>Ga0169931_10013330_pt1 | contig 11241 bp, 5 predicted proteins | sample Kivu_15m_20L_FD_129675 | JGI IMG/M metagenome (GOLD analysis project Ga0169931, IMG submission 129675) | Freshwater microbial communities from Lake Kivu, Western Province, Rwanda to study Microbial Dark Matter (Phase II) - Kivu_15m_20L... | ecosystem: Environmental > Aquatic > Freshwater > Lake ... | reverse complement strand
TTCCTACACTTCCCCGAGAACTTCAGTAGGAATCCTCTCGTTCCCGCTTCCTCTCATTAGTACCAACATCAGGCCATCAGTCTCATTTAAATGCTCAAACAAGTGCAGAAGAAGGCCTCGGGGGTGGAGGTGTTTGTTAGGGAAAGTGGATTTATGTAGATGAGTAGAGGGAGAGGGTTGGCTTCGTAGGTGATGGCTTCGATTGATGGGTTGTGTGGGATGGCGGATGAGTTGTAGAGGGGGTCTTCATTTATGGCTGGTTCGATTGGTTATGAGAGGTAAATATTGTTGAAGCTGCGGAGCTACTTGTATGTTGTTCCCAGTTTTATTAATTCTTATGTACGCACCGATAAAGTCCCATCCATCATATAAACCTGGCTAGTGCACTTCTACTCAGTCCTCGCAGCCATCACCCTCCTCACCCTCGCCCTACTCATCAGCATCATGCGCGGCCATCATCTCAAAGGCCACTGTCTTCTACGCATCCCACCCATTCTGCTGGGATTTATATTTTTCGCATCGCTTGTATTTTGTATATTGGGCAATGCAGTGCTACTAGTGGGAGGAAATGCTTGCTATATACTTGCGCAGTATCCTAAAATGTCAGTGCTGTTTGAACTTGTCACAAGTAATATAAGGTTTAAGTAGAAAAGGTTCACTTTCAAGAAGAGGTTGTAAGGATCACTGTTCAGGAGACTTTGAAGAAAGCTGAACATGATTCTGATGGAAATTTTGCAACTTTCAATGCAGAAACTTACGTTAAGTATGGTCAGGCCATTAGACATATTGAACTGATTTAAGGCTACCAGCCAAGCACTTTGATATTAAACGGAGATTAAAACCAAGTATTTGACTTCTACCAACGACAACTCCCCTAATTCAAACACAAACTAAACGACCTCAAAACATCAATCTAATCAGTCCAAACCGCAATAAGCCCTTAAGGTTCTTTCGGCAAGCTTACCCTCAGACCATACGGGTAATACTTCGACGATTTAACATCAAGCATTTGCTACTAGAACCATAATTTATGGGGGATTAACCATTAAAATTGCATAAAATGCATGTTGGCGATATTTGGAGGATTGGTTTGTTATTATTGTTTGTTGACGTTTTCGGAAGAGAGTTATAGGCCGATAGAGACTTAGGATTAGATTATATAGCTTCAGAAGAGGAATTAGGATGGAGTTTATATATGATTAGCTTTTAATTGGATTTGATGTTAGATTATATCAAAAGAGAAATCTGTTTTGCTAAATTAATCAAATATTATCTAATTTTACTTTATTTATTTTTATCTATTAGAACTAATAATTAATCTATATATAGACGACAGATACACAATGGCCTGCCTGTGTCTTACCTCAACTAAGCTTATGCTTATTTTATTGCTCTCTATTCTAACTCACTCATAGCCTCCTTACACCAAGATCATTCACAACACCGATCCTTATGCCAGATGTCTTGATGGTACTTCTCCAGCAATATATCTACACGAAGGCGGTGATACCCAACGTTTCCTGATTTTCTTCTAAGGTGGCTCTTTTTGTAAGGGAGGCAGCGTTGCAGAAGTACTCTAGAGCTGCTACAAGCGCAGTAAAACAAATCTGGGTAGCAGTGCTAATCTTCCCGACTCGATATAATCTCAAGGAGGATATCTTTCTACTGATCCCAGAGTCAGTAGATTTGCTAACTGGACCAAAATATTCGTAAGCTATTGCGATGGTTCTTTATGGCAAGGATCAAACGCCGATCCCATACAATACAAAGATACTCAACTATATTTCAGAGGTGCAGATATAGTTAGATCTCACTTTAAATGGATCATGAACAAATACGATTTTATTAATGCCAGAAAAGTTTTGTTGACTGGAGCTTCAGCCGGAGGCATAGCGACTTTTTTTTGGACAAATTATGTTCGATAGCAGTTGAGAGATCCTTATGCACTATATACTGTTCCAGATTCTGGTACTTTCATGAATGTGAGTGCACCTGGTACTCAAAAATACGTTTTTGATGAGCTTTCCCAATATCTATTCAAAGTGGCCAACACTCACGAAAAAACACCCATACAAATATGCAACAGATTTTTCGAAGGATAAGAATACAAATGTTTTTTTATGTAGAGAGCCTTCACATCTCTACTAGGCAGAGTCTTGATCATAAACTCATAATATGACTAAGTCGCTATAGACGATATGGGGATAAAATGTTTGAAGAAAGGAAAATTTGGTGGATTTTCATTAAAAGATTGCAACTAAACATAAATGGGGTATATTTAGGCATACAGGAACGCATATATGAAATTTGTTGGTAATTTTATGCAATTTTCAAAAAATAGTATATGGACTATTGCATGTTGTGCGCATTCGTATGCGTGCTATGGGGTTCGATATAATTAAAATGGATTGAGAGTACCAGGAACTAATGGTTTGACTGTTAAGGATGCAATCGAAAGGTTTGTTTTTGATGAGGATAGGGTTTAAGCGATTGATAAGGAGAGCTGGCCTAATAATGCGGCTTGCGCATATTGATGATCTATAAGATATCATTTTCAATTTTTATATATTTTCAAATTTAGAAGTTAAGATTAGGGAATAGAAATATAAAAAATAGAATTCTATCAGTACTAAGTAGCCTGTAATCTTAGCTGCATACTTGCCGACATATTTTTATACTTCAGGTATTTATTGTACAGCACATCATAATCATTCTTGACCAAAATCAATTTCTGACAATGATTTTCTTCTAAAATCTTTCTTGCTAGAACTTCTTCCCTAAGTTAATGCTATAGTTGATGAATACTACTTTGAAGTGAGCTAATATTAATAGCATTTGACTCCTTTAGCTGGATCAGATCCATTTATAGATCCTTTTTGGCTTTTACTAGAAAAGATATTTATTAAGAAATGTCAATTTGTCTGATTTAGTCGTGTCTGGCTTATTGCTATAGTTGTAGACTGAATTTTTGCATATCTTGCCATATTTTGCTGTTTAAATTCTAAGTTTAGACTAATTTTTGCTTAAGATAAAGCTCATTTTACTACTTTTTACTGATTTATATCTTCAACTCAGCAATGATACTCTGATAGTTTTAAAGCCTTTTAAGTAGAGATCTAACTTACATATTATCTTAAATTAAATTTGCTTGTTTTTTCTCAGCAAGCTATCGTGTGATAGCCCTTTATCTCTCGTAGCACTATTCTATATAGGAATCAAATTTAGTCTGGATTTTTGCTATTCTGTTCTAATAATGTTCAACTATGTTGTCTAAGGACTCGTTTATCTTGCAATTTTATTGATTTGTGATATCTTTTAGTCGAACAAAATCAGAATATTATAAGTTTATCTATGTTTTTTTGCGAATCAAAAGCTCGCTTTGTTATTCAAGATGATTCATTAGCGCATCTAACTCTTGCCTACAATTTTTATATTGGATCTAAACTTCATTTTCTTTTCTGGAAAGATCTGATCTAAGAATATTGTTTTACAAGATAAGAGCTTAATTTTTTTATTGCAAAATGATAAATTTTTCATTCTTGAGGCTCAGCTATTCAGTTAAAGAATCAATTAATGACAATTGTTTGAGAACTTCTTTCCTGTACTAACCTTATCTATTCTAAAAAATATTTTATGCATGATTTTCGTTTCTTTGCATATAATTCATGCTTCTATATTTTGACTACTTCTAGTGATTTTCTTAATCAACTTTAAAGTATTAAGCCTTTCTTTATTTATATCTTTTCTAAGCATTTTAAACTTGCTTCTATATCCTTGTATTTTACTATGTAAGTATGTTTATTCTTTCTTTTAGATCTTTGTTCTACAGCTACAATCGCAGAAGCGAATCGTTGAAGTAGTAAGAGGACTGATATTTTTTTACATCTTCATTTTTGTTTTAAGGAATCAAATCTTCTTTTAAAGACTATGTCTGGCACGCTGTAGTTGAATTTTGTTTTGAATTCTATCTTGCTTGTATCGAGTTCATCTCTTATTGCATTTTTAGGATATATTTTTCTCTGATATCAATGTTTACACTCAAAATAGCATTTTGCTCTTGATATTCATTCACAATTTCCATAAGTTTATTTTTTTATTTGATTAGCTCTTAGATGTCTTCTTGCTTTGTTATGTAGTGACTCCTGACCAAAGATTATGTCATGTTATTGAAAGGTTCTTGCTGTCTTTTTTCAAGCTAAATCTTTTATTTTTCCAGAAGAAGCACTTAGTTTTAAAGTTAGCTGATTTTGTTGAGCAAAATTATGTTTTGTGATTGTAGATCGTAGTTCGCAAAGTTGTGATTCTATTCATCTTTTCGAGGGATTTTAAAGCCAGCTAAGTTCATTTTCTTTTATGAAGTTGATCTGCTGATACACGTGATTCCTTTTTTAGTTTTATCTGTGGTCTTGTTACGTAAGGTAGTGAATGTATTGACAAGTCGGACCTCTGTGTTAGAGTACTGAGACATTAACCGTTAGCTATTATATTTATATCTACAATAGTATAGATCAAATAATCAACTTAAAATAATATATGTGGATCAATAGTACAACTTGTTCAAAAAGGGTTTAAGCTAGTCCATCTGATAAAGATGTTAGACTGAATCGATAGTGAGTATTTATTCACGAACCACGGCTTATGTTTTGAGTCTCGTGCACTGATATATAACAATCACAACTAGCAAAAGGAATAGCGAAGTAGCTAGTATGGCTAGTTGTATAATGAAATTTTGATCTAGTTGCTAGATGATGAGTTTCATGGTGGCAATCGGCAAAGATTTTGTGATGATGTCCACATATTTGAAGTAATTTACGGTCTTGGTACATAAATTGAACCATCCTTCAGTTGGAGTTTTTATCTAATGGAATATAAATTGTTCTTTTATCAAAGAAGAGACCAGAAAAGAAAGACCATTTTGCTTGAAAACTCCGTTTCTGATGCTGCCACACAATTAAAATAAATCAGGAACGTATTGGCATAAATTTCCGAAAAGAATGTCTTTGGCTATTTATTTGGGGTATGCTTCGTTGATAAGTTGCTAGTACTCGCTGGTGCGTAGGGTGTTTATCTGGTGGTCGAACATTATCTATGCCTGGGTCATGTTTATGGGTTTGTGCTTGGAGTACATGAGTAGCCAATTGTAGGCTACTGAGTTCATGTAGGACTACTGGATGATGGCGAGCTAGTCAGTTACTTTTTAACAGTTTATTAGTGTTTTCAGATAATTCTGCTGGGTGTTCATAAGCCCGACTCCTATAAACATTACACAGGCTAGCAGAGCACACATAATGATCATAAAATTGATATTGTATGCTGCTATTTTCATCCAGGAAGGTTTTCCGGCTGATAAATCTTCTTTCTGAGTGTCGATGCCCACATCGACGTCCTGGTTCTTAAACACGCATGTTTTCTACTGTTTGCATTTAGAGCCCGTATGTTCGATGAGTTCTATGAGCTGAATCTACTCTCTGTGATTGTCGTTAGTGTGAAAGTGTATCGATTCTTCACTAATTTAGGCCTCTCTGAGCTGATAGGTGTCGATTTGCTATATTTTTATGCCGGCCAGTTTGAGCTAACAGTAGCGCTGGGAGAGCCACTAGTGATTGATCTAATCGAAGGCTCGCATATACTGAAAAATGTTGGCAGTTTGCTTGAACCTGAGCACAAAAAGAAAGAAAAAGACAACTGCAATAGATGCAACCGAAAGGATGAGCAGCTTGTCAAACAGAACAAGATGCTAAGCTATATAAATTTATTCGTTTTAAATGAGTTGAGTAAAAGGGCATGAAATTCCTAGCAGAGAAGTTTAAGTAAGTTTTCTGGAGTAGGCGGAAGAAAGGAAATAATGGAGTTTAGATTAGAGTCTAAAATTATTAGCTATTTAAAGTTTTCTTTGGGCCATAAGCATCCTTATAGTCTTCGCATAAGTTAATTTAGATAGTTTATAATTCTGAATATAATGTGACTAGTAGTCCTGACTAAAGAGATTATCGATTAAATTGTTTAAATCTTAATTGAAAGATAGTACGCTGTAGCCACGTAAATCTTTGAAAAATTAAATAGAAGCTACTTAGACTATAAAATCTGTAATGTTTTTTACTCCTATAATTTTACAACTATCTTCTGAAAAATATGGAGTGTTAAGGCTCGTGTCGATTATCTGAGAATGAACTATTGACTATGCGTTCATAAGCTGGGCAGTTCGCATGGGCGATTTTATGTTGATTAAAGTTTCCTTGTATTTATCGATAGCATCAGTGCTGATCATCAGACTTACAAAAAGAAACACGATCAGAGCAATAACGAGAACCCACTAAGCGACCTGCTCAAAACTCAACAAAGAATTTTTGTTTATTCTTTCTTTTTCTAAGCTTTTTTCGATGCTCACTAGCTTCTTGTGCAAATAACCTTTCTCAATTTTGGGATTTTTAATCTATGCCTGCGAAGTCAGCTGCTTGGAGTAGCTTAGTTCTCGGTAGGGCAGCAGCACCTAGCAGATCTACAGTTCCTCGGTCAGTTGCTGTATCTTTCGCTGGCTGTTTTTCTCAAGCGAGACTATCTTGGACTTGAAGTAGTTGAAGTCTTTGAGAGCCAGCAGCACTGTGCTCTTCTCATCAGGCTCTGACACCTCCTAGAGAGTGCAGAAGTACAAGAAAGACTCACTCTGCTCGTAGTAGAGCCTCACGCCCACCCGGTACTGCTGCAACGTCTTGACCTTGATGTAGTTTATCTCCCTTTCGATGACGAAGAAACACTCGTACTCACTGTGCTCTTTTTCTTCCGTCCTGTGCTGACAGCTGTTGTAGTCCTTCATGAGACTGGCGTGGACCTAATCCTGGGTCTTCGATGGGAGAATGCTGAAGACACTCTTGATATTAATCGACTCCAAGTAGCCTCCGAGATTCGCCTTGTAAAAGTGGTTGCTGTTTACGACTGCTTTTCCGTCAGAGCTCAGCACTATCATCATTTCTTTTTTCAGTTTCAGCTCAGCGACCTCGCTTCTTTTGCTCAAAAAGTATTTTTACAGACTCTTTTTCAGTTTTTCCTGCTGTTTCTCGATCGCGATCTGGAACATCATGAACAGTATGACGAATCGAGTCGACACAAGGTAAAGCGGGTTTTCGAGTATGGTCTAGATTGTCTTTCTGGTAGTATTTTTGGCTTAGTGTATGTGCTTGAGCTCCATCTCAGGGAAGTAGTACTCGGACTTCTGGTGATTGACCAGGACCTAAAGAAAGTCCATCTCGCTCTAAATGCAAGCGGCTATCTGGCTTTTGAGAGAAGCCAGGTGCTCCTGGAATTCGATGAACAGTATGTCAGTCTTGTCTTTCTTTTTCTTGTTCAGTGATCTGACGATGTACCTGTAGAGCGTCTCGAACTTGATTTTTTAAATGGCCTGGATCTCTTTGGCGTGCTCCTAGATGTACCTGTAATAGCTAGCAAATACCTGTATCATACAATATGTACCTGTAGTAGATGACCAAAGCCTTTTCGACGTACCTTCCTTTGACATCGATTGCTGTCTTGACCAGAAACTATAGAGAAGGGTAGATCAGGTTTTTCTTGAGAACTGCAAGGCTGAGCTGGAAGAAGAGAACACGCATAGTATAGTCATCGTACTCGATGAAATGATTGAGGTCCTAGCCCATCTCGGCATTCTACTAATCGTATATTATTGCAGCCTACTTTGATTTTGAGTTTTAGAGGTTGAGTCGAAGCAGTCTCATGTAGCCAGTGTTCAGTGCATAGTCGGGCAGCGGCATGGACCTTTTGTTCTCGAAGACGCACTACCTGATGAAGAGCATTTTAGCTAGTTTTTACTCAACGCTTTGCTCTTCGTCGACTTTTCTGAAGATTTTCAGATACTTCCACAGCAGCGCTTTGGTGTGAATATTTTGAATGCTAAAGTAAAAGTAAAGAGAAAGTAGCTCACCCGCTGCCAGGTAGTCGGTTGGCCAAACGTTTCGCATTAGGTTCTAGAAAGAGGAAATGATTCCCACGAATACACAGAAGTGTAGAACGTACTCTTTGTCGAGCTGCCAGTAGGTGAACTTGAAGAAGCAGCAGAGCACCGAGGTCAGCTGCAGAACACTAGTGATCATGATTGGCAAGTACTGGTGGCGAAAGAGCATGAAGATCAGCGGCACCAGCAGGACACGCACTATGCGTACTCCTCGATATATGGCCGAAACGCTGAATAGTACAAAAGCTACCAAGACAGCTGGCTGTTGAGGCTGCCGCAGAACATGATCTTGAACAGGATTAACGCGACCTGTAGGGTCAGTAGGACTAAAAGGACAGCTTTAAAAACGACAGAGCTGCTGTTCAGGAGGACGGGGATCAGGAAGAATGTCGAGAAAGGTATGACGATATACTCGTACACCTAGAAGGCAGTCGAACAGGTGACTTATTTATCGGAGATCCGCTGCTTGACGAGGTAGAGCAGATGAAGGGTCGCTGCGTCGAGCATATATTACTTGCTAGCATGCATGACAAAGCGAAAATAGGTGGCGAAAGCACGGGAAAACGATCTGCTAGCACCAACAATATTTGCGTTTACGACAAGAGAAGTCCAACGTAGAGTATCCTTCGTGATTGAATGCTTTAATTCTTGTCCTGATTTTCAAAAATTTGATTCATTTAAATATTACTAAAATCTTTTTTATTTTAACACACATTATCATTTTTTAGTATTCCTAAAGAAATAACAAATCAATTATGATTTTAACTATTTTAGTTAGTATAAAAGTTAATTTAGATAATTAAGATAAGATTATGATTTTATATTATTTAATATATTGATGGATAAATACTGCAAAAACTTTGTCGAGGATGTCTTCAGAAAGTACGATGACGACCGTAGTGGTGTTCTGGAGAGAGGAGAGCTCAAAACTTGGATCCGCAATTAACTGAAAAGCCATCCATTGTTCAACAAGAAGATGGTCAGCAAGAGATACGAAGATTTCTTCTCGACTGTTGATACTAACAACGACGGAAAAATCGACAGATGGGAGCTTTATGAATACTGCATCAAGAACATCACTCCTGAAGATTCATGAATCTGATCAAAAATAAACAAATATACCTATCATATCAACATGTTTCATAAAAAATATTGAAGTCACGCAAGATTTTTTGGCATACTTTAGCAAAAAAAAATTTCCTCCTAATTTATAAATCTTAAACTATTATTAAAAAAAATATTTTTTCTGATTTTTGAACTAAAAAAATAGAATATCCTTAAAGAATCTGCAAAGCTACATGTGGTAGAAATATTCTTCTGAGAAACATTCATAAGCTAATTTGAGTTAATATCATCATAATAATCCAACAAAATATCAAAGATCTCAAATTTTGGATGTTTCATGTAGCAAGTCATTCATATAAATTTTATATTAGAATAGAAGTGATACTATATCTGATAAAATAACTATAAATCTTTACAATTTTTACAAAAGTTATGTTAAAATCTTGAAAATATATTGATTTATTAGATTACTATATATTTTTACTTATGACAAGCTTTTTTAATCTATTTGATATATTTATTAATGTTCTATAAGTTAAAGTATCTAAAATCATTTTTTTTTTATTTTTTGATAGGTTATATCTCACAAATGACAATTTTTTTCGAAAATATTTTAAGATATCAGAAATATTTTCAACGCCATAAAATTTTACTTAAAAAGAATATAATTTCAATTAAATACTCAAAAACATATTATCAAGTAAAATCAAAAGAATAGCAAACTTAAGTTACTTTTTTAAAATAAATAAAAATTGTATCGTTTAAAGTTTTTATTAAACAAATAACTTAGTAAGTATTTTAACTTTAGTTTAATATTTTAAAAAGAGTTGTAAATTAAATGGGCAAAAATTATTATTTTTTATTGTAAATAGCTAATATAAGTTGAAAATTGCTATCGATTCTTTAGCATTAATTAGTGAGTTTACATGGATAAATACTGCAAGAAGTTTGTGGAGGATATCTTCCTAAAACGCGACACTGATATGAGCGGCGTCCTCGAAAGGCGAGAGCTGAAGAATTGGGTCCGTGACGAGCTCAAGACTCACCCTTACTACAACAAGAAGATGGTCCAGACAAAATATGATGAGTTCTTCACCCAGGTGGACACCAACAACGACGGAAAGATTGACAGGTGGGAGCTCTATGACTACTGTGTCAAGAACATCACTCCCGAAGACAACGACTCTTGATTATTCAATCAAATCGACTGTTTATCCATACATATCACTGACATCAGTATCAACCAAAAGATTCAAAAACATCATAAAAGGTCAACTCTAATATCGGGAACTCTTATTTAGGAATTTTCGACAGTATTTGGATGATCTCAATTAACTCAACAAAATAACTTGTAGATTAAGTTGTGCTTCTAAACTCTAAATACGGCAGAAAGTGTATCAAAAACACTATAAAATTGACCAGCTCTCGATTTAAAATGGGTGCAATCATCAAAAAGCGATAGTAAGATGATACAATATACCTTTGAGAAATCTTGGGTGTAATATAGGTGCATCAATAATTCAAAAGGCTAATCATTTTATTAATTTCATATAATATAATGACACGATAGATAACTTGGTTTTAATTTGCTATATATAGGTAATTTATAAACATGATAAAATCATCAGTGTCGCAGAAGACCATCCTGTATTCCAAAAACATAAGCAGTCTTCCCAAACCAATATAGACTAAAAAAGATGATTTTTTACTTGTAGATGATGATGTAGTCTACCCCAGGGTTTTCTCTAATAATAAAGTTCCTCTCAAAGTCGTTCTTTCGCGCAAATTAAAGTCATATCAGCAATTCGATCTGAATGCAGCTTTAAAAGAAATATGCTTTAACTTCAATTCAGGGCCTCTTAGCTTATGTAATTTTCATTATGGCTACTACACTGGATTCTAGCAATGCACTCCTTAAAAAATGATAAAAAAAATTGTAACAGGAAGAGCCTTGCATCACGCTGGCTAGTTCAAAAGCTTTACTGTAGTCGAAATAGGTTCATCTCAACAGTAAATCACCGGTTACTACAGTTAGTAACCTTAAAAAGCAGTCACCCTTAGCAAGTTTTATGTTTGTTTTGATTTCTAAAATCCATAAATTTATTGCCAAATGGTCAAAAATGCAGCCAAAAATTATGAAGAATGCTTGCGAACATTAAGATATGCATTTTATTTGGATAATATGGATGTATAGGGCGCTCCTTCAATACCTA
>Ga0169931_10013329_pt1 | contig 11242 bp, 8 predicted proteins | sample Kivu_15m_20L_FD_129675 | JGI IMG/M metagenome (GOLD analysis project Ga0169931, IMG submission 129675) | Freshwater microbial communities from Lake Kivu, Western Province, Rwanda to study Microbial Dark Matter (Phase II) - Kivu_15m_20L... | ecosystem: Environmental > Aquatic > Freshwater > Lake ... | reverse complement strand
TTTTGCTTGTATCTTTACTTTCATATTTAAAGTTGCTGCTTTTCTTATGTATCAATACTCACATCAAGTTACTTTATATTCGGAAATTTCTTTTCAGATGTAAATACTTTCATTATTGTTGTTGTATTAAGTGCAGTTGATTTTTGGACTGTTAAGAATGTCACTGGAAGACTTTTAGTAGGCTTGAGATGGTGGAATGACTTCGATGAAAAAGGAAAATAAATATGGAAATTCTAAAGCTATGATATGGATTTTCAAGCTAATCCAGTTGATAAAACATTTTTTTGGACAAGTCAATTTGCTGCGACTGGAACATGGTCATTTTTCTTTGTTATGAAAGTATTAAGTTTATCCATCTTTTGGGTACATATCGCTATAAATAGTCTTTACTTGTTTTCATAAATTTAAGTCTTAGTGCAATAAATCTTTATGGCTATTATAAGTGCAGTGGATGTATTTTCAATTTTATTAAGAGCATAACAAAAAAATGGATGATGTTAAAAAACGCCTGGGCCAAGAAGGTGCTAAAATGTTTTTTAAAAATATGTTTGGTGGTAATAAATGATAATTTGCCATATTATTGTATTTATTAATATAAAATATATAACATACATGATCAGCCAAACTTAAACTGCTGGAGCAAATCAATATGGATTTTATGCAGTCCCAAAAGCATTGTAACCTAAGAAAAAGTATCGAGATAACGAAGACGATTAGTATTCATAAAATTAAGACAACGAAAATTAAAATAATTTTTTGACAATAGAAGATAGACAGATACAAAATTAAAAAGAATTAGAAAGAGATTATTATGTTGATTAAGCCCCTTATCCATAATTTAAGCCAAGATAAAGAGGTCTTGATTATGGAGTTCAAATTTAAAGAGGAGATTTATTCGATTTTGATTTATAAGTAAGGCCACTTATATAAATCCTTGTTGGTAGATCAGTCGTAACTGCGATAAATGAGCTTCAATAATAGAAATAAAAATAATAAAGACGTTAAAATCTTGATAAATATCAAAAAAAGAGAAATGCTGAATTGATGGTGACTCAAAGATTATAAACTAAGCATAAAAGAAAGTAATAGTAGTCAAAAAGAAGAAATTTACAAAAATAATTATATATAAAATCACAGAAATAAGTAGGTAAGAAAATAATATCAAGAAGAAATGCGAAATAGTCACTTTTAGGATTAAAATAAGATGTTATGAACTAATTATAAGATCTTGGATATTTAAGATCATAGCCTGTATCAGATCTCAAGATATAATATTAATAATGGCTTTATACTAAAATAATGGATATTATAAATTCTAAAAAATCTGGTAAATAAGCAGTTTAAAACACTATCAGATAAAAAGAAAGATAGATATTGAAGTAGCATAATTCTTATATCCAAGCCTAGATGGCACGAAGAAAAGAAATATTGGATGAAAGATAAAGGGTTCGTAAAGAAAATGAAGACAGAAAATAGAAAAAGCGTATTAAAAAGATGAGAAAAAGATTGAATGGATAAAGAGAAGGTGATTTTATTAAATTTGAATAGTTAATTGAGCGATATTAGCAAATAAATGGCATATTGAAATTCAATGAAAGATCAAATGGTTTATCAACATAATCAGCATCAAGAATATCAGTATATGTATCTGGTGGACTTGATAACTTTTTAATAGCTTTATTATAATCTTCTTCAAAATAACATACTGCTTAAGAGGTAATTAATAATTAATATAGATCGAAAGCTTAATAATCAAAATCATAACATAATCAAATAGATAATTTGAATTTTCTTTACTCAGTTAAAATTATGATAAAATATAAGCACTGAGAGCTAAAATAAATTAAAATAAAGCATAATTTATGCATGATAAAGATGACCAAATTGCAGAGATAACTGAACAAATATCACTTGATCTATCATTATTGGAAGCTACAAGTATTAATATCCGATCAAATTTGCATAATAATTTGATAAAGGCTCTATTGTCTATTTATTTGACTTTTCAACCTTAACAAGGGTAATAAAATCAATTTTAATTATCTGATATATAGAAAAAAAGATTATAATTTTCTGATAGGATCAAAATCAATAGACAATAAGAAAGTCTGTTCAAAAGGATATAAAGAGTTGATAGAATTTTAAGAGTTCATTTTTAAATTGTAGCTGAATAACAATAATAAAATTAAAAAAATTAATAATCATAATAAAAATCAGATGATTGGGTGGATATATATGATGGTTAAGGATGGTAAAAAAGAAAAAAATAACAAAAAAAGTAATTGAATAAAGCCTAACAAAATGGATCTGCTTATCAATTAAGTGGATTTTAAAATAGTTTTGTCTTTGATTAAAGAGTCTTACATTATCTTCAAGTTGAACTATAGAAATTATTATAATTGTCAGGGGGATAAAAATTAAACCAATATTGTGAGAATTTAAGTAACTTAAAGGGTAAAATTAATAAAGACATACCAGTATATGACACATAGTTGTATTGGAACCCTTGATTAATCTGAATAATATCAGTATAAAATATCAATATTTCAAGAATATTATAATAAAATTTTAAATTGATTGTCTTAAAGATAAAAATAATATTATTCATCAATTTTAGATTAATATCAATTATTTCGTCCTCAAAAATTATTTTGATTGCATTTAAACATCAAAATATTCATCAAATTCTTTTTAAAAATCTCACAAAATATTATAGAAGACAATATACTATTTTTTAAACATGATCAGATTTTATTAATTTTAAGAATTATGAGGAATATAACAATAAATTTAATTACTTGCTAAATCGTCAGAAGTTATTATTATTTTTATAAAATTTAAATTTCAGAAAAGAACAGTTTAAAATGCCAAGAAAATATAAAAAAACTCAAAGAAAAATATCATATGATGAGCCTTCTTCTAAAGTCAAATATCAAGAAAAGAATTGTAGATCATGGGAGTGTAAAGTTTGTAGCCAAAAGTATGACTAAACTCATCAATATTGTCTTAGTTGCTATAACTCTTTGTATTACTTCAGCTATATCAATAATCAGCTTTTTGTTGCCAAAGATGATTCTTATTTATAGCTTTACTTCAAACAGCCTTCTTAAGAATCATTCTCTACAGAATAGTAATCAGAAAATTCATCCATGTAGTAAGAAAAAGTAGAATAAGTGAATTTAGACTGGATATAAAGTCTAGTAAACTGAATTCACTACTAATTAATGATTATTTTTCGATTTATTATCTAAAATCAATAAAAAAGATTAAGCTTTTTATTATTTCCTATATAAAACCGTTTTCGAAATTTAGTTATGAATTATCCACCAAATTATTATTACATAAAAATAGTATTTATATAAAAATGTATGTATAAATATATATTAATAATATATAGTTCTTTTTAATTTGATAAATTAGCAAAGTCTAAGTATATAATATAAATCTAAATTAGAGACAATTTGATGTAGAAATAAACATAAAACAAATAAATATTGATCGGATAAATGAAAACTTTAACCCTTGCATAATAAAGAAAATAATTAACCCCATAAGGCAATGATGATCTATGGTTTTAATCATCATCCGATTAATCAGATATTGATTAGTAAAAAAATGATGTCAGAATAAATATTTAAGAAAAAGAATGTTTAGCTTAAACAGAGCTAAATAAAGAACAAGCAGTAGTCAAAAATAAAAAATAATACAAATAAAAATAAAAATTGAATTATAAAAGCTTTGATCATAATGTTGATGATAAATATATTATTCTGTTGATAGTCATGAATGCTTCTAAAATGATCAATATCAAAGAAATATCAGGATTAAAAAATGGTTTCATTGAATTATCTGGCAAATTTAAAAAAGTATCAGTAAAAACAGATAATTAATAAGATGCCAAAACAGCTATTGCTAAAATATCAGATTATATAGATAATCTTAATTTACAAAAATTAGGTTTTACAGGGTCATCAGCAGTTCACTTACAAAATTTTAGAAAGCTCAAGTAAAGCTTTAGAAAAGTTAAAATTGTTATCTTTGGGTATGGTAATAAAGACAAAAGATAATTATTGATTGGAGGATAAATGAAGCCATCTTAATTGAAATTGCATGCTCATCATTTGAAGTAATATAAAATCAATACTTTCGTATTGAGAAAGATAAAAAATTCAAGAACATATAAGTATATCATTGATCATATACTATAAACAAAATAAATGAGATCGATTTTAGCTAAAAATTAAATAAATTTATGTTAGGTTTAACTTAATAATCATCAAAAAAGTAAAAGCGTGAGAATTCTTTTTACAAGTACTGGAAAGAGATAATTCACTCCTAATCAATATTAAGACCTTTTAATGAAATAAATTGATAACTTTTATATATTGGACGTTTTGATCGATATTCATCCACAATATATTTAAAAATTACCTTGTTAATCAATCAGCATAAAGTATATTCGATAATCAAAATACAAAAGATCTCAGTTAATATTAATAGGGCATAAAGATAATTTCATTAAAAATATAAAGACTATACAATAATATTTATAAAAAATAAATGATAACATAATAGGCTTTCGTTTTTTGGATTATTTGAATCTTTCAATTCAAAACATGTAAATAAATCGATAAAAATATTACATTTATAAATCACCACATTAAAAATATCCATACTCTATCTATTTATTCAAAAATAAAGCCTATTAATAAAAATTCGATTGGCGATCATTACTATAATCAACAATAAATATGAATGAATAGAAGAATAAGGAAGAATAATTATGATGATATCAATAAAATTGTGTTTATACTATTAAATTATTTGATTGATTTATTTATATCTTCGTTTTTGTTTTAGATTAGTGCAATTGACGATAATTTTATTATATCTTGCCTGATAATTTTTATAAAAGTTATTTGGCTTTCTGAAGTTACTATTTTTTTTGAAGTTTATAATCTTGCCTTTCTTGCTTCTTTTATTATTTCCGTTATTGTTAGACTTTTTTTAGATAAAATTATCGTCTTCTTTTTTTTGAACCAATCATACCTTTTAAATAATTACTTCTATCATTTTCGTCAAATGTTACTGCTGTGTTTCTCTTCATCTTTTTATCTTGTCTTCGTTGCTTATATTGGTTATTATTATTTTTTTTACCCATCAACTATCGATTATCAAATATATAATTAATATTTTGTATTATAAGCATTTATAAATAAATTGTGTAATACTTCATTCTTTTATATAGATGCTATGAAAATTTATAATATTAACATATAAACTATCATTCTTAGTATTTTTATTAATAATTATCCACAAGCTATGCGTTTTATTATCTTTGTTGTTATTATTGTATTGATTTATTATATATTGATTAATTTTAAGATACCATTTTTTATTTTTATTATTGATCAAAATATTAATTTATTGATAAAGATAATTGATTATCTGACTATTACTATTAGATATTAATTTATTATTTATTAGGATTTTAAATTACTTCATTTTATATATTATTTTATTTTTATTTTAAGCTAACTGATTCATTTTAGTTATTAGATATTTCATTTCGAGATATGTTTTAAGGTTTTTATGCAGAAAGATTTAATTTATTATGATCTGAGGATAATTAATCATTTTTCTCGTGTTCAATAAAATTATTAGATAGGTTTTATTTGATATTATCAGATCTTTCTTAAGATATATTGTTATTGCTGTCAATTTTTCCTTTTTAAGATAATCTTTTACTTTGTCTGAAGGTTCTATTATTAATAACATAATTACGCCATTGGCAAAGATCTTGGTTTATTGAGCTTCTTTTTATTCTATTCAGATTATAGTTCTTTGTTTATTTATTATAATTCTTTATCATTCAATTTTGATGGAGCATTTCGTTTATATTATGGTTCTATAACCATATTTTGAAGCTATTTCTTGAAGTATTTGCTAATGCATTTCATCCTTATCATTATTTTTTCCAAAGTTATTGGATAAATACATCCCTAAATTGATAGATAATTACTGTTTTATACATATTAATTGATATATGTTCAGGTAATTCTATAAATCCAAAGAGTCTAAAAAAATTATGATTCTTTTAAAGCATATAGTATTTTCTGGAGAAAAGTTATCCCAACGGATATTTATATCTCATTATTAACCTATTTTTATGATAAATTAATAATCCGTTGGAAAAGAATTGAAATTTTCTTTCTTAATAATAAATTATTTACTTAAGTCATAGAGATAAAATAGCTCGATAATTTTGAGATCATATTAAAAAACCTAGCTTATTTCAAGTACATGCTTAGATCTACATAATTTATCAACTTTTTATAAGAATACTTGCGTTTGTATTTGAGTAAGTGGTAAATACTTTATGCCTAATGAAATAGTTACTGAATCATTCTTCAAATAAAGACAAGTCAAATATGCTCTAAGAGATATATCAACAGATTAAAGTATAACATTTCCATTTCTTAAAAATAATTATTATATTTTAGAGAGATTTCCATAGAGTATATCATTATAATCTTTATAAATCTTCATTTAAAATTCTTCCTATTCAGTGTTTTTACCTAGTCCAACGCGAGGATTAAAAATGAAAACAGTATTTTTAGCATATTTGTGCAAAAAAGTATCTTTTATATAATCATAATATTTTGATTCAACATAGTTTCTTGTTTATATCATATCTGGATTTATATCATTTCGATCATACCAACAATATGTATAAAAATATACTATATATTTTTAATTAGGAGTTCCTAGATTTGTTTTTTCGATTAAAATTATTCTATAATAAAATTCTGTAGGACTCAAATTAACAAAAAGAAAAGATTATCCTAGTCTTAAACTAGCTGATTTTAAATTCATTCCATATTATCTTCTGTGATTTTATTTTAAGACAGCTGTTTTAATCTTTTTATCAACCCCATTAGGTAAAATCGATACATTTGATTCATAGTTAATTATAGCATCAATTAATTAATCATCAGTCCATTTAATTTTGGAATTATCTTATATTCTTATTGTATTTACTTTTTGAGAACCAAATTTTTCATGAAAATGTATATTGATATGTGAAGCACCGCAAGTCATAGCATTGTCAACTAATAGACCAAAGGCTGCAAAAGGAAATTAAATATTATTTGATATCTAATCTATAAAATTAGAAGAGTAAGCAATTTCAGTCTTAGTTAGACGACTCTTTTCATAACATTTTAGGCAAGGATTAGTTCTTCGACCATGTTTACTGAGCTATTAAAGATCTACTGATATTTAATTTAAATCATTAAGAACAGATGAATAATCTGTTAAACCGCCAAATATATACAACTTATTTTGAAACATGTTACAAGTTGCCATTGTTCTAAAAATACTATTTTATTTTTTAAAAGCACATAAAACCCATGTATTTATTTCAATATTGTAAATCCACATATTTTTAACTAAATTTACCTCTTCATATCTAAAATTTTATTTTAAATTTTCTTAATTTTATCCACCAAATAGAATCAAGTAATTATTTCCAAGTGAGACTAAATTATGTCCTGATCTTGCTTCTGGAATTGTATTTGATATCAACCTTTTCACTTTTATTTTGCCTTGAAAGTTTTTTGCAGGAGTGGTTAAAGTAAATTAATAAAAATCATTCAAAAACTTTTCTTCATTTCTTCTGTTACGATAAGTTCCACCAAACATATAAAGTTTATTCTTAATAGAGCAAAGAGCTGAGTTTAATCTTGAATGTGCTTGATATATATAAGAATCTTCACATTTTGACCAGTAACGTGTTTCTATATTATAGAAATGAAATGTGTTGTATATTTAAACAAGGTTGTTACTAACTCCTCCATACAATACTAGCCAGTTCTTCTATAAATACATAAAAAAGGCACATTATCTCACACTTGGCACTTCTCCTTTTTGCTACATTTTGTTCCATTCATAAGTATCTAAATTAAGGCGAAATAATAAGTTGTTTTGCTTACAGTTAGAATTTGATCCACCAAATATGTAAAATTTATTGTGTTCCACAACTCCAGCATGACCACTCACTGTTTCAAACTCCTTGCTAAAACATTTAGTTTTTACCTTATCCCATTTTAAATATGTGTTATTGTCTAAATCATAATAGGAGATATATTGACTGTCGTCTATGAAATTTGAAGAGGGGATTGCTGTTCCTCCATGAACAAACAACTTATTATTGTATATAAATGTCTGATGCTTGTATCTTGGTTATGGCCATCTGCCATTTTAATTCTAATTGAAGTTAGGTTTCAGAGAAATCTAATTGACCTGTACAAAAGGGTTACTAGATTGAAAATGAATATCTTATTCGTCAATCATATTTATAAGTTGTTATAATGTTTAGTTAAATCACAAAAATTTACTTTTTATAAATTAATCAATTCCGCATTATTTAAAATTGATAATAATTCAAAATACAACAATTTTTTAAAATAATAATTGATTATTTTTTAGCTACATATTTATTATATTACTATATTAGATATATTTACGATAATAAAATAATATTAAGTTATATTTTATGTCAAAAGATATTAGTTCATAATTCAGCAAGACATTAGGATAGCAATCAGGTAGCGCAAAAATTCATCTTTAATCAGTTATTGTATATATTTCATCACATAGCAATTGAATGTCTAAACCAATAAAATACATTAAATATTCAATAAAGATCTTCAAAACCTTATCAGTGAAATGGCAATTTTAAAATAAAAGGTAAAAAAGAATCCACATGAATTAAAAAAGTTTTTAGTTGAAAAGATGAGACCTTTGTAAGATTAATTAATGGTCGGTTAATAGACCCAAAAACAATAAAATAAATCTGCTCAATAAATAATGACTTAAATAAAAAGATAAAATAAATAAACATCATAAGCTATTGTCAAAACATTTTAAAAAGTAAATATTCATATAATTTATAGTTAAAACACATGTAAATTAAAATAGGGCAATATCATTGATTTATGTAAGAATATCATATAATATATCTTAATTATTAATTCAAAAACAAATATAATTTCATGTGTCATATTGTCATATTTAATAATATGATCAGAAATTTATAAACTTTTTATATATTTTTTATTGCTAATTATAGATAATCTTATTTTACATATTTTAATAGTTGATGGACTAAATAGTCAAGTAATCAACTTCTAATTCGCATGTATATAAATAATGGGGACTAGCGTTCTTAAGATCTGTTGTGGGAATCACCATGATTGGATTAACTTTAGGATGTATTTATTTGATCAAGTATCTATATTACATACGGAAATTACCAAGAGACTCAAGAGAATATCACTAACAAAAAGAACATGTTTAAACATAATCTTTATTAAAATATTCCATCATGATTGCTAGTATATTTATAATTGACATCCTAATTGTCACATTTTTTGAGTGGGGTATTATATATTATGGAGTTGGGCTTTTAGTTGCCTTGATATATTTCTTTATTCAACAATTAAAGCAAAAAATGAAAGCTCCTTAGAAACATTTAAAACAAGATTGATAATATTGATATTTTATATTTTAATGACATCAAATAATGCAAAATATAAATATTTATATCATGAAAGTACTTTCATTTAAACTGCATTTTAATTTTAATGAATTTTTATATCAGTTTTTATGTGCCATATTATAACCCATAATTAAAAATGATATTTTATAAGAATAATTTGATTGTTTAATGATATGATTTATAGACTCTCACAGCGGAGGTATATCATCAATTGAAGTATCTCTCTAGAGAGCGTCAACAAAAATTAAGGTTTCCTGATATTAGGACGATTAATAGTCTCTACTAGAAACAAACTTTAAACATTTTTGGAATAGTAAAATTATAGACTGCATTTTTTTTTGCTATTTATATGTTTTATTAAGGATTTTTAACAAATGATAAATATGAATACAAAACGATCAGCCTAATATATAGCATATATTCATAGCTTATATAAAGTTTTTTGCTAAAATTGAAGATTGATTTTAGCCTTTTAAACTCATATTAATTTTTAGATAAATATCCCTGAATTGTTCCTGATGATATTTTGTTTATTAATAAGCTATACTCAACATCTTATCTTTGATTTGTATTAATACCTTAAGCTATCCATATGTCTATATAATACTATAATTTTATATAGTTAATTATAACAAACATGAACATTATCTAAAAGTAATAACCACTAACAATAAAAATCCCCTTCCGTAATATATCAGCCCTCATAAAAAATAAAAAATACCCCTAAGTCTAATAACATAAATAATAAAATCATGATGTAAATGATGATGAAGATAGTGTAACAATATCAATGCCATCTAATCGCTAACCTCCAATAAGAGTAATAAACAAATCTATGATAAATAGATCATGCATGAATACATGCAATTTTAGTCTTAAGAACATATAATAAATTCCTAATGATTTTTTATAGATGAGTCATCATAAATTTAGCAGTTTACAAAAAATTGATTTTTCATTCAATAATATAGCTGATATTTAAAGTCTTCCTTTTGATAAAATGATATCTCTAAAAGAATTAATAGTTAACAATAATTAAATTAATTAAATACCTCATCATTTAATAAATAATTGTCCACAATTGATATTTCTTAATTTTGATAATAATTAACTTACACTTATACCAACATTGAAACATGTTAGATATTTATTAGCTAATAATAATAATATCAAATTGATCACATCATAATTAATAGAATTGCAACAAATATAATTTATTACTTTTGATTGGTTAGACTATCTCATCGATGTTAATCAAATCGTATCAACATAACATTAAAAAATCAAAGAATATACATCTTAGTATCAATTATTTAAGAAAAATATATTATCCAATATTGATTATTCAAAATAAGAAAATAATAATTATTGTGATTTTAACTGCTATTTCCTTGTCAGGATAAATAAAAATAAAGATAATAAATTTAATTAAAGTATCTTTTCTATCTTGATAGGTCGCTCTATCATAAAATCTGATTAATTTTTCTTATAATATCTTAAGCATTTTCATAATGATATCAACTTTGCGAAAATGACTTATAATTCTCATCTTCTTTTGGAATTAGCCTTGTAAAGTAATAAAAAAATAGCATTATAGATATTCATGTTAAGAAAAGTCAACTATGCTTAGTTAATTGACTAATAAACTTATTTTCAAAGTTTAAGATTAAGCTGTATATA
>Ga0169931_10013328_pt1 | contig 11242 bp, 12 predicted proteins | sample Kivu_15m_20L_FD_129675 | JGI IMG/M metagenome (GOLD analysis project Ga0169931, IMG submission 129675) | Freshwater microbial communities from Lake Kivu, Western Province, Rwanda to study Microbial Dark Matter (Phase II) - Kivu_15m_20L... | ecosystem: Environmental > Aquatic > Freshwater > Lake... | reverse complement strand
CGACAACTACGTAAAAAAGGCATTCTCAAACTCCAAACTTCTCCTGCTTAGGACGATCTAAAGCTGACATCCTCTGTCGCACTTCTCAAGATCCTTATCCATTGTTAACAATATTTCTACGCACTCCTGCAGCTTTAGATTCCTGATTTCCCATGATAATCTTCTTGAAACGATAGTATTTCATCCCAGATAGTGGTTTGGTATAAATATCTGCTACCATATTATCAGTCGGAATATACTCGAATTCAAAATCACCATTTTTGAATCCCTCCAAAATTACTGCCTGCTTGACGCGCATAGTCTTGTTCCGCATTTTTCCGCCACCCTTAGTAACCTAAGTAATCATGGGTGTATTATCCTGAAATATTAAAGGCGCTTTCATATCATATCCCTGTCCCTTTAAAACCATTCATGATGCTATTCAACATCCAGTACGATTGCTTCTAATGCCACCATCTCAGCCTCGGTGCTGTCTCTAGCTACACATACATTTCTATTTGCGCGTGATGCATTCAACTGTTGTGCCACTGATCATAATTACTCCACCGCTATGCCCAAAATCATCTTCATTGACTGCATGAGCAGCATCAATGTATGATTCCACTCGATCAAAGGGCTTCGAACCTATCGTCCTGCTATGCCTCAAAGTTGATTTCATAAAACCCACGATCCTCGTTAACTTTCGGTCATCGATCACGGTCGGATTCTTTACCCTTGTACACAAGTAATGCACCGGTAAAGCATTATCAGGTCTCCCACGCTTACAAAGAAATAATATTTTTGCCACAATCCTGTGGAAACCATTAGAATTACTTGAGAGCTGTCCATTCACTCGAATAACGAATAGCTTTTCATCTGTAGGGTGAGTATATTCATGCACCTCTTCAAACTCTTTCAATATGTCCTCGATATAATTCACCATATCCACTTCGACTCCATCATTCTTAATCTTCAAGTTCAGTCCGAGGTATGACATTTCATTAGACTCGTTCACTTTTACTTCGATAAATTCCTTTTTGATGAGCTCCATGACTGCATGTACATCCCTTTTGTTTTTGCTTGAAATTGCCAAATCATCCACGTAAATCACAATTGTCGTCTGGTTTTCATTCACTGTTTTATTCCAAACACAAGGATCCATGGGATTAGGAGCATATCCATCTTTCTCTAACACTCCTGCAATGGTGTTACACCATAACTTGGCCGACGGCACTAGACCATACATCACATTATCTATCTGAGTCAGCATTCTTCCCATGCTATCCTAGAACTTGGCATATTGAGGGCAGATATTAAGCAAGATATTCATCAAATCAGCTTGGAGGAACATATAAGCTGGTCTATCAATCTTTTCGTTGAGGTAAGCCCCTCCAACGTCAAGGATTAACATATGTCTCTTTTCAACTGCTACGAGCTTTAGCATATTGAAAATTGATCGAGACACGCAGTGGAAGATGAGATATCTTCATCGTCAAAGTCTTCTCTATCTTGAGCTCTCCCATCTGCGACCAGCCTTGCTTTGATCTTTTCAAACATTGTACTTTTCACGTAGAAACATGTGACTTCGTAAAATGGGAAAATATAAATTCGACCGCGTAAAATCACGCAGTAATACGGGTACTAAAGCCCTCTTTTTTACAAACAATCGCTCTAATTCATCCTTGATTGAATCATAAGCAATCTTTCCGAATCTTTCCAAAGCTGCTTTTACTCTCAGATTAGCACAAACCTTCCGTATCCTCTAGTCAGCATAGGATACGGTTCGTACTTGGATGACTGTCCAGCTGTGGCTCTAGTTGATCGCGTTGTAGGAGGGACAGGAGCGATTCTTCGAACTCGCCCACTTCAATCACAGGTTCAACTAAGGGTTCAGCCACTGGTTCTACTTCATCATCATCGCCATATTGAGGTTCTCCATCACTAACCTCATTTGTTAGTTGCTCCACGATATTCGGGTCAGGTGCATGGGTCACAATAGCCGGAGGCTCATTTGCATGTTCAGTTTCCAATTCAATACCCACAGGCTCAGCTTGATTGATACCCGAGACTTTCAGATGTCCCTTCTCAGCCATGGCATTCATAGTGCGAATGATTGCATCACGTGTATGCTTGACCTTGATGTATTGTGACCTAGACACTAGCCTCTTGGTCTTCAAAACATATAATTTCCACGAGCCATTTGCATTCAAAGTCGGGTATAGGGCTAAACAAGGTTCTGTTCTGGGCTCCATACTATTGGACACCACATTGGGATCTCTGGCCTCAACGTAATCTCCGAAAGTCATGGCATATTCCCGCTTGAAGTCCACTTTGCGGCCAGTCATTCTCACTCGAGCGCACCAGTTGCCAGTAAGACTAGAAGTAGTCATTACATTAATGCGGCATACGCAGAAAGTGACAAGCTGATTTACGAAACTTAATGGGAGTTTGTAATCCAGTCCATCGACGACAGCTCGGGCCATCTCCTTGAAACGGTGGAAACGAATGTCCAACTTGGGGAGATGATCGCCAGCACCGGTTCCCTGCACCTCCACTCCTGGAATGGAGCTACGGAGTCCAACTAATGACTTGAAAGGATCCACAAAAACAACGCGAGCATTGAATCCAAACATTCGAATGAAGTCAATGTGATGTTGCTTAGCCTTGCCTAGGGCTTGCATCGATGGACGAGGTGGGAATGACCAATACAATCTATAACGGCGAAGACCACAATACCATAAACTTGTTTCCCGCCACATGCATGATATCGGCAACCATCTCTTGCATGGTGATCTACTCTTTCAAACCCGTGTCGAAAGTGTCTCGCCTTGTTACATGCCTGTCTTGAGTAGTCCTTCCTCTGATAGCTGCAATAGGAGTCCCATAAATTTCAACATTATTTTTGATATCTTGTACTTCGATGGGGGCATTATTAATGTTGCCACTCCTAATAAGACTGATCGCTGCTTGTTCAGATGGGTATCCAGTGTTCTTGATGAATGTCCCGGCTTGTTGAGCTTTCTTGACCACCGCCTTCTCGAACAATACCTCCCTGTCTTTCGTCGTCATTGCACTGATGGCTCTGTTAATAACATGATCGCGAAAATCTGCAAGATAAAGATCCCCACGCTGAATGAACTCAATATCTCTCATGGTGGTATGAACAGTAAAGGATTCCTTCGCAGAATCATATGTGAGCTTCACTCCTGCCTTCTTGATCTGGGAAAAGCTCAAGACTGAGGCTACACAATCATCACAAACACATCAATTGCGGGACTAATGGCAGGGTCCCAAAATACGAGGTGGTACGGCTCTGATTTCCCAGGCGCTTAAAGCTTGAATCCCCTGGTATAAAATCTTCCAGGAACCTTGAATTCAGGACATTGACTTGAGAAAGGGTGTCTTACCCTACTTCGAACCACTTGGGCTGATAATAGGTCTTGCCATTAGTGGTCATAGCATTGAGGGGGTCATCATTATCCCTACTTGGACAATTCCTGGCAAGGTGTCCGAACGCTTGACAATGGAAGCACTGGACTCAAGACATACCTTTTCCTTGGTTTGAACCTGTTTGCGACGAGCTATTATTGGCAGTGGTGGAATTGGGGATGGGACTGGAGGTTGGAACAGTTGTAGGTTCAACTGTCGGTGTATTGGCTACATGCGGTGATCGTGGGTCCATTCTGAACATATAAGCCATGGCCATCTGGCTCGTTCGTCCTTGACACGATTTCTGTTGCTTCCTCTCGGAGTCTTCTTCTTACTTGATTTTAGGAATGATTCGGCCGTGGTTGCAAAAGATACTGGGGTCCCGTTACTCTTTGTCACTTGCGCCACGCTTTCTGATATATATCTACCACGGATGTTATGTTCAGAATGGGCCCACGATCACCCCGCATGTAGCCAATACACCGACAGTTGAACCTACAACTGCTTTAACCTCCAGTTCCATCCCCAATTCCACCACTGCCAATAATTATCTCGAACCTACAATTGCGGGCACTCTTAGCCTTGTAGAACAGATTTATTCATTCCTAATGTAAAACACAGTTACAATAGATATTTGCCTATTCGTTTTAGTGACAACTACTTTAAAAAGGCATTCTCAAACTCCAAACTTCTCCTGCTCAGGACGATCTAATTAAAGCTGATAGATATCCTCTGTCGCACTTCTCAAGATCCTTATCCATTTTTAACTATAGTTCTACGCCTAGGTTTCAGGAGAAAACCTACGTACCTATCCCTATGTAGGTTTCAGGAGACACTCCACGAGAACCCTATACATACAGTATGTAGGTGTTTGGAGTTAAGAGTCATGTGATAAAGATAAAAAGATCTTTTCCCCCCGTTGCGTATCGAAATTACTTATTGATTGTTGTTTCCTTTGTTCCCTGGAAATTCCCCATCTGCCATGAATCTCCATAGTAATAGCAGCAACAGCCGTAGTAGCAATAAAGCCATATCTGTTTCAGCTCCTGGGAAGGTATTGTTAGCTGGGGGTTATCTTGTTTTGGAAAGACCCAATTGTGCTATTGTTGTAGCCACGACAAGTCGGTTTCATTCGACCATTATGACTTTACCACCCTTATCACAACAAGAATCTCCTACTCACTGTTTGACTCTAGACCAACAACAGGATAAGGATACGTCTGTATACCGAAGATTACCAGTCGATGTATATTCACCTCAATTTCATTCTACCTTTTCTTATTGGCTAGTACTTCATCACGATGATTCCGATTCATCTTCAAATGAACAGCCACAGCCACAAGAAGCGTATCTATCACTCTGTCCAAGAAATTCACCACCATTATCATCTCCTCCAAAGGTTTCCAATGTATTTATCGAAAAAACGGTACTGATTACCATGGCCTTTGTTTTACGACATGTCGGAATAGATACGTTTCTTCATCGTTTCCTTTCAACATCGTATCCCAGTGACAAGACAAGAACAATCCCACAACAACAAGAATTGATGATTACAGCTTTGGCTATACAATTACGTGCAGATAATGATTTCTATTCACAAATACATTACTTACAAAGTCAAAATATGGATTTATCTTTACAAAATATCGAATCGCTCGATTCATTTTTACCCACATATTCAGCTCATAACCATGACCAATCAAAACCGATCCTGCATAAAACAGGATTAGGAAGCAGTGCAGCATTAGTTGCTTGTTTAGTTTCCTCGATTCTCACTTACTTTGGGATTATTCAACTTCCCTACCATCATCATCATGATCATTATCATCGTCCATCCCTATCGATGTTCGCAGATGCAGACATAAAGTCTTCTACCATAGAATTACAAAAGAATCATTTAAAATTATGTCATAATCTAGCTCAATTGTGTCATTCCTTAGCACAGGGGAAAATAGGGAGTGGGTTTGATGTTTCAGCGGCTATATATGGAACACATGTGTATACTCGTTTTAATGAAGCCGTTATTGCACCAATAATGGATTCCATTCAAAAGGATGTTAGGACTCTTACTCCTCCTTGTCCTTCTAGTTTCTATACTAACGATACAATATCTTTATCCATACATACAATACAATCCATCTATGAATGTATCCTTTATGGTAAATGGGATTCCATAGTAGAACCTTTTCAATTACAATCGTCGAAAATGGAATTACTTTTAGCGGATGTATGTGGTGGAAGTGAAAGTCCGTCCATGGCACGGAAAGTATTAGCTTGGAAAAAGGAGAATCATCAACAACAACAGAAAACAGAATATCCGACTCCTAGTACGGAGGATGAAGATCCTTGGTATGCATTAATTCAAACGAATCAAAGAATACGGCACTTATTTTTATCTCAATCATCAACCAGTTTGGAAGAAGCAAACGTCTATCCTTCCAGCGATAGTAATAAATCCCATGAGTATACGAAGACGTATCAAGAAAATTCCATTCTACAAGAGATTCGTATCCATCTACTCGAATCGAGGAAATATTTAAAAATAATGGGTATACTTGCAGGTGTAGATATAGAACCGGATTTCCAAACTAGATTAGCCAATGATTGTATGAACATTCATGGAGTTATTGCAGCTGGTGTACCTGGAGCTGGGGGGAATGATGCGTTGTATGTTTTGTATAGTCCAGAATGTAGAGATGAAGAGGAGGTGGAGAAGATTCCAAAGAGACATGATATCGTAAGAGAAAATATCGTTAACTTCTGGTCTCAATGGAGTAGAGAACATAAAAAGGCATATGGTGATGAAGTTACAATATGTCCACTCACAAGTAAAGCATCAGGATTTGGAACTACAAATGGAGTTTGCCAGACCGATCTACCATGGTAACATTGAGTATAGACAACAAAAATGATATTATATTGAAAACAGACTTTTTTATACATGTACTACGCACAACCAATGGAATGGGGAGTTTTGTAATCTCTCAAGTGAAGCCAACCATTAGCACCATATTTGATGCCTTTTTCAACTGGTAGGGCTTGATGATGTGTCCATGGATCCAAGGCATTTAAATCATGGTTGAGGACACTTGGCCATAACAATATCCGTCCCTGTTTAGGCATTACAGTTAAATTCATTTCTGGGAAGTTTGTACCACCGCCAGCTTCGACATCATTTAAGTATAGAAAAGCTGTAATGACACGAGGTCCACAATTTCGATTTACTTGATAATCTATAAAATCGTGGCTGAAACAAGAGGTTAAGAAATAGAATGAATACAATGAAATGGATTTCGAACATAATTGAATCTACATACTGTGTCATGTAAAATTGTCCTTCCTCGTATTTTAATAATTGTAAGTGCTCAGAGTTGGCATCAGGAATACCTGTTAATTTTTCAATTTTTCTAATGACGGTTTTGACTGTTGCATCTTCATAGCATTCCTCCTGACACCTTAAAGAAACAACAAACATACACATGCGTCAAGTACTGTACAATGGACTTAATAAAAAAAATCTAATGTGACACTAACCATGCGTTTTTGGAAGTTCTACCAAGAGATTCCACAGAACTAAAAGTCCCATCCGCTTGTTCTTCTCCAACATCTCTCGATCTTTCATAACCCCGTTGGGCACCTAGTTCAATAAGTCGCTTACATTCTTCTTCAGAAATAAAGTCATCAATAATGATCACCCAAGGTAAGGGTCCATAATCTTGTCTGAATGTATTCTCCAAGGATGGTTCCGATAAAACTTGAACTTTATATGTTGAATATTCAGGTCCATATGCAATACGTTGAAACATTTCATGCAAATCACCTGGTTTCCATATATCTACAGCGTTAGGGTCGATGGGACAACGATTGTGTATATCTAGCTTGTCACAGGATTGACAAGCTAGCGCACATTCGACCTTCATATATCCAGGGTTGACGTCACATTCTCCAACACTAGCCCAAAATGCACATTGACTGTCTTTATTGACACATAAGTCACGTAATCGTGTCATATTGGATAGGAACATGTCATGATTTAAGTACTCGTACATGCGATCAATGACGAGTTGAACGGCTTCCATTTGTTCTGTGTTTTCGGGTAATTCTTGTTCTACACTCTCAGCGATATTTCTATACCGAACGTTAAACATTCATATGGGTGAGACAAGTACAGCGTTGTTACAGTATATATCTCCAAATACATATAACTTACAGCTGGTTGTATTCATGAAGCTCATCATCTTGTTCTAGCCATGTTTCATTGTTATATTCCATGTCTTCTGTATATGATTCCCATTCATTATCTGGATCCAAGTCATCGCCTTCATACTCGAAATGTGATTTACATGTACCGCTAGAAGAATCGTGCACATATCCGTCAGCACATATTACTAGATCCTTATTGGTACCATGAGCAGTTGTGAGTTTCGTTGATAGAGCGATTAAAATAAGATACCGAAGAGATCGTCTCCAAGCCATGCTGTTATTTTAATAATATAAGAGAAGGTGGATGATGAGGATTTGTAGTCGATGCTATGACAACATTCAAGAGAGAGCTGATATATGCTCACAACAACGATAAAGCAAACGATAACAATCATGTTCGTATGTAGTCACGTGGTAAACATAGGAAACGCATGACCGAGTTGATTATGAAGAATGAGAACGGAGAACGAGAACCCTTATTATTAGCTCCACGCACGGTAACTATTCCAGTACAGTAGGTATTGGGATTAGGTTGCTTTTTATGTAGACCACAAACATAAATAGTCCAATGAAACCAATCATTCATATAACATTTTTGGCACTATTATGCCTACGGAGTACGTTACTGATTGCTACGAATACCTATTTGCTCCTGATATCCCTAAGGGCTTCTTCCAACGCATCAGCGGAAACAATCGATCGAAATACGTGTCGAGAAGGACATATACAAGACCCTACAACAGGAACATGTAGATCACTTACACGTCAAGAGTATGCACAGTACTTGGAACAACAACAACAAGAAGAACAAGAGGATGATGAGCTTTTTGATGAGACTGATGGTGAGGATCTATTTGGGGATGAAAGCTTTGACACAGACATGATGGAAGACAATGAGTATGATGAAGAGGAGTAAGTATTTGCTGTCATTGAAAGTTTGGCATTGTTCCCTCCATGTGTAATACTGTCACCAAACTTGACCTTATAATCATCGTATTGCTTTTATCTTTCATGTCGTTGTAAATTGATACATGGAAAGGATTATTACCGAAACTGTGGAACAAGAAGTTACCGGTTCCCCTGAAGAGATTGCTGGGACTCAAAAAGTTTTACAAACCATGTTGCAATACATGGAAGAAGAATTACCTAAACAAAAATATGACAAAGTTCGACCCATATGTATCAATAAGGATAAGTTATGTGCTTTTTGGGCATCCAAGGATGAATGTGAACTTTCCCCTTCCTACATGAAAATTGATTGCGCCTTGGCTTGTCAATCTTGTGATGAACTGGATATAAAAAATCGGTGCCCATTAGATCCAAACGCGATGGATATTTGGAAACCTGGTGATTTAAATAAAATGTTTCAACGTATTGCATATGAATTAGATTCGTCATCAGCAAAGAAGGTACAGGTATTATCCGAACCCTCTTCACTCGAAAATGAAATAGGGGAGAATGATGGTCCATTACCTTGGGTTGTAATTATTGATGACTTTATTTCAGATGAAGAATGTCAACAGCTTATTGATTCTGGTTATCGACTTGGATACGAACGATCTCGAGACGTTGGCGATGAACTTCCCGATGGTACCTTTGATGCAGTTGTATCACAAGATAGAACGTCTACGAATGCGTGGTGTGATCAAAGTTGCCTTGAAGATGAAATTATATATGGTGTACTAGAGAGAATTGCCAATCTGACAGGTATTCCTGTTGACCATTCGGAAGATTTGCAATTGTTAAAGTATGAGGAAGGACAGTTTTACTCCACACAGTACGTTTACTTCTCAAAGGCCGTTATTCAGCATTTTGTTTCTTATAGAGCTAGTAGAAGCTCATTGTCATTTCCTGTACCAGTCATGATTTCATAGAATATCAAGTAGATCGACCGTGTGGTCCTCGAATCCTTACAGCATTTCTGTACTTGAATGATGTTGAGGCTGGTGGTAAGTATACAATGTAATAGAAAAAGATCCCACGTATATTGCATGTTATCATATCTCATTCATCATTCGCTCTACCGTTGTTCCATGTATTAGGCGGGACGAACTTTCCTGAGCTCAACATAACAGTGATGCCGAAGAAGGGAAGAATACTGTTATGGCCCAGTGTTCTAGATGACGATCCTGCCACTACTGATCGATGGACCATGCATCAGGCTTTACCAGTTGTTAATGGAACCAAATATGCAGCAAATGGTTGGCTCCATCTGCGTGAATATAAATCAGTACATGATGCTGGATGCGATTAAGATTCTGCGATATTTTGTTGTCACCTCATTGTAGAACCGAAACTATATTTCTACATCTAAGATGACCATAATGTAAACTGGACGCGACTAAGATACTGTGATTGTATTGTCTCATTATAGAAGAATTGGATCTTTATGTCTATATTTAAGATGACCACAATAATATAAAACTTAAAAACGTACACATATTCATTCACGATCTTATTCACGATCTTAAAGATACGTCGTTATCTTCACTATTCGATACACTGAACTCGTTATGGGTATCTAAGCCTCATATCTACAACTCGTCACGTTTCTCATCAGGTAACAGGATATGACAAGATCTACAAGCCAACGAGCAATTTTCATTCATAAAACTCTCATTTTGAGTGCATTCACCCACAGAGGCCCAAAATGCACATAGACTCTCTTTGTTGATACATAAATATCGAACGCTATTATATTGCGGTTTTGCAAATTCTGTAACTAAATATTCATTCATGAGTTGGATTATTTCCTCGGTCGCATCTATCTCCTCCTGAGTCCCATCAATCTCCTGTTCAACAGCCTGTGGTGAGGACAGAACCCTGTCGATGATAAAAATGAGGCATAACGCATGGCCATGAATCGAATAGGGACACTGTGATTGTTCATGAATGGATGTACCTATGTTGAACTTACTTGTTCTCATCGTTGATAACATCAGCCACTAAGTCTCGATATGATTCGTCATCAAGAGATGATTCATTACCATCATCATCAACATCCTCGTCATCGGGTATGGGTGCCTCTAAGGCATGTATCACACTAACGATAGGAATGAAGACTACAGCCCTTTTCAAAGACATGAGCGATGAATGTGTCCCTGCCACCCGTGAGAATATGATTGTTCCTGAAAATAAAGATGATAGAACCTTCATCTCGTTCAAGAGGCAAAATGTAATGAGAAAGTCCGGTTCGTTTTAGCAGATATTTCTGGTAATCAAAACTGTACAGTATTACAGTGTACAGTAGCAATCAACTTCCGACACTCAAATTCAGAGGTGGCATCCTCTTTCCTTCTACGACTAGTGCCTTGTGGAGGCGCGCACCCTACTCCCGTTCACTCCCGTTAACGGGAGTAAAGCTAAAAAAAATAAGAAGGCGTTGAGTGGAAAGCACTCCAGCCTTTGAACAAGTCAAAGAGCATCATGCATCAAGAGACAATGGATTTATTCATTTACAGACGTGTAGCTTTTTTTTCGCTATATTCGCCTCTCGAGTCAGCATTATTAATTAAGAGTCAGCTGCCAGAGAAGGAAACACGATTTGAGCGATAGGTCATGTAAGCGGAAATCACCGTAGACCGCAGTACTGCGCTCGCGTGGAAAAATACTCACTCGTCACTCACACTCT
>Ga0169931_10013325_pt1 | contig 11245 bp, 10 predicted proteins | sample Kivu_15m_20L_FD_129675 | JGI IMG/M metagenome (GOLD analysis project Ga0169931, IMG submission 129675) | Freshwater microbial communities from Lake Kivu, Western Province, Rwanda to study Microbial Dark Matter (Phase II) - Kivu_15m_20L... | ecosystem: Environmental > Aquatic > Freshwater > Lake... | reverse complement strand
GCAATCTTCTCGCGGTCGTTCAGGTTGCCCGCACGGGTATGGCGGTACTCGTAGACGGCGTGGTGAAAGGCCGGGAACCGAGTGGCGTCGGCATCGCGCGCGGCCACACCGACTTGCAGGGCGAAGAGGCCCGAGTCGGCCTGCGGGGTTTCCCAAATGGGGGGCAGGTCGGCATCGCGGTTCGATTGGCCAAGACAGTAGGGAAGAAACGTCACGTTCCAGTCGGCGCCGGCGAGGAGGCCGGTCACAACGTGGTCGTGCACGATGCGCCCGTAGGGGCACCGGTAGTCCCAGGTCACTGCGAAAGTGCGCGTCACGCGCTCAACCTACAAGCGGTGCCGCAAGAAGACCAAGGGCTACCCCCACAACCGCCCCGCCGAGAACGTCGGAGAAGTGGTGGAGCCGCACCATCGCGCGGCTGAGTGCCACGCCAACCGCGAGAACGAAGAAAATTGCAATCCATGCCGCGGGAACCAGCGTGGCGAGCACGGTTGCGGCAAAGAATGCCGACGACGAATGTCCACTGGGGAACGAAGAGGTGACCGGGGTTCTCACGCTGAACCTGTCGTCACCGTTCGCGTTGGGTCGGCCGCGTTTGAACGCGCGCTTCAAACCCTGGTTGACGATCAGGCTCTCGGCACCCAGCAACAACGAAAAGACGAGCGCTTCGCCCGCACGCGTCGTGCTGCCGATCGCGCGCAGCCAGATGACCGCGTGCCACACCAAACTGAACTCGCCGGCCCGACTGAGGAGCGAGAAGAAACCCTGTACCACCGCGTTGTGGCGCGCGGGTTCGAGTCGCGCGTCGACCCAGTCGTCGATGCGGTGGACGTTCATCGTCCCGCAACGGCCAAGGCGCACGTCGCCACGAAATCCGCGAAGCGATCGGGGTCTTCCATCGGACCGAAATGCGACACCTCGTTCCACACCTCGTAGTGTGCACCCGGCACCAGTTCGGCGGCGCGCGGCGCAATGGCCGAGGGTTGGTACTGCTGTTCGGGGCTGCCGACGACCCACAGTGGAACCTTCAGCGAAGAGAGCAAGTTCCACGTTTCGTGACTGCCCCCGGTTTCGTAGGTGCGCGCCTCGTGTTCGGGGCTGCACTTCAGCGTCACTCCGTCGTTGGTGGCACGGAAGCCGTGTGTGACGTATGCATCGAGGGCATCGCTGCGGAACGCCGACATCGGTGGTTTCGAAGCGAAGTTCGTGCGGGCCTCGTCGAGGGAAGAGAAGGTTGCGCGACGACGGCGCGTGAGTGCAGCCAGCGGGTTCGGTGGCATGTCGTCGGGCCGAAAACCCGACAGCGGAAAAATGATCGGCTCAAAGGCGACGATGCCACTGAACAACTTGGGTTCACGCAGCGCCGCCATCACGAGAGTCGCGCCACCCATCGAGTGGCCTGCGGCGATGATCGGGCCGTTGTTCACCGTTGCTGCGACAAAACGCGCCGCGGCGAGTGCGTCGTCACCAAAGGCGTTCCAGCGGACGGTCCAGTCGTCGGGCGCAGAGGAGTCGCCGTAGCCGCGGTGGTCGTGGGCCCACACGTCGAATCGTCCCTTCAGGCGTTCGGCGACCGGGATCCAGCACTTTCCGTGGAAGCCCGTGGCGTGCGAGAGAAGAACGGCGGGAAGTGAGCCGGGTTGGCAATCGGACAGATGGTGAACGGCAAGCATGACGCCGTCGGTGGATTCGACGCTCACCCTTTCGCGCGTCATTTCGCCTTGGGCTCTCTCGGGAGACCGAGAAGTCGCTCACCGATGATGTTGCGCTGCACCTGGCTGGTTCCACCCGCGATGCGGCCGCCCGGTGCGGCGAGCATGCCCGTTGCGTCACCGCCCTCGAGAATCGACAGCGCACCCGAAATGTCGCCTTTCAGCATTGCGGTGTCGAACATCATCTCGGTGATGCCGAGTTTCGTGAGCGATGCGGCAGTCGACGCTTCGGGGCCCTGGCGTTGACCCATTGCCTTGAATGCATGCCCGCGCGAAAGCAATTGCGCGAGACGATCGCGTGACATCGCATCGAGCTCGCGACTGGTGCCGAGTTGTGCCATCGACTCGAGACGACGCTCGAGGCCGATGACGCTGGCACCGATGTGGCCGCGTTCGCTGGTGAGCACCGCCATGCCGACACCCCAACCACCGTGGAGGGGCCCGAGCAGACAGTCGGCGGGCAGCTCCACGTCGGTGAAGAACACCTCGTCGAATTCGGCCTCGCCCGTCATCTGGCGCAGGGGGCGAATCTCGATTCCGGGCGTGTCCATCGGGCAGAGGAAGAACGAGATGCCCTCGTGTTTCGGAGCATCGGCGTTCGTGCGCGCCATCAGGATTCCCCAGTTGCTGTAGCGGCCGCCGCTGCACCACACCTTCTGGCCGTTCACGATGAAGCGTTCGCCGTCACGTACGGCCTTCGTCGACAGACCGCCGAGGTCGCTGCCGGCACCAGGTTCGCTGAACAGTTGGCACCACACGTGTTCGGCCGCGAGGGTCGAGCGCAGGTGCAGCGCCTGTTGCTCGGGAGTGCCGAACCGCAGGATCGAACCCCCTGCGAGAACGAGGCCCACCATGTTGAGTACCGGAGGAACGCCGTGTCGCGCGCACAATTCGATCCATGCCGCCGTGTGCGCGACGGTCAGGCCCCGACCCCCGTGTTCCAGGGGCCAATGGATGCCGGTGAAGCCCGCTTCATTGAGACGGATCTGCCAAGCGCGTCCCTTGTCGATGAGATCGGGAGGACAGATGGCGCCGTAGTCGCGCGGTGCCGTCGGGGCGTTCGCCGCGAGCCATGTCTCAGCCCGTGCTCGAAACGCCTCGATCGTCTCCGTCATCGGGTCACTTCAACTTGTTGAAGAACGCTGCCGTTTCCTCGGCGAGGTTCTGCGGAACGAAGTAGTCCTTCTGGCTCATGATGGCATCCCAGTTGTCGCGGACGTCTTCGAGGCTGTGGCCGGGCTTGGTGAAACCCTGCGTCTCTCCGAAGAAGACATTGGCGATGCGGCCACCGCCGACGCTGTACACCTGGCCCGAGACCGGGCAGTCCTCGTGGGCCAGCCATGCGACGATCGGTGACACCTGCGACGGGTCGAGCTTGTCGGCGAGGGCGCCCATCAGGTCTTCGGTCATGCGCGTGAGCGCAAGCGGCGCGATGGCGTTTGCCTTGATGTTGTACTTCGCACCTTCGACGGCGAGCACGCGCGTGAAGCCGACGAGGCCCAGCTTTGCCGCGCCGTAGTTCGTCTGGCCGAAGTTGCCGAAAATGCCGGCGGCCGACGAAGTGGAGACGATGCGGCCGTAACCCTGTTCGCGCATCAGCACCCATGCCGGCTGGGTGACGTGGAACGCACCCTTCAGATGGACGTCGAACACTGGGTTCATGAGATCGGGCGACATGTTGTGGAACGACTTGTCGCGCAGGATGCCGGCGTTGTTGACGACGATGTCGACGCGACCGAAGGTGTCGACCGCGGTCTTCACGATCGCAGCGCCACCCTCGGGTGTTGCGACCGAGTTGTGGTCGGCGACGGCCTCGCCGCCAGCGGCCTTGATTTCATCGACGACCTTCTGTGCGGCCGAAGCGTCGCCACCCGTACCGTCGATGTTGCCGCCGAGGTCGTTCACAACGACGAGGGCGCCGCGCTTGGCGAGGAGAAGTGCATGCTGGCGACCGAGGCCACCGCCCGCGCCGGTGATGATCGCAACCTTGCCGTCGTAACCGAGATCTGCCATGGGGGAGCCTTTCTGTTCGCACCGCTCGGCGGCACGGTTCCGTTGACACCGCTCGGCGGTGCGGGAGAACTCTACTTGTGGGTCACTTGGACAAGCCAAGTGCGTCGAGAGCTTCCTGCTTCAGACGCTTGTAGTCGAGTTTTCCGTTCGGCGCCCGGCCGATGGAGGCCACCGTGATCACGTTTTTCGGCGACTTGTAGGCGGCGAGAGTCGAACGTACGTGGGCAACGAGCGTTCCCGAATCGATCGTTTGGCCGGGACGGGGCTCGACGAGGGCGGTGATCGCCTCGCCGAAGCGTTCGTCGGGTACGCCCACGCATGCGGCATCGAGGACGCTCGGGTGCGTTTTCAGCACCTCTTCGACTTCTTCCGGGTACACCTTCTCGCCGCCGGTGTTGATGCACTGACTGCCACGCCCGAGCAGCTTCACGGTGCCGTCCGCGTCGACCTCGGCGAAGTCGCCGGGGATCGAATAGCGCAGGCCGTCGATGACGACGAACGTCGAAGCCGACTTCGCTTCGTCCTTGTAGTAGCCGATCGGGGTACGGCCGCGCATCGCAATGCGTCCGCGCTCGCCACTGCCGGGAACCACGTCACGTCCGTCTTCGTTGATGACGCGTGTGTTCGGCCCCAACTTGAACGTTGCGGTGCTGCTCGAACCACCGGCACTGGTGGTCGACGATGCCATGCCGATCGCCTCGGACGAGCCGAGGCTGTCGATGAGCAGCATCTTCGGATGGTGGCGCAACAGCCCCGCCTTGGTTTCGGCCGACCACATGACACCGCTCGAGGTGATGAACTTGATCGAGGAGATGTCGTACTTGCCCGGATGCTCGTCGAGTGCACGCAGAATCGGCTTTGCGAACGCGTCGCCGACGATTGCAATGCTGTTCACGCGCGCCGATTGCACGACTTCGAGCAGTTCCTTCGCGTCGAACGTGCGGCTCGTCATCGTGGCAACCGCTCCGCCCAGTGCAAGTGCCCACATCGCGTTCATCGCCCCGGTTCCGTGCATCAACGGGGCGGCCGGCATGTTGACGGGGCCGGGTTTACCCACACGCGCCTCGAGGGCAGCCATGTCGTTGTGTGCGGGCAGCGGAACCTTCGACGGTGCATCGAGGCTGCCGACCATGTCGTCCTGTCGCCACATCACGCCCTTCGGCATGCCCGTGGTGCCACCCGTATAGAGGAAGTAGAGGTCGTCACCGCTGCGCGACCATGCGGGCGAGGGCTGTGCGGTGTTCGAGGTTGCGGCCTTTTCGTACGACACTGCCCACTCGGGGCAAGGATGCGTTCCGTCGTCGACCCAGATCCATGTCTTCACGTTCGGCACGCGCGAGCGCACCGCCGCGCACCGTTCGGTGTACGTCGCGTGGAAGATCACCGCGACGGAATCGGAGTTGTCCCAGAGGTAGGTGAGCTCTTCTTCGGTGTAGCGGTAGTTCGTGTTGACGGGAACCAGGCTCACCTTGAAGAGACCGAACATCGACTCCATGTACTCGGGGCAGTTGTGCATGTACTGCGCGACCTTGTCCTGGTGCTTGGCGCCGGCAGCAAGGAGGGTGTTGGCGATGCCGTTGGCGCGTGCATCGAAGTCGCGCCATGTTCGGGTCTCGCCCCCATGGATCGCTGCTGGCGCGTCGGGAAACCGCCGCGCGTGCAGTTCCCACATGTCGGCAAAGTTCCACCCGGAGTTCGTCGTCGGAGTCGTCACAAGCGGCAACACTATTCTCGGGAGGGTGAATCACCTATTGCCCGGCGACGAGGACGAACGCAGAATCACCGTGCGACGCTGGCTCTCCGACAATCCGCGGCCGTCAGGTCGGCAACTGGCCGAAGCGGGTTACGTGGCGCCGCATCTTCCCGTGCCGTGGGGCCTCGGTGCGGATCCGATTCACCAACTCATCATCGATGATGAATTGAAGCGCGCCGGTGTGTCGCGGCCGTCGAACGCGATCGGCATCGGGTGGGCCGGGCCGACCATCGTTCATGCCGGATCCGAAGAGCAAAAGCGTCGCTACGTCCCGAAGATCCTGTCGGGCGAAGAGATCTGGTGTCAGTTGTTCAGCGAGCCCGAAGCGGGAAGTGACCTTGCGAGTCTGCGTACGCGTGCGGTTCTCGACGGTGACGAGTGGGTGGTGAACGGCCAGAAGATCTGGACCAGTGGTGCGCAGCATTCGCAGTTCGGGATTCTGCTCGCCCGAACCGACCCCGACGCGCCGAAGCATCGCGGCATCACTTATTTCATCTGTCCGATGGATTTGCCCGGCATCGAGGTGCGCCCGATTCGCGAGATGACGGGTGGCGAAACTTTCAACGAGGTGTTCCTCACCGACGTGCGACTTCCGTGCGACGCAGTTGTGGGTGATGTCAACGACGGCTGGCGGCTGGCCAAGGTGACCCTTGGAAACGAGCGCGTGTCATTGTCGACCGGAGGCATTCTGTGGGGACACGGTCCGACGGCGATGAATCTCGTCGATCAGATCAGGATGAAGGGCGGTGTGGCCGACCCCGTCATGCGACGCAGGGTTGTCGACGTGTGGATCGAGCACCAGATTCTCGAGCTCATTCGCATGCGCACTCTCGTCGCACGGCTGCGCGGTGAACAGCCGGGCCCCGAGGCGAGCATCCGCAAGATCCTCGCCGACGAACACGGCCAGCACGTGGCGTCCCTTGCCGTCGACATGATGGGTGCCGAGGGCGTGCTCGGGTCGAATGTCGACATCGATCACGCTGTGTGGACGGGCGCGTTCCTCTTTTCCCAGGCGCTCACCGTCGGCGGGGGAACCGGCAACGTGCAACGCAACATCGTGGGTGAGCGGGTGCTGCAATTGCCCCACGAGCCCGGCATCGTCTGAGCCCGTCGATTTTCGCTAGTTTGCGTTCACTCGTTTGTCAGGGGGATCCATGAAGCCGTTCCGTTTCGGAGTGCAGTCGTACAACGCTGAGACACCACAGGCGTGGCGTGACAAGGTGAAGAAGGCCGAGGACCTCGGCTACTCCGCGTTCCATCTCGCCGATCACTTGCTCGGACCCGGACCCGCGCTGCAGAAGTGCAACCACCCGGTGCAGGGTCTTGCTGCCGTGCCCGCGATGGCCGTTGCCGCCGAGGCGACGTCGATGATCAAGATCGGTTGCCGCGTGTTCTGCATCGATTACCGCCCCGCGGCAGTGCTGATCAAGGAAGCCGCGACGCTCGACTTTTTCTCGGGTGGTCGCCTCGAGTTCGGTCTCGGTGCCGGTTGGTTGGAAGCCGAATACGAAGCCGTCGGGATCAAGATGGACCCGGCCGGCGAGCGCGTGACGCGCATGGAGGAATACGTGAAGGCGGCAAAGGTCGCCTTCGCCGGCGGCGAAGTGCACTACGACGGCAAGTACGTCCACCTGCACGACTATGAGTCGCTGCCTGTACCGGCCAACCCGAACGGCATCCAGATCATGATCGGCGGAGGCAGCAAGCGCGTCCTCACGATTGCCGGCCGCGAGGCGAACATTGTCTCGTACAACTTCGACAACTCGAGCGGCAAGATCGGCCCCTACGGGGCACAGAGCAGCACCGCAGAACTCACTGCCCAGAAGGCGGCGTGGGTCAAGGCGGGTGCCGAATCGGTGGGCCGCAAGATGTCCGACCTTGAATTCGAGATCGGCGCGTACTTCACCGTGGTCACGCCCGACCCCGACAGTGTCAATGCCAATTTCGCAAAGATGTTCGGCATCACGCCCGAGGCGATGGCCGACCACCCGCACGCGTACATCGGCACGGTCGACCAGATCTGCGACATCATCCAGGACCGCCGCGAGAGGTACGGCATCAGCTACTTCACCGTGAGCGAGGGCAACCTCGACGCCTTTGCTCCTGTCGTCAGCCGTCTGACGGGCAGGTAATCTCGGTCTCCATGGGGCAAAAAATTTCATCGGTCGGGGACATCATCAGGGTGCACGGTGCCGAGCGCGCCGGGCAGACCGCGGTCGTACAAGGTGACCGTTCAATCACGTGGGGTCAGCTCTACGCGCGGTCGAAAAAACTTTCCCAGGCGCTCGCCGGTGTCGGCGTCACGTCGGAAACGCGCGTGTCGTTTCTCGACAAGAACTCGGTCGAACACTTCGAAGTGTTCTTCGCCTGCAGTCTCTTGAACGCAGTGTCGGTCGACGTCAACTGGCGACTCGCACCGCCCGAGGTCGCCTACATCGTGAACGACGCCGAGTCGCGCGTGTTCATCGCGCACAATGAGTTCCGTCCGGTGCTCGATGCGATCGCAGGCGACCTGCATCCCGATTCTTTGGTCGTGATCATCGGTGGTAACGCTGCCCCCGTCGGCACGTTGCGCACGATTGCCTACGAGGACTTCCTCTCCGGTGGTGCAGAAACCGATCCCGGCGTGCAGGGCGGGGCGGAGGACGTTGCGTTCCAGTTGTATTCGAGTGGCACCACGGGTCGACCGAAGGGCGTCATGTTGACGAACAACAACTTTTTCGCGCTCATGCCGCTTGCGAAGGACATGTGGGAACTCGAGGCCGACTCGGTGAACATGATCGCGATGCCGCTCTTCCACATTGGCGGCGGCGGTTGGGCGGTCGCGGGCATGTACTGCGGTTGCAAGTCGATCATCGTTCGCGACCTCGACCCGTCGGCCGTGGTGAAGTTGATCCCGCAGCAGAAGGTGACGCATGCGTTCCTCGTGCCGGCCGTGTTGCAGTTCATGTTGATGGTTCCCGACGTCGACAAGGGCGACTTCGGCAGCCTGAAGGTTTTCGTCTACGGCGCATCGCCAATTTCCGAGGACGTTCTCGCACGTTCGGTGAAGACCTTCAAGTGCAAGTTCTGGCAGGCCTACGGTCTCACCGAAACAACCGGTGCAGTGGTGAACCTCGCGCCGGAAGACCACGATCCCGATGGTCCGAACAAGCACCGTCTGCGTTCGTGCGGCAAGCCGGGACCCGGAGTCGGCGCACGCGTCGTCGATGCGTCGACCGGCAAGGACGTACCCACCGGCGAAGTTGGTGAGATCTGGCTGAGCGGTCCGCAGATCATGAAGGGCTACTGGAAGATGCCCGAAGCGACGGCCGAGTCGATCGTCGAGGGAGGATGGTTCCGCAGCGGCGACGCCGGCTATCTCGATGCCGACGGATACCTCTACATCCACGACCGCGTGAAGGACATGATCGTGTCGGGTGGCGAAAACGTGTACCCGGCCGAAGTGGAGAACGTGTTGATGGCGCATCCCGCGATCGCCGACGTTGCCGTCATCGGTGTCCCGCACGAGAAGTGGGGCGAGACCGCGAAGGCAATCGTGGTGCGCAAGCCGGGTGTCGAGGCGACCGAGCAAGAGATCATCGACTTCAGCCGCGAGCGCCTCGCCAAGTTCAAGTGCCCGACGAGCGTCGACTGGGTCGATGCATTGCCGCGCAACCCCAGCGGCAAGGTGCTGAAGAAAGACCTGCGCGCGCCGTACTGGGCCGGTCGCACCCGCAACGTGAACTGACCTGCGTCGAAAAATTCTCCGCCCAACGGGGGAAAGCGAACGTTTTGCGATTAGAACTCAAACATGACGTTTAACTTAAAGCGGACCGTTCTGGCCGGAATTCTGTTTGTTTCTGCTTCACTCGCCGCCTGCGGGGGTGACGATTCAAGTACGCCCACTGGCGCCTCCTCCGAAGAGGTGTCGTGTTCCGGTGGCACTGTCGTCGATGGTCGTCCCATCCAGATCGCTTCGACCGTGGCACCCATCACCAACATCGTCGCGAACATCGCGGCCGACACCGATGCAGTGATCAAAGGTCTTGTGCCCGAGGGAACCAACTCGCACACCTTCGAACCACCACCGAGTGCCGCCAAGACCCTGGAAGAAGCCGATGTGGTTTTCATCAACGGTCTCGTGCTGGAAGAGCCGACCAAGGATCTCGCACTTGCCAACCTGCGTGACGGGTCGACGATTTGTGAGCTTGGCACCGAGATCCTGCCCGAGAGCGAGTGGATCTTCGACTTCTCCTTCCCGAAAGAAGGCGGCAAGCCCAACCCGCACCTGTGGACCAATCCTCCGATGGTGAAGGACTACGCACGCATCGTCGCCGACACGCTGTCGGCGCGCGACCCGGCGAATGCCGACACCTACGCATCGAACCTCGAGAAGTTCTCGGCGAAGGTCGATGAACTCGACGTTGCGGTTCGTGCGGCGAGCGAAACCCTCGATGCGGCCTCGCGCAAGCTCGTCACTTATCACGACGCTTATGCGTATTTTGCGAAGGAATACGACTGGACCGTCGTTGGTGCCATCCAGCCGTCGTCGTTCGAAGAGCCAACACCGAAGGAAATCGCTGATCTCATTACGCAGGTAAAGGAAGAAGGCGTGAAGGCCGTCTTCGGAAGCGAGGTGTTTCCGTCGCCGGTGCTCGAACAGATCGGCAAGGAAGCCGGTGTCAGCTATATCGACGTGTTGCGTGACGACGATCTGTTGGGCGAACCCGGCGACGCCGAGCACACGTGGATGGGGCTCATGCGATTCAACTACGTGACGATGGTCGAAGCTCTGGGCGGCGACGCTTCGGCGCTGAAAGCACTCGACGTCTCCGACGTCTCGACGGACAAGGCCAACTACCCACAGTGAACCTGAAACCCGCGCCTGACAACTTGTTGGTGTCGTGTCATCACCTTTCGTGCGCCTACGGCGACAACGTCGTCGTCAGTGACGTCACCTTCAACGTCGAACGTGGTGAATTCGTCGGCATCGTTGGTCCGTCCGGTTCGGGCAAGACAACGCTGCTGCGGGCGATTCTCGGAATGGTCAAGCCCGCGCACGGCGAGGTCGGCACCGTGAAGGGCGTGCGCCTCGGTTACGTACCCCAGGTCGAGTCGGTCGACTGGAACTTTCCGGTGACGGTTCTCGAAGTGATGGTTATGACCCGCCCGCAGCGTCGCGTCCTTCCGCGCATCACGCTCGCCGAACGACGCGACGCGAACTACATGCTCGAACGTCTCGGCCTCGGTGGTTTGGGCAACCGCCACATTCGTGAACTGTCGGGTGGACAACAGCAGCGTGTCTTCGTTGCGCGCGCCCTCTTCCACAACCCCGACATTCTCATGCTCGACGAGCCGACGTCGGGTGTCGACGTGCGCACGCGTCACGAGGTGTTGCATCTTCTCGCCGACCTACACCAAGAGGGAATCTCGGTTCTGCTCACCACCCACGACCTCAACGGCCTCGCCGCCCACTTGCCGCGTCTCGTGTGCCTGAACCGGGAAATCATCGCCGATGGCAGCCCACGTGAGGTTCTCGTGCCCGACGTACTCGAGCGTCTTTACGGCGCGCCGATGCACGTACTCGAACACGGTGGTATGCCGGTGGTCCTCGACCATGCCGAGGGTGCCGTCATCAAGCCCTTCCGCCCACGGGCGGTCTGAGGGTGCGGGCGGTTCTCGCGGCTGACCTGTTCGAGCCCTACGGTTTCGAGTTCTTCCGCAACGGCACGGTCGTCGCCGTGGCTGCAGGGGCGCTGTGTGGTCTGCTCGGCGTGTTCGTCGT
>Ga0169931_10013324_pt1 | contig 11245 bp, 12 predicted proteins | sample Kivu_15m_20L_FD_129675 | JGI IMG/M metagenome (GOLD analysis project Ga0169931, IMG submission 129675) | Freshwater microbial communities from Lake Kivu, Western Province, Rwanda to study Microbial Dark Matter (Phase II) - Kivu_15m_20L... | ecosystem: Environmental > Aquatic > Freshwater > Lake... | reverse complement strand
TGTTGGGTTTATTGATGCATCACAAAATCAATCATTTTATTTGGGTAGCCGTTTTTTTCTATCCCTTCCTCAAAGCGACGGAACATCTATTTCCCTCTTAGAAGCCATGGCCTATGGATGCATTCCAATCGTATCGGATCTGCCTTCGAACCGCGAGTGGATAGAAGACAACGTGAATGGGATTATCCTTCAAAAAGGCGAAACACTCAACAATGCGGTTCTAAGGGGACTACAACTTCAGGCATCTGACGTCATTCTTAGGAACCGAAATATCGTGGAAACCAAAGCTACAAAAGCCGTAAATTCCCATAAATTCACCTCAATTTACACAGCGATTTTACGGTCAGCCACCCAAGTATAGTGGAAGTACAAATACAGTACAAAAATCAGCCAAACTGCCTGGGCATAGGAAACAACTTGTAAGCAGAAAATAAAGGACCCCTCCGAGCTTCCGTACCATTGAGGTAAAATCCAAAGAGGAATTATTTGAAGTAAGGCACTTACAAAACCCACCATCAAGGCTTCTTTCTGCCGGTTTAACAGCAAGGGCAAGGCAGTAATCGGTGAAAGGATAAAGTTAATCATCAACCAAAACGACATCGTTTCCGCATAACTTCCGGAAATAGCCCATTTCTCTCCAAAAACTAACGCAAATATCTCCGTTCCAAAGAAAAACAAAACCGTGAATGGCACTATTGAAATGAGGGTTAAAGTACGCACTGTTTTTAATAATATTGGGTATAAAGGCTTGTTTCGATGCATTGCATCGGAAGATCGGTTATAAAATAACTGCCCAATGGAAATACCAATAAGCATTAAAGGAATGCGCAGCATCTGATATGCATGACCATAGGCTCCATATACCCCGGTATCAAAAGCAGTTAAAATTAAAGTCGCCATGAGCATGTCTCGACCATTATCTAACAATACATGGGGTAAATTAAGTAAGGGGAATTTGCGATGCTCACGTAAAATAACCCGGGTTTTTTTTCGAGAGAAAAATGCGCTAAACGATCGATGGGTTTTGCGGTAATCCCAAAGGAACTCCAACGCAGAAAGGACAAACCCGAGCATCGTAGCTAGGATTAAACCAAAAGAACTCCAAGCCAAAAAAAAGAAACCCCATTTCAGCGCATTGGAAACCAAGGAATTAATGATTTTTTGACGGGAAATCAACCCATATGAACCCGTGCGAACGGCCCAACTCGTACCCACATTAATCACGATCATGGAAGCAGAGCCTAGGATAATACAACCATAAAACCACGGTTCAAAATTGGTTATGTTAAAAATCCATGTTAATACGGCTAAAGTAAATGCCGTAAAAACGAGTAGCCAAAAGGAAAGCAGGTAAATAAAACGATATAATAGGTATGAATGATCCTCGCGTTTTGGTAAGGGTAATGCTGCTTCGTACCTGAGCGTTATTAAAGAGGCTATGAAGGAAACAATGCGCATGTAATAGAGCATTTCTCCCATTTCCGCTGTGGTATATAGCCTTGTGAGTATTGGGGCAATAGCGTAACCAATTGCCTGAGCTATGAGGGTTCCCGAAAAAAGCACCGTAAACGACTTGAAGACATCGCTTCTCAAAAAATGCTTAATTCTGTGGCCTAACATGCCTCGCAAAGATAGTATGATTATATTTGCCTCACTAATAATCCTTATCATGATAAACATTGCCGTTATAGGTGCAGGAACTATGGGAAATGGCATTGCCCATGTTTTTGCGCAACATGGATACACCGTAAAACTCATTGATATCTCTCAACCGGCATTGGAAAAAGCGATTGCTACCATTGGCAAAAACTTGGACCGACAAGTCGCTAAAGGAAGTTTAACGGAAGATGAAAAAACAGCGACACTTTCCAACTTGAGCATTCATACCGACATGAAAACGGGTGTTCAAGGAGTGGATTTAGTGGTGGAAGCAGCAACGGAAAACATTGAGCTTAAATTGAAAATTTTCCGAGATTTAGATGCATTTACGGATCCATCGGTTATACTTGCTACGAATACCTCTTCTATTTCGATTACTCAGATTGCTGCGGTTACCAACCGACCGGATAACGTCATTGGCATGCACTTCATGAATCCGGTACCGGTTATGAAGTTGGTAGAAATTATTCGAGGATATTCTACCTCCAACGAAGTAACGCATCGAATTATGGAAACTTCCGAGAAGCTTGGAAAAGTTCCTGTTGAGGTGAATGATTACCCTGGATTTGTGGCCAATCGAATTTTGATGCCCATGATTAATGAAGCCATTTATACTTTGTACGAAGGAGTAGCTGGGGTTGGTGAAATTGATACCGTGATGAAGCTAGGAATGGCGCACCCCATGGGGCCGCTTCAATTGGCGGATTTCATCGGATTGGATGTTTGCCTTGCCATACTTAAAGTACTACATGAAGGATTTGGAAACCCAAAATACGCACCCTGCCCATTATTGGTGAATATGGTAATGGCTGGTAAAAAAGGGGTAAAATCAGGAGAAGGGTTTTATTCCTGGACCCATGGTACCAAAGAACTCGTAATTTCCCCTAATTTTATTGATTAAACCTTGTGTTTTCTCGGAGTATACACCTGCGTATATTCTTCGTAATTAAATGGGAAATTAAATAATTCACTGGCAGAACGCCCCAATGCAGTGGTAATTTTGATATACGTTAATAGTTGTGGATTGGATTTTCCATTTTCAATAACCGAAAGATTGGAAGCTTCCATTCCTACTGCTTTTGCCAGATCTTTTAACGCCATTCCTTGTTTCTTGCGAAACTTACGAATTTGCTGTCCAACTTCGAAAAGAAATTCTTGATCAGATTTAGGTACCATGTTTTTTAGAATTAAAGAGTGTCAGCAAAGTTAGTTTTTTTTTAATTGTAGGATATCTAGTCCTGCAACAACTTGTCACCCACCATCCGGTCAATGGGAAATGTCAACGCATTGAAATTCAGGCTATTTTTCCTTACCCAAATTGCTTGTTCAAAGTCGTTAGGATCCTGTGAACCTAATGGTGACCTTCTTTCCTCTCGAATTTTCGCCCTATTTTTTAGTTCAACTAAATAATAAAATGAAACGATTTGGTCTTCTTGCCGAAACGAAGAAACCTGAAAAAAATCATTAACAAAAAATAGGGACGCGCTGTGAATTTCTGCATCCAATTCTTCCAAAAGCTCACGGTGCAATGCCTCTAAAATTCCTTCTCCTAATTCTACACCGCCTCCCGGGAATTTGGTAAATTCCGATCCACCTCTTCGCTCCTTAGAAAGAAGCACCTCACCCTTTTCATTGTGAATTATAGCATATACCCGAAGGTTAAAACGCCTTATCTGAATCACAGAAACTTAAAATTTCTACCTGGGTATACAGCCTCTTCTCCCAATTCCTCTTCGATTCGTAATAGTTGATTGTATTTAGCCATTCGGTCACTTCGTGAAGCAGAACCTGTCTTTATTTGTCCTGTATTCAGTGCAACCGCTAAATCCGCTATGGTATGGTCTTCCGTTTCTCCTGAACGGTGGCTCATTACGGAAGTATAGGCATTGGACGTTGCCATTTTCACAGCATCGATAGTTTCGCTCAAGGAACCAATTTGATTTACTTTTACCAAAATAGAATTAGCAATTCCCTCGTTAATTCCTCTGCTAAGACGTTCAGTATTGGTTACAAATAAATCGTCTCCCACCAATTGGGTAGTTTTACCCAGGGTTTCTGTTGCCAATTTCCATCCGGCCCAATCGTCTTCTGCCAAACCGTCTTCGATGGAAATGATCGGGTAATTTTTCCGCCATTCACCCCAAAAACCGACCATTTCCGAGGAGGTGAGTGAGTCCCCAGTGGATTCTAATTCATAACGTCCAGTCGAAGCATTGTAAAACTCTGTTGCAGCAGCGTCCAAGGCGATATATAAATCCTCCCCGGGTCTAAATCCGGCTTTTTCAATGGCTTCTACCACTACTTGAAGGGCTTCCTCATTGGAATTAAGGTTGGGAGCAAAACCGCCCTCATCGCCGACGTTGGTCGACATTCCTTTTTTCTTAAGCACTGCTTTTAAATGATGAAATACTTCGGTACCCCAGCGCAATCCTTCCGAAAAAGAAGAAGCTCCGAAAGGCATAACCATGAATTCTTGGATATCAATTTTATTATCGGCGTGAGACCCGCCGTTGAGTATGTTCATCATGGGTACGGGCATGGTAACAGCACCCACACCACCCACGTAGCGGTATAGGCTCAAGTCTGCTTCAATCGCTGCTGCTTTTGCCACCGCCAAGGAAGTCCCTAAAATTGCATTGGCACCCAACTTGGATTTATTGTTGGTTCCATCCAAGGCAAGTAGCATCCTATCAATCGCTTTCTGTTGAAAGACATCCTGGCCTTGTAGGGCTTCGTTAATCACGGTATTAACATGATTCACCGCATTTAACACCCCTTTTCCCAAATACCTTGTGGAGTCCAAGTCCCTTAATTCTACGGCTTCATGCGCTCCTGTTGATGCGCCGGATGGCACGGCTGCTCTGCCTAAAACTCCACTTCCTGTAACAACATCGACCTCGATGGTTGGGTTCCCTCGAGAATCAAGAATTTGACGGGCAAAAACACTGGCAATATAACTCATGGTTTTAATTTAAAGATGCAACAAATTGATCGAATAAATAGCGTGAATCGTGAGGTCCTGCAGAGGCCTCTGGATGATATTGAACGGAGAAAACCGGTTTATTTTTAAGTGCGATGCCGGCAACTGTTTGATCATTAATATGTACATGGGTAATCTCCACCGTCTCTTGATGTTCTATGCTTTCACGGGTTATTACGAATCCATGATTTTGGGAGGTTATTTCTCCTTTTCCGGTAACTAAATTCATTACGGGATGATTTATTCCACGATGACCATTGAACATTTTTTCGGTACTGAGTCCTTGACTTAATCCCAAAATTTGATGCCCAAGGCAAATACCAAACACTGGGCGGTTAAGGTTAACAATGTCCCGCACTAATTGAATACTGTAGGGCATGGCCGAAGGATCACCAGGGCCATTTGAAAGCATGTAGCCATCTGGTTTAAAGGCCTCTATTTCATCCAATGTTGCATCCAAAGGAAAAACTCGCACCTTACATCCTCGCTCGGTTAAGCAACGAATAATATTTTGTTTTACTCCAAAATCCAATAGGGCTACTCGTTTTGTCGCTGAGCCATTCTCTGGTAAAATATCATAAACCTCTTTCGTTGCCACGTGCGAGGAGAGCTCCAATCCGTTCATATCCGGCGTTTGGGTGAGTAAATTTTTTAATACGTCCAAGTCCTCAATTTCGGAGGAAATAATCGCATTCATGGCTCCTTTACTTCGAATATGCCGAACCAATGCACGAGTATCCACGTCAGCGATTCCCACTTTGTTCTCGCGCTCTAGTAAGTCTTGTAATGACTCATGCGCAGACGAACGGGAAAATCCTTGAGAAAACTTTTTAATCACGATACCTGAAACCATGATGTTGGAGGATTCTACTTCAAGTTCATGCGTCCCGTAATTGCCAATATGTGCATTGGTCATTACCAAGAGCTGTCCAACATAGGAAGGATCAGTAAACACTTCTTGGTATCCAGTCATGCCTGTATTGAAGGCGATTTCACCAGATATTGTTCCTTTCGCACCAATAGAGGACCCCTTAAATACTGTACCGTCGGCAAGAAGTAAAACGGCTTTATTTGAATCGGACATAAAAACTTTTCACAAAAGTAAGCGCTTCGTTCATTGATAATTGCACGAAACAAAAAAAAGACGACCATAGGCCGTCTTTTTTATCAACAATGAATGCTTTTATGCTTCTTTTGACGAATCGTCATCGGTAGAATCTGCTTCATCCTTAGAATTTTCAGAAGAATCTTCCGCTTTTGGAGCCTCCTCAACCTCAGAAGCATCTTCGTCCGCTGCAGGCGTTTCTTCTACCACTGGCGTTTCTTCTGCCACTGGAGCTTCTTCAACAACTGGCGTTTCTTCTGCCGGTTGAGTTTCTTCAACAACTGGCGTATCTTCTGCCGCTGGAGTTTCTTCAACAACTGGCGTATCTTCTGCCACTGGAGCCTCTTCAGCAACTGGCGCCGCTTCAATTTCTGCTGAAGTTGATTCCACCACTACTGCCTCTTCTGCGGTATCTTTGGATGAATCCACCGAATTAGACGATTTTGCACTTCCGCCTCTACGAGAACGACGCGTCGTCTTTTTGTTTTCTTCTTTAGAATATAAGGTGTTAAAATCCACTAATTCAATCATGCACGTCTCGGCATTATCTCCTAAACGATATCCTGTACGGATGATTCTTGTGTAGCCTCCATTACGCTCAGCAATCTTGGGGGCAACATCTCGGAATAATTCAGAAACGATGTCTTTATTCTGCAAATAAGAGAAAACAACCCTTCGCGAGTGGGTAGAATCGGTTTTTGATTTGGTCAATAACGGTTCAACAAAAACGCGTAACGCTTTTGCTTTGGCAACCGTTGTAGTGATGCGCTTGTGTTGAATAAGCGAGCATGCCATGTTAGAAATCATGGCTTTTCTGTGCGCCGATTTCCGTCCTAAATGGTTTAATTTATTACCGTGTCTCATGTCTTAAGTCTTTTAACGACTAATCTTTGTCTAATTTATACTTTGCAACGTTCATCCCGAAGGTAAGGTTTTTGCTATCTACTAAATCCTCCAATTCGGTCAATGACTTTTTACCGAAATTCCTAAATTTCAATAAGTCAGATTTAGAGAAAGAAACCAATTCTCCTAAGGTATCTACTTCTGCCGCTTTCAAACAATTTAATGCTCTCACGGACAAATCCATATCGACCAATCGGGTTTTCAAAAGTTGGCGCATATGCAGTGAGCTTTCATCAAACTCCTCTGTTTCTGTTTTAACTTCCGAATCCAAGGTCATTCGTTCATCTGAAAAGAGCGCAAAATGCTGGATAAGAATTTTTGCGGATTCTTTCAACGCATCTTTTGGTAAAATCGATCCGTCGGTGGTTATATTCAGAATTAACTTCTCGAAATCGGTCTTTTGTTCAACACGGTAGTTTTCAACGTTGTATTGAACGTTTTTGATGGGTGTAAAAATAGAGTCAATGAAAATCGTTCCAAAAGGAGCGTCTTCGACTTTATTTTCTTCCGATGGATAATAACCGCGACCTTTAATAATATTGACTTCCATTTCCAATTTCACAGAAGTTTCCATGTTACAAATCACGAGATCCGGGTTGAGTACTTGAAAACCGTTGGTGAACTTTCCAATATCACCTGCGGTAAAGGTGTTTTGACCTTGAACACTCACCATTACACGTTCGTTATCTACCGAATCAATTTGTTGTTTAAAACGAACCTGTTTTAAATTCAAAATCATTTCCGTTACGTCTTCAACTACTCCTTTCATTGAACTAAACTCATGATCTACTCCCTCAATTCGAATCGAAGCGATTGCAAAACCTTCGAGAGAAGAAAGAAGGATACGACGTAAAGAGTTACCAATCGTTATTCCGTAACCAGGTTCAAGTGGACGAAATTCAAATTCTCCATGGAAAGCATCCGACTGGAGCAAAACCACTTTATCGGGTTTTTGAAAATTAAGTATTGCCATTTTGCTTTAAAAAAATTATTTAGAATACAATTCAACGATTAACTGCTCTTTTATGTTTTCCGGAATCAATTCACGAGCAGGTAAATTGATCAGTTTTCCTGAAAAACTCGCATTGTCCCAATCCAACCATTCTGCACGGCTTCGAGCAGCGTTTAACGATAAGACCACGGCCTCCAATGATTTGGATTTTTCTCGAACACCTACTGAATCACCCGGGCGCAATTGATACGACGGGATATTCACTACCTCACCATTGACTACAATATGGCGGTGTGTCACTAACTGACGTGCAGCACGACGTGAGGGAGCAATTCCCAAACGGAAAACTACGTTATCTAAACGTGTTTCGCACAATTGAAGTAAATTTTCACCTGTAATGCCTTTCATGCGCGAAGCTTTTTCGAACATGTTTGAGAATTGACGCTCAAGTATTCCGTAGGTATACTTCGCTTTTTGCTTTTCTCCGAGCTGAATTGCGTATTCGGATTGTTTTCCTCCTCTTCGCTTTGCAGGACCATGTTGTCCTGGCCCGTAATTCCTGCGCTCTAACGCCTTATCCGGTCCGAAAATAGGATCTCGGAAGCGACGCGCAATTTTAGTTTTTGGTCCTCTGTATCTTGCCATTCTTATTTTTGTTAAGTCATGAATTAAGGCATTCCTTCGATGACTGGTTTATATTACTTATTATACTCTTCTGCGTTTAGGAGGTCTACAACCGTTGTGTGGCAATGGAGTCACGTCAATGATTTCGGTGACTTCTATGCCTGCATTGTGCAAAGAACGAATCGCGGACTCACGGCCAGCGCCTGGTCCTTTAACAAATACCCTAACACGTCTTAACCCAAAATCATGCGCTTCTTTTGCTGCATCTTCAGCGGCCAATTGAGCAGCATAAGGAGTATTTTTCTTTGATCCTTTGAAACCCATTTTACCCGCAGAAGACCATGAAATCACCTGACCAGCGTTGTTCGTTAAGGAAATGATTAAGTTGTTGAAGGTAGCTTGAATATGTGCTTCTCCAGCAGCCTCAACTTTTACATTCTTCTTTTTCTTTTGATTCGATTTTGCCATGTTCTACGTATTATTTAGTTACCTTTTTCTTGTTGGCAACTGTTTTTCTTTTACCTTTTCTTGTTCTAGAATTATTTTTAGTATGCTGACCTCGTAAAGGCAGTCCTGATCTATGACGGATTCCACGGTAGCAACCAATATCCATTAAGCGTTTGATGTTTAACTGAATTTCAGAACGAAGTTGACCTTCCGTCTTAATCTCGTTCACTGAATTTCGAATCGCCGAAAGCTGATCGTCGTTCCAATCCTGAACCTTAACGTTCTCATCGATTCCGTTTGAAGTAAGGATCTTTTTTGACGTACTACGACCAATACCGTAGATGTACGTTAAACCAATTACTCCTCGCTTATTTTTGGGTAGATCTATACCTGCAATACGTGCCATATTCTATTTTTTAACCTTGTCGTTGTTTTAATTTCGGATTCTTCTTGTTGATTACATAAACCTTTCCTTTACGTTTTACGATTTTGCAATCTTCAGTTCTTTTCTTAACAGATGCTCTAACTTTCATTGTTTTATTTTTACTTGTATCTAAACGAGATTCTACCTTTTGTTAAATCATAAGGCGACATTTCCACTTTTACTTTATCACCGGGTAATATTTTAATGTAGAACATGCGCATTTTCCCAGAAATATGGGCCGTAATAACATGTCCATTTTGCAATTCGACACGAAACATTGCGTTTGGAAGTGCTTCCAAAATAACGCCATCTTGTTCTATTGAGGTTTGCTTTGCCATGTATTAAAATCCGGATGTTTCGTTAGGTCCTCTTCTTCCACGTACCCTTGTGCCTTCCATCAGTCCATCCATTTGACGGTTCAATAGATACGTTTCGATCTGCTGTACTGTGTCAAGCACAACCCCCACCATAATCAGCAAAGAAGTTCCTCCAAAGAACATAGCGAATCCATCGTTCACTCCAGAAATTTTTGCGATGGATGGAATAATGGCAATTGCGGCAAGGAAGAGTGAACCCGGAAAAGTGATTCGCGTAATTAAATTATCTATGTAATTTGCTGTATCATCCCCTGGACGAATACCAGGAATAAAGCCACCGCTTCGTTTCAAATCATCCGCAATTTTTCGTGGGTTGATCATGATGGCGGTATAGAAATACGTGAAAATAACAATCATTAACACGAGGATGACGTTATACCATAAACCATAAGGATCGCTCAAGATGCGTTGGATAGCGCCGCCTTGATTTTTAGGATCCGTTGTGCTCAAGAAAATGGTCATGGGAATCGTCAATATTGCTTGCGCGAATATAATGGGCATTACGCCGCTTGCATTTACCTTTAATGGTAAGTAATTACGCGTTTGTTGCGCAACTACTGACCGCCCTACCACGCTTTTGGCCGTATTTAAAGGAACCCTTCGAACCCCTTGAACAATCAAAATCACTGCAAGAATAATGAGCATAAAAATGACCACTTCCAGCACTAATTTGATCAAATTACCGGCCTCAACTGATTGACCTATTTCAGCAATGAAAGCCCCGGGAAGTCGGGATAAAATACCCACTGCAATTAAGAGAGAAATACCATTTCCAATTCCTTTCTCGGTTATTCTTTCCCCTAACCAAACAGCGAACATTGAACCAGCAACTAAAATGATAATGGTTTGTGCCCACCACATAGTGCTAGGATCAGCGGGTAAAGCTCCTTTTTGTTCGACGTACATTTTGAGGTACGACGGTGCTTGCAATGCACAAATTACGATGGTTAAAATACGGGTATAATTGTTAATGATTTTACGACCGGATTCGCCTTCGTTTTGTAACTTCTGAACAGCTGGAACAGCCATTCCCAAGAGTTGCATGATGATGGAAGCAGAAATGTAGGGCATTATTCCTAAAGCCATAAAGGATGCATTTGAAAAACCGCCTCCGGAAAACAAGGAAAGCAAATTTTCAATACCTTTCTGCGCATCAGAACTACCTTGAGCGGCATCATCCAAAGCCGTATAATTTACCCCTGGTAAAATAATGAATGACCCAATTCTGTATGCCAGCACCAACCCTAAGGTCAAGAGAATACGTTGCCGAAGTTCTTCAACGCTCCAAATATTTTTAAGATTGGTAATAAGTCTTTTCATTTCGATTAAATTTTAGCGATAGAACCTCCAGCAGCTTCAATTGCGCTCACTGCCTTAGCTGAAAAATGATGCGCTTCAACCTTAACGTTCGCCTTGAGCTCTCCTCGACCTAATATCTTAACCAACTTCGTTCCTGAAATTAAGCCATTCGCCAAGAACGTGTCCATATTAAATTCGGTAATTCCTTTAGTTTCGGCCAACATTTGTAGAGAATCAAGGTTAATCGCCTTGTATTCAATACGGTTAATGTTTTTAAATCCAAATTTCGGAACACGACGTTGCAACGGCATTTGACCTCCTTCAAAACCAATTTTCTTGGAGTATCCAGAACGAGACTTAGCTCCTTTGTGTCCACGGGTAGCAGTACCGCCCCCTCCAGAACCGTGACCTCGTCCGATTCGCTTTTCACTGTGTACCGAACCTTTCGCCGGTGATAATTTACTTAAACTCATTG
>Ga0169931_10013323_pt1 | contig 11246 bp, 5 predicted proteins | sample Kivu_15m_20L_FD_129675 | JGI IMG/M metagenome (GOLD analysis project Ga0169931, IMG submission 129675) | Freshwater microbial communities from Lake Kivu, Western Province, Rwanda to study Microbial Dark Matter (Phase II) - Kivu_15m_20L... | ecosystem: Environmental > Aquatic > Freshwater > Lake ... | reverse complement strand
CTTTAATGATTATAGAGGTAATATGTTATAATTATATTTTAATATTTAATTAATTATTCTTTTTTCCAAATAGTAACCTCCTATGCTCTTCTTCATCTACATTTACAATCTTCGGAGATTCATTTCCGCTTCTCAACAGACTAGCAACAATACTTGGTAAATTCTTTGCACATTGCTTGGAACAGTGGCTAACGAATCTGTCCAGCAGCTAAATTTTTAATTAAAGATAAAATCTTTTACTATTTTAGGTTGGTAAAATTTCTCGCATTTGAAGAAATTTCCGAATTTAATTCTAGCATTATTCATATTCTAAAATCAAAAAATATTTCGTTATGTTAATATATTGATAAATCATACCAGAAAATGGGATCCTTCTGCGTATTGAAAATTTAAAATCAACTCAGTGTCGTTTATTTTGAACTGTTTGAAATATATGGGATACTCTTCATCATCTTTTTTTTCTGTTTTTTTTACTATTGTTTCCTCCTTTTTAACATTTGAATTTTCTCTATATTTAGAAGAATGAAGTAACATTGTTCTCTGCTGTTCTTCATTCAACTCACTTATATTGTTCTTGAAAAAGAAATCGACGAAGAATTCAATTTGGGATTTTGAAATGTTTATTTTTAGCGGTCTTAGATATAATTCGACATAGTCTAGAGTGTACCATTGTGAATCAGTGCCGATCCCAGTATAACTGTCTCTTTTTCTAAATACCAACATGTCTATTTTATCTTCTAACCCCCCAAGATTTTCATGGTGCATGGAGGATGACAACAAAATGTCATTAGATTTATTTTCGATGTTCTTGATTTGGATATCTCTTATGTTCATCTTCGTATCGGATGAATTATCAAAGAATATCAAATGGTCCCCCTCAAAATTTTTGATAAGTAATTGATAAAGAGGCTTACCTACTTTAGCCAAGATCAACTCCACTTGGTTAAGATAAAATTTGATCACCTTCTGTGTCATATTTCTGGTTTTAGATTTGTAATTTGACTTTATCAAATTTTCTAACTCGCTTATCTTATAAACAGCCATGTCGTTTTTTTTGAAGTCTTGGTTACTTTTTTCTTCCGCAAGTGAGTATCCTCTGTCAAAGATAAATACTTCTATGATATTCAAAAAATCGTTGAAGAGGGGTCCCTCGAATTCTGAGTATATCTTTTCGACAGATATATTTACATATGTAGACACATCAAATTCGTCATTTTCTCTTGACTTAACTTTTTGGGAGATGTTGAATCTTATAATGGGGGTCTCTAAAATTTTTTTGAAAAGACTTTCTTCCAAAAAGAAATTATTTTCTTCAGAATCTCCTATCCAATAGATAATATTCGGGTTCTGTGTATAATTGTGGAAACTGTAAAGACATAATTTGTCATTGATGACTTCTAAATTGAAGTCCTTGCTAGTTTCATCTACACACAGTTTTGAAATGATAACTTGGCAAGGCTCTTTATTCATAAGAAGCATTGTAGATTTTTTAATTTCATTCTGAATGGCTATCTGAGGATTATAAATCTTGAAATTGAAGTTAAATCGTCCAAGATCTAAGAAGGTTATCTTTTCTTTTTCTTTTCCTTTCTTTTTCAAGTCAGCCTTTAAAATTATCTTATCAACGATCAACAGAACGTCTTCAAATATCAGCAACTGCACTACATCTTTATTAAATTTATTCCAAGTAATTTTTAAATTTTCAACTTGAATCCAGATATCTTCGACGTTGGCATTTAATTCTGACTTACGCTTGAAAGAGACCGTAGAGACTTTCAATAAGGTGTGCTTGTTATCATATAGTAAATCAGTATGCTGTTTTGGCTTGTTATCTGCTTGGGTATTTATAACAGATTTTGATTCGTATTCTAAAAAGGATCTAGTGCTAGCGTTAATGAATCTACTTTTGTTTGTTTCTGGAAGCCCCATGAATTCATTGAAATTTTTAGTGTGTTTGAGATTGTGGAATTTGCATAGATATATTTCTCTATCATTCTGGAAGAATATGTCGTCATCAAAATTTTCGAATGTGAGAAAAGAAACTGTGAAAAGACTTGTATCCATTTTTAAAGAGGTTATTTGCTTGTCAGCTTTTAAATTGTATTTAAGACTGAATGAATAAAATCTGAGTATGCAACCAAAATACCCCTGCTTCTTTATATCGGGATGGAATTTAAATGTTGATTCATAGGAATCTTTGTATTCTAGTAAGTACACTATCTTCAGGTCGAATAAAGAGAGAAAAATACTCTTGCCTGTTTTCGTTTTCACACCATCACATTGCTTTGTGTTAGGACCGATTATTAATTTATTTGTGTTATTGGAGCTTAATAAATTATTCGCCTGGTTTTGGATACTTGAATTGTAAATAATTATGGGAAGATTTTTATTTAAACTATTATTTGAAGGAATAATATTAGAGACATTATATTTCTGAGCATAAGAAGATAGAACATTTTTAATTTTAGCACTCGAAATGCATTTTTGATTCGCAGATGTCCTTGCACTTGTCGCATATTCGCTATGTGAACTTCCTGTTGAACTAAAGTTTGCCTCTGTAATTGCTAAGTGTCCAAGCTTTCTTTTAGAATTGAGTTGGTTTGTATCTAAATTAAAATTTTTATCACGTTCATTAAAATTCTCTCTATATTTAGACCGTGTGTCCAGACGTCCTGTGGTTTCAGAAGCAGGCGCTGCGCTACCCGGACTTCCCGAATTTTCGAAACTTTTTCTAAGAAACTTTGTTTTTTCCCAAAAAATTTCAAAGATTTTGACAAATGTAGAGAGATACTTGAAATTTACGAAAAGAGTGATTGACCTAGTTTCAACTAGAAGATTTTCTAACTCAGGGCGGTTTATTTCAGAATATGACAGAGACTTAGATGAATTGTCTCTCATTTTCTTATGCAAATTTTTCATGACCATTTCATTTTTATTCGCACTGGGAATGTTTATTATAATCTTATTTCTAAGATTGTCCATGTTGACTTCTGCAATCGGAATAGTCAATAGAGGGTATCCTTGTTTCTGTGAGGGGTCAAATCCGAATGACATAAAGTAAACGCAAACTTCAGTCATGTCAAACTCTTCTCTACTGTTTTTATCAAAATTAATACCGGCATAATAAATTTTTAAAATTAGTTTATTGTATACAGTTTTTGTTGCTGGGTCTAATGAATTAATACTACCTTCTAAATTAGTAATGTGGATATTCAAATTAGAAGAAGTCTCATATAGACTTATATTGGAATAGTCATACATCCTCTGTCTATGCAATTCAAAATTTTCCAAGGCATTCACAACTTTATAAGCAAAAGACATAGTGTCATCGAATATCTTCACATCATGAAAATTTAGCATCACGTCTTTTAGCATTATATTAACTTTGCTGTCTTTACTTTGGTCGAATTTAACTTCTTTTGAGTAGAGATGATGGTGACGGTAAAAAACCAAATTGTCATGGAATTTTTCTTTGACAAAGTTTTTAAAAAGAATGTCATGTTTTATATTTATATAAAAATCCCGCAGTCCGAAAAGTTTGTAATCAGCATGGGTTATTTCAATTTCTTCAAATCGTAATTCTGTGTCAGATTTTCTTGCGATGGTTTTGTAATAAGGGTTTCTCGAGTTACAATCTGAATTAGAATAGGAATTTGTGCTAAACACCCTCTGATTATGAGTGATTGTTGAATAGGAGTGGGAATTAAAAGCGTTGATTGGGAGAATTTCTCCTCTACTCATTGAATAGAAATTCTTAATATCAATCGTTTCTCTTCTTTCTAGTCTGCTCTCTTTTAAATTATTCACTTCGATCACAAAATTCGTAACTTTCATCGTTAACAGACTATTTTTTACCTCACTTAAATATTTTATCCTCTTTTTATCGTTTTTACATTCTTCCAGTTTGTTGTAATCGGCATGTAAAATTCCACATTGGAAGATGTTACCGTCTTTAATCTCAACAAGGATATTCTCGAATATGATCAAAACTTTTTCTCTCTTGTAATATTCCATAGGGTATTTATCCATGTTGGTATTTGAGTCTACTAGGTATTTATCTTGAAAATGGAAGTTTACCCACTCAGGGAAGAAAATGTAAAAATTCGAAAATTTGATAAGCGTCGTCAGCATCTCCATGCAATATACATTTACATAGGAGTTTTTGAATACTATATCTATTTTCTTGGCGTTCGGATTTAGTTCATAAACAGAGTCGAATTTGATTTTGAGAGAATCCAATTCAATAATCTTTGTCTTTCCGTAAGAATATGTTTTCCTTTGATTTTGACTTTGACTATTTGCATGAGCAGTAGCATTTGATTGATGGTACAGCTTCATCTTGGGAATTTCCAAAAACTTATCGATCACCATCTTCATATTAACAAAACTTAAGGAGAAAATATCTTCGTGATCCACGTAATTCGTAATTTTTGCTTTGGTAAAGTTTAATTCTATTTTTTCCCTTTTTTCTTTGTAAAATTTTTTGGCATTTTTGTTTCGACCTAGTAGCGATTTATATTTTTTCTTTATATCCTTCTCTAGAATTGGTGTAAGGAAAGATGACACAAATTGAATTATGTAGATAAGATGATCATCATACAAGACGATATTCGAGCAAGGGAAGTTTATTTTAATCTCAGAATTTTTTATTTTATTAGGATATACCACACTGGGGGATTTGATTTTGTTCTCAGCTTCTTCAATTAGAGTCACATCATCTTTTATCGATAAAGAAAACTCGTTAAGAATCAAATTACTTACACTGTTGATATCACCAGATTTGCTTTGACTTCGATTAGAAAAAGACAACAGCATAGGAGAAAATTTTATAGAAATTTCCTTGGATTTCTTGACATGATTTTTTTCCTTGATTGTTAACTCTAAATTCACTTTGTTCAACTCAGCCAAGAGATCCTCGTTAAAGATACAAAGCTCCATTGAATTGTAACGAAATTCCATCTCTGCAGAACGGCTGTACTTCTCTACTTGTTTTTTATTCCGGCCTCGTATCTCCTTCAATGCAATCATGTAATCTATCATGTCTATTCCATTAATAATGGACATTACAATTTCTAAAATCTTCTCCAAATTTTCTGTTGACATCGAAATTTTTCCGATCTGAGGAAGCTCTGAAACTAGATTGGTACAGAAATCACAAGATTTTAATTGAAAGTCGTATTTGATTGTGTCAACGAGATGGATAGTAAATAAGGGCAATTTAGCGATAGAAATTTCTTTCTGAGTGTCAGATCTGCTAAACAAAGACAAGTCATGAAACTTTATCTCGTTGCTTGTTGATAAGATTGTGGCTATTTTGTTATCGACGTATTTATTTATATCATTTTTTATACGAATGCTGAATAGTTCAGATTTTATTCCCAGGCATGTAAGTAAATAATCATCAGAGCGAACGAGTATTTCAGGATTATGAATAATGATCTTTAATTTTTTGAAATGTTTCTTGACTTTGTTTAGAATATGCTCCTCTATTGATACGATCACATGATTGCTAGGCTTATTTGCAAGGCTAAGATTATGATTCTCTAAATTATTGTCATTTCCTGTGTCGTTTGTGATTTTAATTAAGTCCGTGATTAATTTAAAAACATTCCCAAGCGATTTAGTTGACATACTAGCCTTTACTTCATTTATCTCCCCTGTTATCGACATGCTATTAAGAGGCGACATAGGAGAATATTTAAAGGAATTACTAGTATATTCTTTTGCATTGTTATCAGGGAATAAAGTACCATCAAAAGCAATTGTGAAGATAATTGAATTAATCTTGACTATATTATAAACGCAGCTTAGAGGAGTATATCTAATGTTTCTGAGATAAGGTGAGTCATCGCTTTCGCCTTCGATCTTCTGTTCCTGAAATTCCTTCAGATTTAAATCAGACACGGCCACAATCAAATTCAAACGATTGTTCTAAAATTAAATTAAATTCAATCTATATTATACCTTGTTCTTCATATTTGTAGCTCCAATCAATACATTCTCTAAACTCACCTTGTGAGAAAATTTTCTTTCTTCTATCTTCAAAACGATTTTTATGTCCTTCAACTGGATGTCAAACAGTAGGATAAAATTTCTTAAGATCTTTTCAAGGAGTTTAATATCGTTCTTTTTATTTTTAAGAATCCCTTCGACGCTGTCGAGGTTTTTATCGATCCTTGTGTATTTCAGATTTTCATTTGAATAGTTTTGCTTTTGAAACAATTGTTTAAGAATTCTGATGAATTCGTCTTTTTTCTCGAAAAATTTCTCATCTAAAGAAGGCTTCATAAACGAGTCTGAAGAAGGAATTGGTGGCGTAGTTTTCTTTATTCCATCATTGAGTAGTTGCTCGTTGGAATTTTCTTTTTCTTCACCAGCGTTGTGAGGATTGATCCTCGTTTTCAATTCTGTAATTACTCTAGCACCAACGAGAGAAAACCTGATTCTTAACCATACCAATTTTATTTGAATATGTTGGATGAAAACTTCGACTTTTAGAAAATTGTTTTCATAGAAGAAAAAAATATCGTATATTTTGTAATAGCCTAATTTATATGATAAATGGAATTTTTTCCTCATCCAGAAGAGAACTGTTATTGTAAGGATAAACGGTAATGTTATAAGAATAAAAACAAAGCATGAGATGAAAAAATAATTGCTTGTAAGGATTTGTGTTAAGTACATTTTTATCTATTAATTTTATATAAAATAAAGTGTTATAGATAATGATCGATAAAAATAAAATAAAATATTTATTCTTAATAAAACTAAACACATAATAAAATTATGATAAAACAATTCGTATTCTTAATAAGATTAGCAAGTATATATGTTTATAAAATTTATAAAATTAACAAAAAAAAATGTATAATCGCTCTAATAAAAAAGAATCAACGCATTTTAATTGTGTGATAAGTAATATATAATGGGTCTCTACAATTTTGTTTTTTTGTATAAAAAATTTAAACTGTTTTCAATATTCTTATCATCGGCTACAGATATGTTTTGATTTCTCGGACTTTTATTCGTTGATAATTCAGCTACTAATCATATGTTAAGATTTATAGATATTGACTTACTTTGGCTTTGTAAACTAAACTCGCTTTGTTGGCTACGGATGCTATGCTTCTCGACATCTCTTGCTAGTTCTAATTATTTTAAGAAATTTATGGATTAATTTACATATATATTGTACTTACCTTTTGCTTTCAGATTTTTTTTAAAACCAACCTTGGGTTTTACATACCTGTAAGTATTTCCAGTATTATCCTCTGTTTTATTTGTATCATCCTTATCGTAATTCTCCTCAATTTTATTGATACATAATCCTGTGTTTTCTTTTAGATCGTTCTGAAATGAAAATTTTCCTGCATCATCAATGTCTTTATTTCCCCTGTTATTATTTACAATTGGATTGAATTCCTTTTTAGTTTCCAAGTTCACATCCTTATGATCTTGTGCCTTTTCAACGAATGAATCGTCATTCAGGTTTTGATGTTTGTAAATTATTTTCGTCATATAAGATTCGTTGAATACTTCATTATGATAACTATCGTCTAATAAATCACTTATATAACTAAAATTATTGTTTTCACTTGTAAACTTAGGGGTGTTTCTTTTGGGTGGTGTTGCTCCTCTGCTGTTACTCTCTGACCCGCTCAGGTCGGATTCGATTTTGTCAGGATTTCTTTGGAAAATTTTAATTTTATTTTCGAGATATTTCAACTTATTTGACTCCTCTTCTTCCTCCAGGGCAATATCTTTGTGTAATTTTTGACTCCCTTCCAATTGGCTTTCATTTATTGAGACGTCTTTATTTTCTTGGTTTTTCATTTTTTTGAGCTGATTTATGTTTAGATTAATTTTCAACGATTTGAGTTTGGACAATTTCTGAAAAGCAGTTGAGGATTGATAGGCGTCCGCAGGTTTTTCTGATTTTACTACATGAGAATCACTTATCGATGGTTCATTAGAATCTGCAAATTCCTTCTGTGTATTTTTATTAATGAGATTGCTACTGTTTCTTTCATCATTCTCTATTTTGTTGTTATCTAATATCACAGTGGAAGAAATTATCTTACTATCATTTCCTTCTGCAAGAATAATTTTTTTCTCTTCAAGTTTGTTTATTTCAGATTTTAAATTATTCTTAAGCTCATATATATTCTTTTCGCTGTCATTCGAATTTTTATTATAAGGGCTAGTTCCGCGACTTGCTAAATTTTTAACATTTCCCTTCATATTGGAATTCTGCTCGGATTGCATTTTAACACTTGGAAGTTTTTCTTTATTTATAATGTTAAGTTCATTGATATTGATGTTGATATTTTTAATCTGCTCCGGATCTTTTGTATTGTTGTTTCTGTTATCTTTATTACCTGAAATATTTACAGAATCTTTCTCCCGACTAATTGGTTGATTATACTTTGTATACAAGTTTCCTGTATTAACACTCACATTCTCCCCATCATCTGATATATTCGAAGAATTAAGAATTTTCTTTACTTTATTATTTGTATCTCTGTTCACAGGACTTACACTCTTCTTCTTTAATTGACTGTAGGTGTTGTATACGTATATACTCTCCTCTCTTGTCGATTGGTTGGGATTTTCTTTTTTCAAAATTTTAGGAGCGACTTTAATCACATTCATATCAAGCTTCTTTTTATTCGAATTACTACTATTAGATTTGTTAAGCTCAGGAGTTGTGTTGTAATTAAACTGTGAATCGAATTGAGATAAATGCGTGCTATCTGTAGGGGAATGTACATAATTATCGTCATATTTTTTTATAATTGTTGGTGTACTTACTCTTCTGAGATCAATTACTAAGGTTGGTTCTATTTTATTTAATACGTTTTTATTCGGACTAGTGCTCTTCTGTTTACCGTTTAGATTTATTTTTATGTTCTTTACTTTTTCTTTGTTCTCTAGATTATTTTTTGTTTTTCTTAAAATGTCTGACTGATCTGTTGAAATATTAAGCTTCTCGTTCATAGTTGTATTGTTTTGTTTAATGACACTTACATGTTCTTGACAAACTTGCCCTTTTCTTTTAGATATGTTGTCATTACGTTCATAATGCTGGTTAAGTCTCTCATCTCTTGCTGCCTCTTTGTTATCTTTTGATCGATTTGTTTGAACTATCTTAATGTTATTCTTAATAGGGATATTTTTTACAGTTTTTTTGTGAGAATTCGTTTGGCTGATATTACTATTATAAATGTATGTCGATGATTCTTGCTCTGAAGAGTCATTCGGAGAAGCAAACTTCTTATTATGAATCATATTAACCACTCGCTTTTTATTAATTGGGGAACGCAATTCGTTGGTATAATTTGAATTTTCGGTTTTTCGCCCGGCTTCTGGAGTTGAAAGTTTTTCGAATTCCTCTAAAATATGAAAGAAGGAGACAGATGTATCCATAGCCACATTATTGATGCAACTTGCATCGTTTATGTTAATACACGTGTTATTTGTGTTGTCTATATTGTTATCTGTTCCATTAAGATTACTTTTTTCTGAAGTTTTTTCTCGAAGGTCAAATTGCGTTTTCTTTATTAAAAAATTCAATTTATGGTCTTCTATTAAATTCTCTCGTATCCCCGTTTTATTGAATGAATGTAGTCTTGTCTTTTTGAATATTTCATTATTTTCTAATGATTTAAGGCCAAAGCTAGAGCTGATGATGTCGACGTTTAAATAATCACTTAAAGCTTCAGGAACCTTGTTAATTAGTAATTGAGAAATGTGTAGGGCTTTTTCTCTTTTTGTAAGAATTTTGAAATTTTTTGTATTATCCTTCAATATCAGATTTGATGTATAATCCTGATTGTCTTTTTTGGGTGATCTGAAATATTTTCTTATTTTTGAAATTCTTTCGTATTGATCATTTTCTGTTATAATAGATATCTGCTTTGGATTTTGATAAATTGCGCTGTTATTTGAAAGAGTGGTGTTGGACTTTTTGTAAGTTGAACTGGATTTTTTAGAGTTAGATGATTGTTCATTACCCATGAAAAAGATTATTATTATTATATATAAATAAAATTTATTATATTGTCTAACAAAAAATTAAGGGATATTATGATTAAATTATGTTTGTCTATTTTATTAAAAATGAAATTTAAAAGCAATGATAATAATTAACTTGACTTAAAATTTTAGTCGTCATCCTCATCCTCTGACGACTCGGCCTCAGCGGTCATCCCTTGAATTTTTAATATCATGTTCAAATCTTCTTCCTCAATTCCATAACTCATTCCATATTCATCTTCCTCTCCATATTTATCTTCTAAAAATTCGATCATTGCTAGTGTCAAATCCTTAATAGCATATTTAACTTCTCTCTTATCAACTTCATCCAATTTTGTTTTACTAAATAATTTATTAGCTATCTCTGTGTTAAAATCATAAGTATCTTCCTCTTCCCAATCCCAAATAGATTCAATAATTTTTTCTTTAATTTTATAAGATAAACAACCTTCTATTCTTTTATCTCCTTCAGTATCCTCATGATCGATCTCTAATATAAGATTTTGCTTTTCTTTTCCTAGACAAAATTCTGCAACGACTGCCCTACTTTGCATATTATAACTATAGTCTTGTTCTGGAGTATCTTTGTATTTAATTAGAGTTAATTGATTTTTGTAAAAATCAACGAAATCCTCTTCGTTTATGTTTTCTTGTTTTTTAGATTCATCTACGTAACTTTCTTTTAATTTATCCTCAACTGCTGATTTGATGTCTTCTATTTTTTCTAGCATCTGTTTAGCTTGGGTAGATCCTTGAATTGATGAGATTAGACTGGATATATTAATGTCAAGGAATTCTGATATAATCTGTAATTGACCGTTTTGGAATTTTTCGGAGTATTTGAATTTTTTATTTGACATGTTTAAATATAATTTTTTAGTAAATCAGTTTTATATTTTACTCAATTCATAATACGAAAAATTAAATTAAGATAGTATCACTATTAAAATATTTAGATATATTAAAATTAATGAAATACCATATTCCTTAGACTTACGTTAGTTTTCTAATATATTTATTTTTAATTAAATATGTATTTTTCATATTATTTGTAAAATCTATATTATTTCATATTACGATAAAATTTTCTTTTTAATGGGGATTGGGGATTGGGGATTGGGGATTGGCCAATCCCCAATCCCCAATCCCCATTTCCCCCTAGCTAAGAAAATTATGATTTTTAAAATTCCAATATTTTTCTAATAAAATTT
>Ga0169931_10013322_pt1 | contig 11247 bp, 10 predicted proteins | sample Kivu_15m_20L_FD_129675 | JGI IMG/M metagenome (GOLD analysis project Ga0169931, IMG submission 129675) | Freshwater microbial communities from Lake Kivu, Western Province, Rwanda to study Microbial Dark Matter (Phase II) - Kivu_15m_20L... | ecosystem: Environmental > Aquatic > Freshwater > Lake... | reverse complement strand
CACGCCCCCTACTTCCGAAAAGCACTCCACAGGTTGAAATAGGCGCTAAGGATTGAATGAGAGGCTCCAGTTCGCAATAGGACCAAATCTTCTTAAATTGGACAACGATCGGATGCTGCGATTCGAGGCAAAACTCCTGCTTGGGGCTAATCCAGCGAATCCAACCCATTTTATCCAGTTGCTCCAACAGATGACTCGGCGAAATTGGGTCAGTAGGACCGAGAGACTGAGCTAGCCTTTCTAGGAAGTCTTCACAGCGAAAAACGCTGGTCGGATGGGAAACGATCAACTTCATTGCCCTCTGGATCGGCGTTTCAAAAACAGCATCAACCCATGAAATGAATCCATTTTGAGCAGTCAGGGCTTCGGCCATAACGCCCCCAGCTCAGCTGCTATCTTACGAATCTCCTCGTGACTCTCCGGAGAGAACGCTGCCTCTACATGGCTATCGATATCAATTTGTCCCAGAATGTTTTGAGTCTCAGGATCTCGAATCAGAACCACCAATTCAGAGCGAGTTTTCAAACTACAAGACAAGTAATTAGAAATTGCACGAACATCTGCAATGTTCTGATCTTGTCCCGTGGCAACCGCTGTGCCGCATACTCCCACACCAATTGCAATTCGAGTATGCTCAGAGGGCTCACCCAAAAACGGGCCCAGTTCAAGGTGATCGCCCTTTAGGATGTAGATCCCTACCCAATTATAATTCGGCGACAATCCCCCGATATAACGAACAGCCGACCCTAAAGGAGACAGCGAGTCATACCAAACGGGCAAGCTCATGAGTGTATCGGACGACAGAACCTCTCGCTTTTGACGTTCTTGTGGGGACATGACAGGAGCATACTCGAAGCTTTTGCCCCTCTCAATGAAGCATTGCCTTAGGGTGAGTCATTCGTGGCTCAATCCCACTCGCCTGCTCCAAAGTCGGGCTCTCGCATCGAACGATCGCGAATATACTCCATACGGGTCTCGTTCAAAAGCGAGTCCCCATGCCAGGCTCTTTCGACATAAACGCTGCGGTCAGAACCAAAAAACTCCGTAATCGATTCAACGACAAACGGTGGATTTCCGCCCACATTCTGCCGGACTTCAAAAACCTTCCCGTCAAAGCGACCAGAAGCTGAAGGCCGAAGACCCACATCACCTGTGCCGTACCCTAAAAGATAAATCCCCTCACGGGTCCCTTCAGGGCGTACCCAGTAAATTTTGGTCGATTCTTTTGGTTCAGAAGGATCCTCAATGATCGAGTCGGTGAACTCGCGAACCTTATTTCTCGAAATAAGACGGCCTTCCTTGATCGTGGAGAGAACCTCTGCCTCCAAGCGAAGGGTCTTACCCGTGGCAGCAGTGTAACGTGAACCATACCCCCTCCACTTCCCCTCCATCCGGTGAAGAAGCGAGTCAGCAAACGCGCTGTTCAAACCCAATAACATCAGCCCAACAATCAACCTTTTGACCATAAGGCTCGCTAGCTCCCCCCCATCCAGACAGTCAAGCACGAGTTATGCATCCACCTCGAGTTCTGAATTGGAGCGACTTATGACTGTCTCATTCCTATTCCAAAAACGAGCAAATCAAATCCTCAGCGTCCTGCTTCCGTGCGTCCTTGCAGCGACTCACCTCAACTGCGGAAAGTCGGACCCGAATGACTCGATCGAAGGCGCTCCGGACTCAACCGCAAACCAGAACCCAAATGAGTCTCAAAACCTCGAGTACATTCCTGTCGAAGGGGGGATCTCCTTCAGATCCCAGTGTCCTTACGGCACATTGAGCCGTTCTTACCCTGCTAAAGTGGGCCTCTGGCAATGCCCTACCCAGCTCAGTCAGGTGCAGCTGACCTCAGCCCCACCCGAACTACTCCTGCCAGCAGATTGTCAGAAAAAGATCATTACCATCCGGACTGCAGATCGAAAGCTCGATCTCACTTGGGAGACCCTTCCAGATGGGAGCTTTTCACTTGAAGCCCCGCCGTTGCCTGCAGCCTTCGCAGAGGATGGCTCGGGCGGCGGAGCCTGTTTTCAATGGATCACCGCAAGCCTGTGGGGAAAGCTCACTTGCCAGGACCGTGAGCGTGCAACCCTAAAATTTGAATCGGTTTGGTGGCTGAAAGGATCAGGACAAAGTGAATCACTCCTGCGATCCTGTGGCTTTGCACCGGATTGCTACCTTCACGCACCCATGGCAATCGAGCAATGTTAATAAAAAAAGGGCTCTTCCATGAGCCCGCGCCTGCCCATCAGGCGCATGTTTCGCTGAGGACGTTGGGGGGGCGTCCTGATTTTCTCAGCGAATCATCCTGTTCCAATAGTTCAATACGGTTTCTTCTGCTGTTGCGCACTCTGACGAGCTCAATTGCGTCGACGACGAATAAATGATCGGGCTCATCAAAGAACTGGAGGCACTGAGATGATCCAAGTTCAGATAATGCCCAAGTTCATGCGCAACGAGCGGTGTATAAGTTCCAACCGACTTTTCCATTACTACACCGAGGTTCGATTGCCCTGGCATGCTAGTCCAAGCATTAGCCCCTGTATTACCCAGAGAGCCGCTTCGATCCCAAGGGCCAGTCGTTACAACTAGCAGCGTGCTCGAGTTTGCAAAAGTCTGACGAATCAACGTGAGATCAGAGTAATTGGCTGTGTTGTACGACAATCGATAATCAGATGGATTCACTGCTAAGTACTCATCCAATTGGAAGGCTATGCGGCAAGAGCTCCAGATCGAGTTGATCCCGCTCACCAAACGATCCATTTCATCACGCGAGACGGTAGGTCGCCCTTGGTCATCCTCAAACACTACTGTTCTCAATGCCAAACAGAGAACTCCTTCACTCGAGCAAGTTGCTGATTGAGTCGCATCAGGTTCAGCTTGCTGGGGGCCCGATGAGGTTTCATCCGGTTGAAGATCCAATTCCGACCCAACGATAGAACCTTGGTCTGGACCATTTGATGATGAAAGCTCTGATAGAGCGGATAAACCCCCCTGGCATCCTAGGGTCCAGATCAAGAGGCCAAAGGTAACTGAACCAATTCGACGAGTACTTTTTAAAAACAAAATCCAAGGCTCGTTTCTCCCCCAAACGCGTTGAACGTTTTCGACCCTTTCACGCAGGCTGGAGGCTGTAAAGCAAAATAGTTTACACAAAAAACAGGCGACTTCACTTTTCTTTGGTCGAACTGCGATAAACTCAATCTATGGAGAACCACATCCAAATGGGCCCCAACCATTCAGAGTCCAATCCCACACTGGACTTTGATTTCATTGTGATCGGCTCTGGCTTCGGGGGAAGCGTTTCGGCTCTTCGACTCGCAGAAAAAGGGTATCGAGTTGCCATCCTAGAACGAGGAAGAAGATGGAAATCCGACGAATTCCCAAAAACGAACTGGGAGATCCGTAAATACTTGTGGCTTCCACTGTTGCGCTGTTTCGGTATTCAGAACCTGAGCCTATTTAACCACGTATTGATCCTGAGCGGCAGTGGCGTGGGCGGTGGTAGCCTGGTTTACGCAAACACGCTCCTAAAACCCAGCGACCAGTTTTTTGAATCCCCTGTTTGGTCCGGACTTGCGGACTGGAAAAAAGAACTTTCACCTCACTATGAAACAGCACAGCGGATGCTCGGTGTAACTGAAAACCCTAATCTCACCTTTGTTGACCTCAAACTTCGGGAGATCGCAGAGGAAATGGGAAAAGGTGAAACGTTTCGTCCTGCTCAGTTAGGCGTTTTTTTCGGAGAGGCCGGAAAATCGGTGCCTGATCCGTACTTCGGAGGTGAGGGCCCTGCCCGCTCGGGTTGTACACTGTGTGGTGGCTGCATGGTGGGCTGCAGATACAACTCAAAAAACACATTAGATAAGAACTATCTATTTTTTGCGGAAAAAGCCGGAGTCACCATTCTACCCGAATGCTCTGTGACCGAAATCAATCCTCTCGGTCCGTCTCAGAACGGTGAACATGGCTATGAAGTGAGGTTCCACTCCTCTCGCGATTGGGTTTTTAAAAAACTCAGAAAGATAACTGCACAAAACGTCGTTTTTTCGGCCGGCGTTTTGGGAACAGTTAATTTACTGCTTAAGCAGAAATACGAACTCAGAACTCTTCCCAACCTTTCTGACCGTCTGGGTGACGCCATTAGAACCAATAGCGAAGCCCTCGTGGGGGTTACTGAGTTTTCTCCACCAAAAGAAAGAGACTACTCGAGAGGCGCCGCCATCACATCGATTTTCCACCCCGATGATCACACACACATCGAACCAGTCAGATACTCAAAAGGATCGAGCTTCATGCGACTTCTTGCCGTTCCCATGGTCGACGGCGAGAACCCGATATTGCGCCCCCTGAAGATGTTACTCCTGATCTTTTCACAGCCTATTCGTACATTCCGTCTGCTCACTAATTCAAAATGGGCGGAGACTTCCGTCATCTTTCTTGTGATGCAGACGCTCGACAACCAAATGAAGTTCAAGTTAGGCCGCGCCTGGACGACGCTATTTAAAAAGAAAATGGTCTCAGTTTGGGATCCCACTGCACCGAAGGTTCCTGCCTACATTCCTATCGGTCATGCTGTCGCCCGTGCATTTGCAAAAAAATTTGGGTCTTTTCCACAGAACGCGGTCAACGAAGTCATCCTCAATATCCCAACTACAGCACACATTCTTGGTGGATGCCCTATAGGTGCCAATGCTCAAAGCGGAGTCGTAGATTCCGAGCATCGGGTATATGGGTATCAAGGAATGTACATCTGTGATGGCTCAGTTATTCCAGCAAATCTAGGCGTCAATCCAAGTTTGACCATCACTGCAATGTCTGAAAGAGCCATGAGCAAAATCCCTCACCGCAAAAATTAAAAGCGTCAGATCTGCTCTTCAAAAGCACCAAACAAAAGAGTTTTGAGAATTCCTTTGATGGAATGCTGAAGTTTTTCCAGCGTGAGGTAAGTCACTTCCTCGCTTTGCGTGAGGTCGTATTCCCAAGCCTGAGCAAATCGCTGAGCGATCTCAGGATTATCCAAGAAAACTCCGATCTCCCCATTAATCTCAAAACTGCGATGTGTGAGATTGTGTGACCCCATGTGAAGAATGGTGTCGTCTACCATCAGTCCCTTCACGTGCATCATCACAGGAAGGTATTGGCGAATCTCCACTCCGCCGTTAATGGATTTACGGTAGTGACGAATCGCTGCATAGCGAGCAGGCTCAGCATCGTTCGTCTCTGGCGAGTTCGTAATCACCGTGACTTTCACACCGCGCTTGCTGGCTCGAATTAAGGCATCTTCCAGCTCGGAAGGCGGAACATAGTAAGGTGTGTAAATCTTGATACTTTCTTGAGCTCGATCAAAAAGCTCAACAAGGGCTCGCTTGAGTTGACGGCCCTGCTTTGCGTTTCGGTAACTCTGTTGAAGAAAGTAGAGTCCATCATCGTTCCCCTTGGGAGCTACATCCACAGGAGTCTTTTCTTTGTAGATACGATAACGCATGCGAGGAAATGGCGTTCCAAAAGGGTCAGCGGCACGCCGAGTAGCCATCTTTGAAACGCGATAGTCCGTTTTTGCCATCCAGTTCCAGGTGTCATCGTAGCGAGATTGAACAACCTCAACGAGTGGCCCTTCAAAATAGACTTCCATATCTCGCCAAAGCTTTCGGACTCCACCGATCATGTACTCATTGCAGAGATTGGCACCCCCAGTAAGAACAGACTTCCCGTCGACCACCATGACTTTTTCGTGAAGAGCATGCTCTGTAATTCGGTCCAATCCCCAATTTGGGGGATTATAGACCAATACAGGTGCGCCAGCTCGCGCGAGCATTCCATACACCTGGTCATGAGGATAGATGTTGAAGAAGTCTACAATGGGACGCACCCGGACTCCTCGCTGGGTGGCGTCTACGAGGGCTTGAGCAACCGCTAAACCTGACTCATCGTCACACCAAAGAAAGGTGGAGATATCGATGGTTCGCTTCGCATTTCGAATCATCTCCAAGCGACGCGGAAAAAACTCAGGACCCTCAATCAATAGTTCGGTGCGATTCCCACCGACAGGTCTCATACCCAGAGTGCGCTGAAAGAGTTCACGACTCTCTCTGGTCTTAAGAAACAGATTCTCGCGACCCTCGGCGCGAAGATGATCCAATCCAACCAGAGCTAACAACACTACTGGCAAAACACCGATCGAACGCTTACCCATTAATGACCCCATGCGTCGCGGGATCTACCACTCGGCGCGTTACTGAGTACAAAAAAAAAGAAGAGTTTCCTCGGGTGAGAATCTTCAATGGACGAGAGTTTCCATCGGGGCTTAATCTCCTTGGCATGGCACTCAAACTAAACTTCTCAGCTTTGTCTCTCAGCGGTTCGGTCGACAACCAAACAGGAAACATGAGTGTTTTCGATATCTTAGAAGAGATTCGCACTCCTCAGCTTCCGGTGACCCTCCCTTCTGTCGTGATCTCACTTTCCCTGCAAAAAACGGCTCCTGATGCAGAAAGCGGAAAACTCTTTATCCACTTGATTGCACCAGATGGAAAACAAGCTCTCCTCGGTAACGGGGATATGCAGGTTCCCGCCGAGCAGCGCCGGTTAAAAGCGGTTTTCCGCTTCGGGGGTTTCCCAGTTCAACAATTTGGGACCCACCGCATTGTCGTCTCCTGGTTAAACGCAGGCGGTCAGAAGGAGGGCGAAGCCCTCTTTGACTTCGACGTTATTCAGGTCAAGCAACAGGAAGGTGCAGCTCCTGCCGGGGGCAACAAAACCCCGGTGACTCATTAATCTCTCACTTTCAATCGGGCTGGAGTGCCACACGCGAAGATGCTTGCCATCAAACTGCTACTGACACTCCAGTCAATAATGCGTAGCGCGGACCCAGATAGCCTTCCCCGCCTGGCTGACCACTCTCAAAATGTTGTCGATGCACCAGCTCTTGAGACAACCGAAGGCCCTTGAAGTTCTCGAGGACAGACGCGGACAAAGCTCCACCCTTCAAATAAACGGACTTTGCGCTCTCGCGATCGTGGAGCCTGGCTAAGCGAATCTCACTACTAAAAGTACCGCTATTCCCATCTGCAAACAGTCCAGAAAATTGTAATACCTCAAGGACCTTAGGCGCACTTTGACGCATTTCCTCGTAACTCAATGATCCCGGACTCACCACAACCGTTCCACGTGTCGTCGTCGCCGGAACCCCCAAGTACTGTGAATATTGCCCCCCCACTAGTGAGGCGACCACTCGATTCGCCTCAACCAAGGTAATCGGCTTTTGAATAAAACCATCATCCGAAAGAGCGGTAGTATCAGCACCCATCCGCAGAGTGGGATCGATCGTCAACGTCAGCAAATCTCCCTCTGCTCCTGGGATCAGTTCCTGACCCGGACTCACATGGGGGAGATGATGGTAAATGTTTGCTCCCGAGAGTTGCGACAGATGCTCATTCAACACTCGCAACAAGACCTCCGAATCCACGATGACGGAATACTCCCCAGCAACCGGAGTCTCCACCTGAAGCATGTGTGTCGCATTTTCTGCCACCTCATCAAAAAGTTGCTCCACACTAGAGGGGTCCAACGCAACACTCCATCGTGTTCCCAAAAACTCATCTGAAAGGAGTTCACCGTTTTGTTGTTGGGCGGATGCAGAGAATGCGGCCTCAAGGTAAACTCGAGTTTGCCGATGACGATGAACTCGACCGAAACTGAAATGGGTTTCTCGGTCAATGACGCTCAAAAAAAGCTCAGATGAACTAAACTTTGCCGACCGGGTCCGGGTTGCACACTTTTCAATCTCAAGAGTGAGCAGACGTAAAGCCCCCTCTATATCTTCAGCAATTTGAGGATCAAACGACTCAACCTCCGGAACATCTGTTGGGAGTTGACTCGGTAGGGTCCAAAAATCAGACTCAGTCTGCATTGCCGAGGCAATAGCCCTCTCAACCTGAGCACTCAGGGATTGATTTAAGGTCAGCTTCTTGTAGACCTCTCCTTGCTTTCCAACTTTTTCCTTAAGATCAACCAGAAGTCTCAGCGCAATGCCTTGCTGGTTGGTTTCTCGATCCTGATCGATCGAGAACGCGTGGGAGGCTTCACTCAAGAAATACCGCTCTCTGCGATGAAGATGCTCAACATGAACTACCCAGTCCCGAATCTGTCCAGAGTCACGAAGCTCAACGAGCAGGGATTTCAATGTCTCAATAGTCCACAAATTATCCACGTCAATTCACCTTTACTGACTGTAATCAGCCGAGAGTTACACCGTCTAATAACATATAAGGACCACCACATCCGGCATGCACGTACTCCTTGTGGTACTTTCCGCAGCCACCATTGTCGTTGAACGGAAACCGCGCTCGATCCTCACTCGAATGACCGACTTCGATTTTCGACTTAGCAACAATTCTTGAAAGGACATCTGGAACAAAACCAGTCATTTGAATGTCTCCGCCTGCAGGCCCCTTAAAAACCCGTCCTGTAAGCTTTCCGTCCTTAACTTCCTTCAAATAAGCAATCCCCACTTGAATCCCCATCCCTTTTGGATCTTCCATTCCTCCAGCGGGGTGAGTAGCGATGAACCCTTCACCTAATTCTTCCATCAGCTCATTGAGTGTCTTTTTTCCAGCGCTGAAATAGGTGTTCGTTTGACGTGTGTAGACTCCACTTGCCCAACTCTCCCTCTTTCCATTTGCTGTCCTCGGTACACCCAAGCGAAGGGCTGAAGTCAAATTCGTCATCGGAGCTTGAAGCTTACCCTCCTGCAAAAGCACCTGCTCTCGGGCCAACCACCCCTCTTCATCAAAGAAGTAGGACCCCCAAGCTGCATAAGAGAATTCGCCATTTTGATAAACTGCAGGATTATTCAAAATAGTCGCTTGCTCATTTCCGACACTCTGCCCACTGAGGTAAAGCTCCCATGCCTTACTACGGCCACGAGCACAGGTGTCACCCTCTTGCGAGTGACCAAAAGCTTCGTGAGCAAGAACCCCTGAAACAACTGGTCCAAAAATGACTCGATAGCGCCCTGGCTCAAGTCTTTGAGCTTCAAGAATCGCCATTAGATCCATCAGTACACTCTTCAGGTCTTGATCACTGACCTCAACACACTCCAAACCGCCAAGACCACCCGTTGTAAAATAAGTTCGATCTGCTCCAGACATCGCTGCAACAAAGACTGAGTTTCTATAAAGAGTTTGAGAGAGATTACTCTGAGCATCTACGAAGATCGCCTCTTCCTGATAAAAGGAGCGCCGAGCACTCAAGTAAGTGATCTTTTCTGGTGCGATACCTAGCGTGTTTGTCACAAACTGTGCTCGATGAATCAGCTTCTTCACTTCCTCCATCAACGGCTCAACAGAGCCAACTCGAGGATCCTCTTCAAACCGAACGCCAAAGTGAACCGCGGTTTGTGCGTTCACACTCGATGGAATCTGACTGAGGATCTCTTCCTCCAAGGGAGCTTTGAGGCGATCACTCCAAGAGGGAGCTCGATACGGACGAAACTCCTTCCCAGCTCTCACTTGATCTGACCTAAGTCGAGCAACAAAGCTCTCTGCAAGAAGTCGAACAGAAGACTCCCGTAGATCATCCGTCGCTGTCTCATGAAGTGTGTAACCGTCGTAGATCCGCATCACCAAGCCCGAGGAAACACGCTCGGAGACTTGAGTCTGTTTGAGGTTAGCGCTCGCCGTTACCCCTGATTTTCTCTCAAAATAGAGAGAGGCGTACCACTCCGAATCCGCCTGAAGGATCTTTAGTATCTCGGGCAAAAACCCTCGGAGCTCTTGAAGATCACTCGAAAATGGCGCGCGCTGAACCGTTGGTTTCATAAAGAAGAGACCTCTCAGAGTCAGTTCAGAATCGCAAGACGCATTGATTCTCGTTGAATCAGTCGAGAGAGGAGTACCTATTTTTATTCCATCGGTTAAACCGCTTGTGGCTTGCCGCCCCAATCTCGTCTGCTATCCTTTCGTTCATGGATTCAACTCAGCCTCGAAAGCCCAGTGTTCTGGAAATTTATTGGAATCTCCGTATGCTCAGGATGCTGTTTTTTGGATTCTCCTCCGGCATACCCTTGGCTCTCACTGCTGGGACGCTTCAAGCTTGGATGACCTCCGAACAAGTGGACCTCAAGACGATCGGACTTTTTTCGCTAGTTGCAGTGCCCTACAGTTTCAAGTTCATCTGGGCCCCTCTGATGGACCGCTTCACTCTGGGATCCTTGGGACGACGTCGAAGTTGGATGCTTTTTTCCCAAGTGGGACTCATTGCAGCGATTTTAGCGATGGCCACTTCTGACCCGGTCGGAAACCCAACCCTTTTGGCACTATTTGCAGTGGTAGTCGCCTTCTTCAGTGCCAGTCAGGATATCGTGGTTGATGCTTATCGAACAGAAGCTCTTAAGCCTTCCGAATATGGCGCAGGCTCTGGAGTTTACATCCTGGGATATCGACTCGCGATGCTCGTCTCCGGGGCGCTGGCGTTAATTCTATCTGATCACATGTCGTGGAAGTCAGTTTATAGCATCATGGCGGGACTCATGAGTATTGGAGTCATCACCACTCTTTTATCACCCGAGCCTGAGAGCCCAAAAAGTATCCCCAAGAAAACAATCGAAGCTTTTGTGCAGCCCCTTGTCGAGTACTTCAAACGCTCGAAAGCATTCGAAGTACTGCTCTTTATTCTGCTCTACAAGCTCGGCGATATTCTGGCTGGTGCCATGACTACGCCGTTTTTGATCCAGATGGGATTTAGCCGGACCGACATTGGATCAGTGAACAAAGTTTTTGGATTCATTGCGACCATACTAGGTACGACAGCAGGCGGTGCACTCATTCCCCGGTTTGGTCTCCGTAACTCACTCATCACCTTCGGGATTCTTCAGGCCATCTCGACGCTCGGGTTTTCCATGCTCTCCCAAATCGGACCCGAAAGATGGGGACTTATCGCAACCATCGGATTTGAAAACATGACCGCAGGACTGGGTAGCGCTGCGTTCACTGCATTTATGATGAGCATGACGAACAAGCGATTTACCGCTTCTCAATATGCCCTTTTGACGAGCCTGATGTCGATCCCAAGAACAATCTTCTCATCCACAACAGGTGTGCTCGCACAATCTCTTGGCTGGCAGACCTATTTTATTGCCTGCACTTTTGCGGCAATTCCTGGACTACTCATGGCGCTCCGAACCAACTCTTGGGAGCGCCCATCTGACGGGACAGAACACCTTTGATCAAATCGGTGAGTCAGGGATTCCCT
>Ga0169931_10013321_pt1 | contig 11247 bp, 12 predicted proteins | sample Kivu_15m_20L_FD_129675 | JGI IMG/M metagenome (GOLD analysis project Ga0169931, IMG submission 129675) | Freshwater microbial communities from Lake Kivu, Western Province, Rwanda to study Microbial Dark Matter (Phase II) - Kivu_15m_20L... | ecosystem: Environmental > Aquatic > Freshwater > Lake... | reverse complement strand
GCATTAACCCATTGATGAATGGGTTGGTTGTATAGTCCCACCAGTTATCTCATTTACCTCAATTTGGGTTCAGATCTGTTGTCCTATGCTCGGTTAGCGATCACCAAATCTAGGTACAATGAAATTCAATATGGCAAGTTTTCTACTATTACTCCCCCGCAACCTGACCACCTTTCTTTTTGCCCTTACCGCCCTTCTCCGATTTTATGGAAACACTGAAACCCCATACTTCCACCTCACCCTCATCCAATGGAGCATCGTGGCGTTTAGTTTGGCGGCAGCGTTTCTTGTGGTTAATATCAGCCTTGTAGAGCAACGCACTTGCGTAAGCGTGGAACGCTGGAAATCGAAGCCGAAATCGAAAGCTTGAGGCTAGACAGAGAGAGGTTGAGGCTAGAGAAGTTAGACGAGATAATCTTGCAGACGAGGAACGAAACCAGGCAAATCGAGAACGAAAGCGGGCATCTATCCGAGTTAGAATCCAAACACGATGGATTATTCTCCAAATACAACACCAATTTAGGGTCACCGACGAAACCACAGAAGTAGTGACTGATTTTCTGCGTTATCTGAAGCAGTATGGTGAATAGTGGTGGATCAGTCTTTTATTGTTAAAACCAGTTCCAGTAAGGACGCAGCAACCCAATTACCAGAATTCCCCCCCTTAGAAACTATTCCTGAAGTTGGTGAATTAGATGAACTCCAGACTTTTGTTGGGTCAAAAAAACTTAATTTGGCTATGGACTGTAGTGAATCATTTTAGCCAAGGCATATTGGCTTGGGTCTTAGGGGACAGAAGTAGCCAAACCTTTGAAAACTTGTGAGCATTGATTACAGTTTGGCAATGCGATTTCTGGGTTACTGATGGCTACTGCGTCTACAAAATGTTGAACAACTCGGAGGATCAAATTATCAGCAAGACCTACATGACCAGAGTTGGGGGTGAAAATATGAGACTGAGACATTATTTTACTCGATTGCATCGTAAAACTGTATGGTATTCAAAATCCGAACAAATGTTGAGACATTCAATTCGTTTGTTCATTCTCTATCTTAAGTAGCGGTTTGGTGGGATTGTCAGTCACCGAAATATTGAGGAGCCCGATGAGGTGAAAGTCTCACGTCCTGTTTTGTAGACCAGTGGAGGGGTAACTCTTCCACTGAGTTTAATTAGCCCGCGCTGGGGCTTTAACGAAGAGGCAAATATTGCACTGTCCCTCCCATTCGCCCTCAAAACTCCCCTCTGTGATCAACAAGATCTCTTTAATAGCCAGCCCAACTAGAACATTGCGACTAATCTCAAAGACTCCTAGCATTTCCAACCCCATCTGTACGCGCTCATAAGCATATTGAGTCATTGTTTCTACATCATGAGTTAATAGAATTCAACCCTGTTGCGCTGCCCATTCCAGAATGATTCGATCATCAGTTTCGGACAGACCTACATCTTCAATTCTAACAATATCAAGCTCAGGTTTTCGCCGAAGAATACCCCAAACAATCTGGTTGTTAAAATTCTCGTCCGCTAAAAGGCGTAGCATTTCAACCCTGTCTTTGATGGTTAAGTCTTGCCATCAGAAGATCGCGGATTCCAATTGGATTGAAACGACGCTCTTTTTTTTGGCGAACCTGAGCAGCTCGTTCTTGTCGGATTTTTAGATAAGCATCAACGTCAGATTTTCGCCTCAGGTAGTAGCTAATCACAGAGTACACATCTGCAAGTAGAAGAGATGGATATTGTTCAACAATCTCTTCTGCTGTAGCACCCCTCCAAGAAGGCAGCAACCACAGTATCCAATGTGACGCGAGTGTTTCCAACAAGAACCACACCATCATCATTCAATTTTAGAGGAGTAGGCTCAACCACAATTGCCAGTGTCATGAGTACCACCAAATTCGCTAATCTGATGGTAGCAGACCTTCGTAGGACTCAGAGCATATTGTTAGGTGGTACAGCAATTACTTGTTTTGTATCAGGTATCGTTTGGGTTTGCAGGCGTACTGAATTCATGGATTCTAAATTGTTCAGCAAGAATCTTCAAATATCTCAGTTGGTATTCCCTGTATAGCTTTCCAACAGGACTCTTTCTTACACCATTCCGTAACATTTCGCCCATCGGGTGGATTTGTGATTACTTGGTGAACTTTCCTAGAAATAGCTTGGATTACCTGTTGAAGTGACGGTGTAAGGCTTTGCTGCTTCCAGATCTTATCTAGATCGATGTCTTGCTGAGTTTTATAGCTCAGGTATGCCAGGGTATAGGTCACGATATTGGCACGATAACCGCCAAACTTCTCATTCCCAACAATCTTCTCTGCACTTTTGAACAAAATAGCTTTGGCAATGAGGTGAGTAAAGTAGATTTCATCTGGCTCAGGGCGGCTCTTCTCTGTCAAGCTCACTGTGAACTTAGCAAAGTTTTTTTGGGCACCCAAACTAACGATGTGGGGGAGTTGATCACAAGTATGTTCAAATTTTGCAAGATCGGTTTTGGTGAACTTTTGGGCATTCGGGTGGGTCAGGGTAAAAGCTTTTTGTTTGGCAGGCGTTGATTCACGATTCTTGGCATCAGCGTACTGTCCTCGCGCTCGTTCATAGAACCACCGAGTTTGGCGTTGGGTACTATCAACGGCAGGTGCCCAAATGGTGCGAGAGAGTTCTTCAACACGGATGTGAAATGGGTCGTTGGCGGAGAAATCAGCTTCATTGACCTTATTTTGGTTGTTGGCGTAGCGGGAAATCAGGGGCACGATTTCATCCATGCGATCGCGATCTACTACCGTCAATTTGGTCTGAACGCAAATTCCCGAAATATCTGCTTTGTCTTTGCGAACTGCTTGATATAGAGAAGCTGTAGTCTGTCCACCGTTGACGATCTGAAGATCACGAATTTCGGCAATTCCTTGTCCACCGTTGGGTAAATCGACAAGTTTCACAGCTTCAGCGGTTGCAGAGATCCCATTGTTATAAGCAAGGAAACGATAGGGTTCTTTCAGGATGGTTTGGCGAATCCCTTTGTTGACATTGCCCTTTGCCTGTAAGAAGGAGCGGACGTTGCGTTCCAATAATCTTGAGCCATATTCAGCATAGATCTTGCAGAGAATTTCACCGGGAATGATGGCAACATAAGCACGATAGTCTGCTTCGGATTCTGGCATAGCAAGGCATGGAATGACAGAATCGTACTGGGCTTGAAAATTAATTTCGATCGCTTCTCGTTTTTGCCCTGATGTCACACAGCGGTAGGTTCGACGGAGATCCCAAATGTTGAAGGAATAGTTCACTCCATCTTTCACTTGGTTTGTCTTAGTTTGTAATGTGGTTAGCCCATCGGTGAAGAGAAAGAGGCGTACATGGCTAAGATGGCTACGCTGACTGTGGATTAACTGTGCCATGTCGAAGCTAGGAGATGCTTCTTCGATTGATTGATGATATTCCTTATAAACTTTGCTCAGAAAATTAATCAGTTGCTTAAAAGCACTTTCGACAGCATCCTTGCGAACAGTCGTAGGGCTAGGATTTTGGGTATAAATGGAGATAAATAAATCGAGCCGCCCCTCTTCTTCTTGGAGATTGTAGCCGTTGACTTTTATGCTACGGGCACTGTGATAGCAAACGTGTCCATCTTCAAGCTCTCCTGCTTCGGTCAAATATTCGATCATGAGACGGGTAAAGGCTTCCTCTCGAAAGGCACCGCCATCTTCTTCGGTCTGATTACCCTCCGCACTGATAATGACTTCCTGTTGGAGATTTTCGGCAAATCGAGCAAGTTCAACATCATCATTGCTCATGGTTGATCTCCTATTAGTACAATGACTTCAGATTCTGGAATAGAGAAGCGTTTACACTCAGCAACACTAATGGAATAGCGCACATCTCCTACACCGTTGCGAAGATCAGATTCAATAATTTTGGGAAAGTCTGCCCCAACTTTGAAGTAGTTATGCTCTCGAATCGTGTAACCAACATTCTCGTAGAGTGTAGCATGAATATCGAGATGTCCGATTTCAAATAAAAGGTTTTCTAATTTGTCTCTGGCGATTGCATCCCCATGAACGAGCGATCGCACACTAGCAACCATCTCCGGTAGAGTCTCCCCTTGCCCTTGGCGCACATCCAGCGACAAATGGAGCAGCACGATTGTCCCTGCACCAGTGTCATCAAGTTGTCGTTCACTGGCAATCGCTAATTTCTGATGTTGTTTCGCACTGGTTGTTTTCACTTCAACCGCACAACGAGGAAACTGGAAATCTTGTTGAGTCCCTTTTGGTCCAGTCCAACATCGGAGTCCTTTGAGCAACTCCAAGTGGGGAAATACTAATCGTCTCAAAAACCACAATTCCCCATAAAGCCCTTGTTGAGCAATCTCACTCAATCCCTCTAGGCTATACTTTTCTAGAAAAGTTTGCCATCGTTTTAGGCGAGTGATAAAGGCTGAAATAGCGGCTCGTCCGTCTGGCACGGAAGCAAGATAATCCACAATGTCTTGAACTAATGTTGTAAAAATATCTTTATACCTGTCATTAGTCAGAACAAGCTGGAGAACACCATACTCTTTACCATCTTGTGGTAATGCTACTCGTTTCACCGTAAAACTGCTGGAAGCAGGATAGGCTGCTTTTCGATCAAGAAATGCGCTACTGACACGAAGCATTAAGAGCCGAGTGTTAGAAGGTTTTTCGATCGCAAGGTAAGCATCGTAATTTACGTTTGGCAAAATACGACGAGTCAAATAGCCAGAAGAAACATCGTTCCCGTCCTGTTCTAAGAGGTTCCAGACATCTTCAGTCTTCATAGCTATCCAGAAACTCCTGTTCCCAATAAACATTATTTACTTTGTATTCCACGGACTTAGCAGAATCACTACTGGGAAAACTAATGCCAAAACTAATGACAGGGATTTCAGCATCAATAGCTTTTGGATCTAATGGATAAAGCAAGAGCAATCCATTCCGAGGGTTACGCTTCTCTCGAATTATTTTGCCGTCAGGTGTTTTGCTTTTGCTCTCTGGTTTTCCAGCTTCTTGTCTACGCTCTTTTGTAATGTTGATGATCTCCTCTTGAATAGATGGAGGAAAATCCAGCATTTCGTCGGGTGGGTTTAATAACCGAGATTTAGGCAGTCGATATTCTGGCAATGAAGGATCAGCATCATTCTTCCGATATGTTAAGCCAACGTCTAATCCAGCTATAGTATGCTTGTTTTCAGCTTGTTTTTTAGAGATCAAAGCAATTGTCCAAGATACCAGTTCATTTTGCTTTAGTTGAGCCTGTATATAATCAACTAAGCTTTTAGTATTTGCCAGACGTGCGCCAGGATGAGATTGATAACCTGCCAAAAAGTCAACTATTTTACTGCCAGAAACCTGTTTCCAAAGAAAGTTATTTTTCTCAATTAAATAAGTCCCCAAACCTGAAATCAAATCTTCTGTGATTCTCAGATTCCTGCGGATGATGTTTTCATCTTTGTGGAACAAGTATGTCTCACTGATTGTTCCTGCAAATGAGAGTTGCATCACTGTGCCATTTCTCATCTTGTTTGCTCCAGTGATAATCAACCCAGATGGATGGGTTCTTACCTTCAAGCCAAATTCTTCTGGAGTAGCACTCATGTTTGCCATATAGTCGAACTCTTTACGAAGCTCTTCACTCGCAACCGTGATGTGTTGATACCACTCCACTAATTCATCAGTTGTGTAAAGACGACAGAGGTCGAGATAGCCGGGACGGTAGCCAAACCATCGTCCCATCTGCATCAGTGTATCGTACATTTTGGAAGCTCTCAGGTAGTAACTGACGCTCAGCCCTTCAAGGGTTAATCCACGTGATAACTTATCCCCGCCGATCACAATCACATTTAACCCATTTGGGCTGCCCCAATAGTCCAATATGTCTTTTGCTGTGCCATTAATCTTCTTGACTTGAATTCGTGCAGCGACCTGATGTAAGAGATGGCTGATATCATCCCATGCGGGAGTTGGTACTGCTGGTTGTAGATCAGTACCAGCAATTGCTCTACTAGTTGAGATAAAGTCGTTATTCCAGAGATATTCAAACTCACTCAAAATTTGATTCAGCGCATTTCCTTCGCTGTAGCGCAATCGTCGTTGTAAAGAAGTAAGTTCATCTTTAACTAATTGGTTAACCAATCCCTGTACGGCTGTAAAACGAGTAACATGCACCAGCATTGAATTATGGGCTGTTTTCTGTCCTCGCCAAATCCTAACAGCGCCAGAAAGGATAAATGCTCGAATAGCTTCTTTCAAAGACGTTGGCAGATAAGGTGGGACATGTTCCTTCTTATGACCTGTCGGCATCCACTCGTCTTGATCCTCAACGATTCGGACGATATCCAAGCCAGAGACGCTTTCCAAATCTACCGTTGAATCTGCATCTAGACCGAAAACCTGAACAGAACCGACATAGTTAGAAGGGGCAGGTAGATTAAGGATAAAGTGTCGAGGAAACAGGTCTTCACCATGCTCACTTGTCCTGACTTGTGGATGGATAAAAATATTTGCAAAAGGAGTCGCCGTATAGCCTACATATGCACTCTTTTCAAAACTGTGTAGAAGTTGCCGAATTAGCTTGTTGATTGCAGTAGCGTCTTGCTCTTCACGGGGAATACCAGTGTCATCCAACCTTACTTCTTTCGTGTTGACAGAAGCATTATCGGCTTCATCATCAATGATGAGTAAAGGAGAATTTCTGATAACTTTTCTTCCCAACTGTGGATCTGTGTTTGCCCAATTCAATGCCCATTTCACAAGATTATTGAGGACAGTCTTGTTCTTCTTGACTATCATCAAAATCGGGTCAGCACCCCCCGGAGCAGCACCGCACTGATCGGCGATCTTCTTACTGAAATCTCCTTTTTCCGCACTACTCGTTACAGGAAGTGCTCTTAGTTGCTTACCAGTAGGAATTAGACCCGCACCGATAAAACGATTTCCCGTATCAAAGGCTCTATTATTCTGAGAGTCCCAACCCAGAAACCCTTCATCAAGACGTAGCTGGGTTTGGCTACGAAGGCTATTATGCAATCCAGCTAGAACAATGATTAGTTTGTACCCTGCATCCACTGCTTTGCAAATTAGTCCAGTGTAATTGGACGTTTTTCCAGATTGCACCTGCCCAACCACCATGCCGCGACGGCTCCAGTCCCCGGGTCGTTGTGGATCTTCCAGTCGTTCTAGAATTGAATCTGTAAGTTGCTCTAGGCGATCCACTGTAGCAGGCGACCATCCTTTTTCCTCTTCCAGATAACGGCGATAGCGATCCCAGAAATCCCAGTTAATTTCAGCTTTGCGATCGGACAACCAAGGAATATGATCTTGTTTATCTTCTAGGATTGTCCCATGTGCCATCCAAATGCTGTACAGGGTTTCAAGATCCCTAATCAATGCTTCCTCTTCTAATCCTTCCGCCAGACCCTGACCACCCAACATTGATAAAGCCATCCGAACCTTTTCCCGGATCAACTCTGGTGGAGGTGTCTGCTCACCCTTTAGTAATAGTTGCACTAGATTACGGGCAGTTTCGTAAGGAGTCATGCTAGATTTCCTCGAATAAGCTGATCTGATAGGGTTTTGACTAAGGTTTCAAAGTGTTGAAAGGGTTCCATTGTCAAGATGCGATTGCGGGCTTGATCCTTAGTCATCCCACTTTTCCTGAGCACCCGATAAATCTCAACCATGACTTCTAAAACCTGGTCTGATGAGGTTCCATCAAAAGGCTGTGGTTGTTTCTCCGGTTCAGTAGAGTTATCGATCCAAATTTGCTGTACGGGCACTGTTTCTTCGAGCAATCTCAGCAATGCCCGAATGACAGACTGGTAGGTATCTGGTAGCTTCAGTGCCTCTTGTACAAGAGGATGCCCTTGGTTTACAGCATAAAAAACCTTGCCTCGTCTGAGCTTCTTGTCCCACGGGAAGACGTATTTTTCAGCATTTTCCCGCGCTATTACCTTGCCTCGGTGACGGTAAATCTCGGTTGCTCTGTAGCGCGTTAATCTCGCGATCCGCTTCAAATCTGCTTTGAGTTGTGTAGGCGGACGTGCCCTAGACTTTTTGATATCAATATTCCAATCGCTGTCCATTGAATTCGGCAAATCTACTTGAATTCGTGCCAGCTTGCAGTGTTCATCCTTGCGATATCCCCCCAATCCTAACCAATCACCAGCAACCAGCAAGCGTTCATTGCGATACACATAAAAACCCTGTTGAGCATTCCAACCATTTGTCCCAGCCGCTTTGTTGTAGGTATCCAAGTCGATTTTGGAATGGTGTGGCAAGACATAAGGCTGTAACCGAACCGTTTCACCCTTAAAAGTGAGGGTTTCTAGAGGCAAGATCTGAGTTGCTTGGGCATCGGGTAGAAATGGATTCCAGGGATCAACAAGGCGATGATTGATCCAAATTTTGAGGTGATCGCGCTTTTCTAGAAAGCGATGAAATACCATTGCCAAATGATTTTCCACGACTTCCATCATTTTAAGGAAATCATCTTGTGCTTTCTGGTCGTCTATTTTTGCTTCACCTACAATTCTATCAAGGCATTCCCAGAGCACGATCGTGCCACAAGGCGTAGTTTCCAGATCATTCATTTTCTGGGCTGAACTTTCCGCAGGAGTACGAAGTAGCCTCCACTCATCAACTTGATTGACATAATCTAAATCCCATCGCCGGATTGCGATCGCATGATCTTTTGAGCGCGAGGCAACTGTCAACCGTCGGCATTGAGAGAAAGAGGCTGTCTTCAATCCCAAGCCAAACCGCCCTAGGTCGTCTGCCTTTCTTTCCTCTAATGGATTCTGACTACCTGGACGCATTGCATGGATCAGTTGCGCTTCTGTCATGCCAAGTCCATCATCCCGGATAGATACATGGGAGTTGGAACCCTCCCAACAAAAGCTCAGCCAGACATTTGCTGCATCAGCCGAAATACTGTTATCGATGAGATCGGCGATCGCGGCCTGGACATTGTAGCCAAACGCACGTAGAGACTCTATCATTGCCGAAGCACGGGGTTCAACAATGTCGTACATAGACTCAGATATATCGTTGGTGTTAAACCCCATAACTGAATACTGGACAGGATTGATCCAAATTGTAACATCACTACCTACAGAGAGCGTAGCTCTCAATTTAGGGTGCCCTCAAAACGAGTAAAATCAGAAGATTTCTGCTCCTTCCAATAAGATCGGATTAACTGGACTAGCGGCTTAGCAACTGCCTCTGCAAGAAGAGGTGGTACTGAGTTACCTACTAATTCAAACATCCGGGTCATCGGGGCGTAAAAAACAAAGTCATCAGGAAAGCTCTGAATCCTAGCAGCTTCACGCACAGAGATACTGCGATTTTGTAAAGGATGAATGTATGCCAGACCGTCTTTTCTCATGTGAGCGGTCAAAGTCCAAGCTGGCTCATTCCAAATTAAGCGCTTATATTTATCGTCAAAAATATCAACTCGATAGCGCATCATTTCTTCAGGTATATCTCGATATTTTCCACCTTGATCTAACACTTTAAAAATCAAGATATCCTTGTCATTATGAGAACGACAAAGATGATTCCATACTCCTTCACCTTCTTTCTTTCGCCTCCTCATTTTTTTTTGGTATGGTGATTGAGGCGAACATTTGTAAGGACACTCCGCATCTTTCTGCCTTGGTCGAGAAGATTTTGTTTTTAAGGGCATCACAAAAGGTTCTAAATCAGGAAGATCGTAGATTGCTTCACCAACTGATACAGTATGCTTTGCTCGTTGCGTTGGAAAAGGTGGATCAACTTCTAAATCAGAACGAATTCCTATAATAAATAGCCTCATTCTCTTTTGAGGTACACCAAACTCAGAAGCATCTAAAACCTGATAATCAACTTTGTAGCCAGGATAGTCTTTATATTGATTAAAGCTAAAATCCATAGAGATTTTAGCAAGAGTTTCTTCCTTATTTGCTAAGTTGTCGACGTTTTCCATGACAAAGCACAAGGGCTTGTAATAAGCCACAAATCTTACAAATTCCTCATACAAGAAATTTCTATGATCGGCTTCTATATCTCTGCCCAGTTTCCTCATTTTTCCAATGCCAACCCGTGAAAAAACTTGACATGGTAGCCCACCTACTAAAATATCTACTTCACTAGGATTCAAGCCCAAGTGCTCAAGTTTAAGAAGATCACGAATATCTTGAGGTTCTAACTTCAACTTGGCAGCAGGAAAGTTTCGATGGTGTGTATCAATGGCACAACGACCTTGATCAATTCCACCTAATATCTGACACCCGGCATTCTGAAACCCTAAACTCATCCCCCCCGCACCACAAAAAATATCGAGTACGGCAGGTTTGACTTTTCGGCTGGATCTTTCCTGGGTTATCTGCATTATTCGCTCAATTTATAAAGCGGGGTATTTTGAATGATACACGAGAACGCCTAGACTTCATCCACCGTAGTGGCTTTGCCGATCAAGGTAGCATATTGCTACTCTAGCCAGATTTTGGAGTAACATCCAAATTACGGCTGTAGAAAAAGATAAGCGATGCCTTAGACAGTAGCTTTCAAACCACTGTCCCAACAGATAACCCGGAGCCGCATAAAGTTTGAATTAAGGAGTGTCGTTAGGCGTCCCGTTTGAATGATGGGTTAGGCTGATGTTCTCAGCCTCGCAGCGAAAGTTAAAGAAGTACTGAACCATTGGGTGCTTTCCAGTGACATCTAGCTTTTCAAGTTTTCGCTTTCCAAGCCTTGAATCAAGAATGGCCAAGGATTTGGCTAATGGATTCTCAGATGAAAGACTAGATTCAATGCTCGAATTGCAGTAATCCTCAAGGGCTCTGTAGTAGCCCCATTGAGAGAGAACGCCTGCTTTCTCAAGCTGAGAGTCTGATATTACTTGAGCGGCTCTAGCTGAGATGTTCTCTTTAATTTCTTCGATTTTAGGGTATTCAGCAGCCCAAAATCCGAGGGAGCAAATATTCCAGACTTCTTTCCCATCTATGGTTATATACCCGCGCCCAGTTTCATCATGGGCACCTCGATAACTTGCTGCTCGAAGTTCAACGCGCCCCTTTATTTGTGCGCACGACTTTATAAAATTCTTCAGTTCCGGACCTAACTCCTCTATCTAAATCCGAATCCTGCGCGCACCGTGAAGGCTTCGCAAAATCGAACTGGCTTGGGCAACGAGGCGCCAATCCTGATGCAACGGTTAGCGCACACTTTGCGTAACGGACACCAAGTTTGTAG
>Ga0169931_10013320_pt1 | contig 11248 bp, 7 predicted proteins | sample Kivu_15m_20L_FD_129675 | JGI IMG/M metagenome (GOLD analysis project Ga0169931, IMG submission 129675) | Freshwater microbial communities from Lake Kivu, Western Province, Rwanda to study Microbial Dark Matter (Phase II) - Kivu_15m_20L... | ecosystem: Environmental > Aquatic > Freshwater > Lake ... | reverse complement strand
CTGGTCAAGCTGATCGCCGCGGTGGCCGTCCACTACCTGCTGGTGGGCTTCGGGCTGCTGTTCTTCGGCGCCGAGGGACTGCGCACGCCGCCGTTCGTGAGCGGCCGCGTCGACATCGGCTTCACCACGGTGTCGTGGCACCTGCTGCTCTCGCTGGCGGTGTCGCTGGCGCTGATCGTGGCGCTGTGGGCGTTCTTCGAGCGCACGCTGTGGGGCAAGGCGCTGCGGGCCACCGCGGTCAACCGCTTCGGCGCCCGGCTGGTGGGCATCCGCACCGAGAGCGCCGGGCTGCTCGCGTTCGGCATCGCCGGGGCGATCGGTGCGCTCTCGGGCCTGCTGATCGGCCCGATCGCGACCATCTACTACGACTCGGGCTTCCTGATCGGGCTGAAGGCGTTCATCGGCGTGGTGCTGGCGGCCATGGTCAGCTTCCCGATCGCGGTGATCGGCGCGCTCGGGGTCGGCGTGTTCGAGGCGTTCGCCTCGTTCTTCTCCTCCTCGCTGAAGGAAGCGATCGTGTTCCTGCTGCTGGTCCCGATCCTGCTGTGGCGATCGCTGACCGACCGATCGCTGCACGGCGAGGAAGAGTGAGCCCGCCGCCGGCGCACGCGATCCCGGCGATCGCGGCCGCCGCCGCGCTCGCGGTCGCGCCCTTCGTGATGCCGGCCGGCGTGGTCACCCTGCTCGGCTACATCGGGCTCTACGCCATCGTCTGCCTGGGGCTGGTGCTGCTGACCGGCCTGGTCGGGATCACCTCGTTCGGGCAGGCGGCCTTCGTCGGGCTGGCGGCCTACGTGTCGGCGCTGGCGGTTACGCAGCTCGGGTGGTCGCCGTGGGTGTCGCTGCCGGCGGCCATCGGCGTCACCGGCGCGTTCGGCTGGGCGCTGGGCTGGCTCACCATCCGCCTGTCGGGACACTACCTGGTGCTGGGCACCATGGCCTGGGGGCTCGGCCTGTACTACCTGTTCGGCAACCTCCAGGGGCTGGGCGGATTCAACGGCATCGCCGGCGTGCCGAAGCTGCGCCTGGGCGGCTTCAGCGTCTCGGACCCGCGGGTGTTCCACCTGCTGGTCTGGTCCATCGTCGGCCTGCTGCTGCTCGGCTCGTACCGGCTGATCGACAGCCGTGCCGGCCGCGCGATCCGCAGCCTGCGCGATCCGGTCATGGTCGAGAGCTTCGGCGTGGAGTCGGCCCGGCTCAAGCTGCAGGTGTTCGTCGCGGCCGCGCTTTCCGCCGGGCTCGCGGGCTGGCTCCATGCCCACTACATCGGGCACGTGAACCCGGGTCCGTTCGGGATCAACGCCTCGGTCGACTACCTGTTCATGGCGGTGATCGGCGGCACCGGCTCGCCGGCCGGCGCGGTGCTGGGGCCGGCGGTGGTCGAGACGCTGCGCACGGTGGTGCGCGACGCGGTGCCGGCGCTCAGCGGGGTGGGCGGCAACTTCGAGGCGATCCTCTTCGGCGGGCTGGTGGTGGTGCTGCTGCAGCGGGCCAGCGGCGGGCTGGCGCCCCTGCTCGGGCGCTTCCTGCCCGCGGCACCGCCGCCGCGCGCGCCGGAGCGCGCCGAGCCCCTGCCGCGGCGCGAACTGCCGGCCCCGGGCTCGACCCTGCTCGAGGTCCGGGCGGTCACCCGGCGCTTCGGCGGGCTGGTGGCGGTGGACCACGTCGACTTCGAGGTCGCGGCCGCCGAGATCGTCGGCCTGATCGGCCCCAACGGCGCCGGCAAGAGCACGCTGTTCAACCTGGTGACCGGGGTGCTCGAGACCTCCGGCGGCGAGGTGCGGGTGGGCGGCCGGCGGGTCGACGGCCTGCCGCCGCGCGCGATCGCGGCGCTGGGGGTCGCGCGCACCTTCCAGCACGTGCGCCTGCGCCCCGCCATGACCTGCCTCGAGAACGTCGCGCTGGGCGCTTGGCTGCGCGGGCGCGCGGGCTTCCTCGCGGGCGCCCTGGGGCTCGCCCGCGAGGAGGAGGCGCGCTGCCTGCACGAGGCGCAGCGCCAGCTCGACCGGGTGGGGCTCGGCGGGCTCGCGGCGGCGCCGGCCGGGAGCCTGTCGCTCGGCCAGCAGCGCATCCTCGAGATCGCCCGCGCGCTGGCGGCCGACCCGGCCCTGCTGATGCTCGACGAGCCGGCGGCCGGCCTGCGGCTGCAGGAGAAGCAGGCGCTCGCCGAGCTGCTGCGCGCGTTGCGCGGGCAAGGCGTGACCGTGCTGGTGGTCGAGCACGACATGGACTTCGTGATGAACCTGGTCGACCGGCTGGTGGTGCTGCAGTTCGGCCAGAAGATCGCCGAGGGCACGCCCGACGCGGTGCGTCGCGACCCGCGCGTGATCGAGGCCTACCTCGGCGGGCTCGACGACTGATGGCGACGCTGCTCGAGGTCACCGACATCCGGGTCGCCTACGGCAAGGTCGAGGCGGTGCGCGGCATCTCGCTGCAGGTGCCGGCCGGCGGCGTGGTGGCCATCGTCGGGCCCAACGGCGCCGGCAAGTCGAGCCTGCTCAATGCGCTGGCCGGTGCGCTGCCGGCCAGCGGCGAGGTGGTCTACGACGGGCGCAGCCTGGCGCGCTGCCCGGTGGAGGACCGGGTGGCCCGGGGGTTGTGCCTGGTGCCCGAGCGGCGCGAGCTGTTCGCCGACATGACGGTGGCCGACAACCTCGAGCTCGGCGCGTTCCTGCGGCGCGACCGCCGCGAGACCATGGAGTGGGTGCTGACCATCTTCCCGCGCCTGCGCGAGCGGCTCGGCCAGCAGGCCGGCACGCTGTCGGGCGGCGAGCAGCAGATGCTCGCGCTGGGCCGGGCACTGCTCTCGCAGCCTCGGCTGCTGATGCTCGACGAACCCTCGCTGGGCCTCGCGCCGCTGATCGTCCGCGAGATCTTCCGGGTGATCCGCTCGCTGCGCGAGCGCGGCGTGTCGCTGCTGCTGGTCGAGCAGAACGCGCGGGTGGCGCTGCAGGTCGCCGACCGCGCCTACGTGGTCGAGGGCGGCCGGGTGGCCCTGTCGGGCACCGCGGCCGAGCTGGCCGCCGACGAACGCGTGGCCGCGGCCTACCTCGGCGCCACCGTTTCCCGCACACCGGAGTGACCATGACCGAGATCGCGATCCCCTACGGCGCCTACTGGTCCACGCCGTTCGCCCGCTGGCAGGGCTCGCTGGCCCACCTGCACAGCCTGCGGTTCGCCGCGCACGTGGCCCGCCACGCGCTGCAGCGGCGCTCGATCCCGGCCGAGGCCTTCGACCACGGCGTGCTCGGGCTCACCGTGCCCCAGCGCGGCAGCTTCTACGGCCTGCCCTGGCTGATGGGCCTGATCGGTGCGCCCGGGGTGGCGGGGCCCACCATCAGCCAGGCCTGCGCCACCGGCGCGCGGGCGCTGCACTCGGCGGCCGCCGAGGTGGCCGAGGGGGCCGCCTCGGTCGCCCTGGTGGTCACCGCCGACCGCACCTCGAACGGTCCGCACCTGTACTACCCGGCGCCCGACGGCCCGGGCGGCACCGGCGAGCACGAGAACTGGGTCCTCGACAACTTCGAGCGCGACCCGTACGCCGGCTGCGCGATGGTCGAGACCGCCGACCGGGTCGCGGCCAAGCACGGGGTGGGCACCGCCCGCCAGCACGAGGTGGTGCTCGAGCGCTACGCGCAGTACGGCGACGCGCTGGCCGACGACTCGGCCTTCCTGCGCCGCTTCATGGACCTGCCCTTCGAGGTGCCCGACGCGCGCCTGGCGAAGCTGCGCGGCACGATGGCCGGCGACGAGGGCATCCACCCGACCACCGCCGAGAAGCTCGCGAAGCTCGCACCGGTGCGCCCGGGCGGCAGCACCACCTTCGGCGCCCAGACCCACCCGGCCGACGGCTCGGCCGGCATGGTCGTCACCACCCCCGATCGCGCCCGCGAACTCTCGCGCGAGCCGGGCATCGCGGTACGGATCCTGTCGTTCGGGCAGTCGCGGGTCGAGCGCGGCCACATGCCCGAGGCGCCGGTGCCGGCGGCGCGCTGCGCGCTCGAGCGTGCCGGGCTCGACATCGGCCGGATCGACGCGATCAAGACCCACAACCCGTTCGTGATCAACGACATCGTGCTCGCCGACGCGTTCGGCATCGGCACCGACCGGATCAACCGCTACGGCTCGTCGCTGGTCTGGGGCCACCCGCAAGGGCCCACCGGGCTGCGCGCGGTGATCGAGCTGATCGAGGAGCTCGCGATCCGCGGCGGCGGCCACGGCCTGTTCACCGGCTGCGCGGCCGGCGACACCGGGATGGCGCTGGTGCTGCGGGTCGGGGACGCGCGATGACCGACGCGGCCGTGCTGCCCCTGCGGCACGAGACCGTGGTGCACGCGCTGGCCGACGCGGCGCGCCGCTCGCCGCTGGCCACCGCGCTGGTCTGCGGCGAGGAGTCGCTCGACTACCGCGGCTACCTCGCCTGCGTGGCCGGGCTCGCCGGCGAGCTCGCGGGCCTCGGTGCGCCGGGCGACCGGGTCGCGCTGCTGATGGGCAACTCGCTCGACATCGCGGTGGCCACCTTCGGGGTGCAGGCCGCCGGGTTCCAGGTGGTGCCGCTGAACCCGGCCTACACCGCCTTCGAGCTCGATCCGATCCTCGAGAACGCGGCGCCGGTGGCGCTGATCCACGACGAGGGCTGTGCGCCGGCACTGCTCGAGGTGGCGCGTGCGCGGGGCGTGCGGCACCGGATCCCGGTGGGGCCCGCCGGCCGGCTGACCCGCTGGCGCGACGAGCGCGTGCCGCCCGAGGCACTGCCGCTGCCCGCCCCCGACGCCCTGTCCACGCTGCAGTACACCGGCGGCACCACCGGCCGCTCCAAGGGCGTCGACCTGACCCACGCGGCGGTGTCGGTCAACGTGAGCCAGCGCGAGGCGCTGCTGCCCACCGAGCCCGATGCCGAGCGCGTGCTGGCGGTGACGCCGCTGTTCCACGTCTACGCGGTGTCGATGGGCCTGTACCTCGCCGCGTTCTGCCGCGGCCAGCTGGTGATCCTGCCGCGCTACCGGCCCGATGCGGTGCTGGCCGCGATCGAGCGGCACCGGATCACGCTGTTCTCCGGCAGCCCCACGATCTTCACCGGGCTGATGGGCTACGAGGGCTTCGCGCGGGCCGACCTGCGCTCGCTGCGCCTGTGCTTCTCGGGCTCGGCCGCGCTGCCGGTGGAGACGCTGCGCCGCTGGGAGGCGGCCACCGGCTGCGTCGTGGTCGAGGGCTACGGCCAGAGCGAGGCCGGACCGGTCCTCACCTACAACCCGCGCCACGGCCTGCGCAAGACCGGCTCGGTGGGCATCGCGCTGCCGCTCACCGAGGTGCAGGTCGTGGACGTGGAGACCGGCACGCGCGTGTTGCCGCCGGGCGAGCCCGGCGAGATCCGCGCGCGCGGGCCGCAGATCATGCGCGGCTACCGCGGGCTGCCCACCGAGACGGCCGCCGCGCTGCGCGACGGCTGGCTGCACACCGGCGACATCGGCGTGCTCGACGGGGACGGCTACCTCAGCATCCGCGACCGCAAGAAGGACATGGTGATCGTGGCCGGCTACAACGTCTATCCGCGCGAGGTGGAGGAGGCGCTGCACGCCCATCCGGCGGTGCTCGAGGCGGCGGTGGTGGGCGTGCCCGACGCCTACCGCGGCGAGGCCCTGGTGGGCTTCGTGGTGGGCCGCAGCGGCGCGATCGCGCCCGACGAGCTGCAGCGCCACCTGGCCGAGCGGTTGGTGAAGTACAAGATTCCGGGCGAGCTGCGGATCGTGGCCGCGCTGCCCAAGACCGTCGTGGGCAAGACCGACAAGACCCGGCTGCGCGAGATCGCCCGGGCCGGCTGACGCGGGTGGTCCCGGGGGCGGCGCCGGCCGCGCCGCCCCCGGGGCCCGCGTCCGATTCCCTCAGAAGAACTGGCGGATCGCCACGGTGAACCGCAGGGGGTCGAGCGCGGCGGCGGCCGAGCCGGCCGGCGATACCGGCGAGATGTCGTTGGCGCCGATCGCTGCGGCGATCCAGAACTTGCGGTGCAGCGGATGGATGTAACCCAGGCCCCACTGCAGCGCCTTGCCGTTGGCGACGCCGGCGAAGCCCGAGACGTCGTTGTGCAGCAGGTTCAGGTAGAAGCCGGCGTAGCGGTTGATGCCGGTGCGGCCGCTGTTGATCCAGATCGACGACATCAGGTTGTCGATCGAGCCGCCCGCGAGGTCCAGCATCGAGTAGGCGAGGCTGACCCCGAAGGTGCTGTTGCGGTACGAGCCGCCCGCCACCGTCACCGACTCCAGGAAGGTCGCCGGCCGGGCGCCCGGGCCGTCGAAGCGGTGGTGCGCGATGCCGGCCTGCAGCTCGGTGCCCGGGGCGCGCTCCCAGCTGCCCCTGCGCCAGTGCAGCGACGCGCCCCAGATGTCCGTCCGATCGGCGCTGGTGCTCTGCTCGCCGAATGCATACATCAGCGATGCGGTCACGTCGAAGATCGGCCTGGAGCGGAACAGGATCGAGTTGTCGGTCCGGATGGGACCGATCGTCGAGAGGAAGTTGGCCTGGGTCGAGGCCCCCGCCCAGTTGTTGTAGAGCCCGTACTCGGTGTAGTCCATCGTCAGGAAGGTCCAGAACACCGGGTTGTACTGACGTCCGGCGGTGAGGCGCCCCCACGGGGTCTCCAGGCCGACCCAAGCGAAGCCGTTCCAGAAGGTGGCACCCCCCGCGGCGGCGCCGGTGTCGGGCGCGAACCGGTGCTCGATCCCGAAGATGGCGCGCCAGCCGCCACCGAGGTCCTCGACCCCCCGGACCCCGAGGCGCGAGCCGCCGTTGTTCATCCGCAGGGTCGAGTCGCCCTGCGCGACTGTGCCGGTCGCGAAGTTGGGGCTGCGGTTGGCGTCGTCGTTCGACCATTCGACGCCGACGTCGACCAGTCCGTAGAGCGTCACCTGGGCAGACGACAGGCCGGGGCAGGCCAGCGCCGTCGCGATCAGGGCGGCGCGGACACGAGAGCGGCTGTTGGCGATGGGCATGAGCTCGTCTCCTTTCGTTGTTCGGGTCCGGTACGTCCGGGCATGCGAAAGTAAGTTTTTTTTTCTCGCCTCGGTCAAGCGTTATCCGGGTGCCCTTGTCGGCGGGTTCCGCTCCTGAGAACGCCTGGTCGTGCGGCGTTCCGGATTCGACGCGGCCGGCTGCGGCAGCGGCCGGGGCGCAGGGCCTGCGTGGGGTGCGCGAGACGGATCGGACGCGCGATCCGGGCAAGGTGCGTCCGACGGGGCGCGCCCGTCGGGGCGCGCCCGTCGGCTCGACCTAGGCGGATTCCTGCTCGCTCAGGCCCAGCATCTCGATGACCTGGCGGCGCATCAGGTACTTCTGCACCTTGCCCGTGATGGTCATCGGGAACGAGTCGACGAACAGGACGTGGCGCGGGATCTTGTAGTGGGCGATCTGGCCGCGGCAGAACTCGCGGAGCTCGTCGGGCGTGCACGACTGCCCCTCGCGCAGCCGGACCCAGGCGCACAGCTCCTCGCCGTACTTCGGATCCGGCACCCCGATCACCTGCACGTCCTGCACCTTCGGGTGCCGGTAGAGGAACTCCTCGATCTCGCGCGGATAGACGTTCTCGCCGCCCCGGATCACCATGTCCTTCAGGCGACCGACGATGTTCACGTAGCCCTCGTCGTCCATGGTGGCGAGGTCGCCGGTGTGCATCCAGCCGGCCTCGTCGATGGCCTCGCGGGTCTTGTCGGGGTCGTCCCAGTAGCCGCGCATGACCGAGTAGCCGCGGGTGCAGAACTCGCCCGTGGCGCCGCGCGGCACGATCCGCCCATCGGCGTCGACGATCTTGATCTCGATGTGCGGCTGCACCCGGCCCACGGTGGACACCCGTCGCTCGAGCGGGTCGTCGACCGAGCTCTGGGTGGACACCGGCGAGGTCTCGGTCATGCCGTAGGCGATCGTGACCTGGCGCATGTTCATCTGCGCCTGAACCCGCTTCATCACCTCCACCGGGCAGGGCGAGCCGGCCATGATGCCGGTGCGCAGCGAGGACAGGTCGAACTCGGCGAAGCGCGGGTGGTCGAGCTCGGCGATGAACATGGTGGGTACGCCGTAGAGCGCGGTGCAGCGCTCCTCCTGCACCGCCTGCAGCACGGCGAGCGGCTCGAACGCGTCTCCGGGGTAGACCATGGTGGCGCCGTGGGTCAGGCAGCCGAGGTTGCCCATCACCATGCCGAAGCAGTGGTAGAGCGGCACCGGGATGCACAGCCGGTCCTCGTGCGTGAGCCGGATCGCCTCGCCCACGAAGAAGCCGTTGTTCAGGATGTTCTGGTGGGTGAGCGTGGCGCCCTTCGGGAAGCCGGTGGTGCCGGAGGTGAACTGGATGTTGATCGGGTCGTCGAACTGCAGGGTGACGGCGAGTTCGGCGAGGCGGGCGCGCTCGGCGTCGCCGCCGCCGCGGGCGGCGTCCGCGAAGTTCAGCATGCCCGGGGTGCGCTCCTCGCCCAGGCGCACCACGATCCTCAGGTGCGGCAGCGCCTGCGCGTGCAGGTGGCCGGGCTCGGCCGCCGCGAGCTCGGGCGCGAGGTCGGCCAGGATGCCGAGGTAGTCGCTGGTCTTGAGTGCGGGCGCCAGGACCAGCGCCTTGCACGCCACCTTGTTCAGCGCGTACTCGAGTTCGGCGCGGCGGTAGGCCGGATTGATGTTGACCAGGATGAGCCCGGCCTTGGCCGTCGCGAACTGCGTGAGCGTCCACTCCGAGCAGTTGGGCGCCCAGATGCCGACCCGGTCGCCGGGGGCCAGGCCCAGCCGCAGCAGGCCGGCGGCCAGCGCGTCGACCCGGTGCTTCAGCTCCGACCAGGTCCAGCGCACGCCCTGGTGGCGCACGACCAGCGCCTCCCGGTCGGCGTGGCGGGCGACCGTGCGGTCGAAGGCGTTGCCGATCGTCTCGCCGATCAGCCGGGCATCGGACGTGCCGTGGTCGTAGGAGGGCTCGGGAGCGGTTCTCATGGGCAGGGCCTCCGGTGGTCCGGGAATGGTAGTCGATCGGCCCGCCTGCGGTCGCGCCCCGCCGTGGCGCCCCGGCTCAGCGCGGGTCGATCGGCGCCCGCGGCCCCTCGTGGGCCTCGATCACCTCGCCGGCATCGAGCAGCAGGTCCTCGCGCCAGCGGCTCGCCACCAGCTGCACGCCCATCGGCAGGTCGCCGTCCATCCCCACCGGCACCGCCAGGCCGGGCAGCCCCAGCACCGGCAGCGTCAGCTGGAACCAGATCGCGTCGAGCATCCGGCGCGCACCCTCGCGGCCCTGGACGTCGATGCCGGCCGGCACCGGCCGCTCGGTGGAGGAGGGCATCACCACGATCGGATAGCGCTCGAGGAAGGCGAGCCAGCGTGCCAGCAGCGCGTCGCGCTCGATGTACGCCCGCATGTAGCCGGCGTGGTCGCGCGGCGGCTCCAGGGCCCACCAGTTCGAGAGGAAGGTCGCGATCCCCGGGTCGCCCGACTGCGCGATCCGCGGGCCGAGGAACGCCTGCTGCTCGGTGGTGCCGAACGCGTGCCAGAGCCGGCTCGTGGCCGCCAGCTCGGGCGGGTCGACCGCCTCGACCGCGTAGCCTGCGGCCGCCAGGTGCCGCCCCGCGACCCGAACCGCCTCCCAGCACGACTCGGCCACCGGCGGCGCGCCCGCGGCCTGCAGCACCAGCGCCACCCGCAGCGGGCGCGGCGGCGGTGGCAGGCGCAGCGGCACCGGCGTCCAGCGCTGGTCGCGCAGGTCGGGCCGGCCGGCCATCACCTCGAAGCCGAGCCGTACGTCGCGCACCGTGCGCGCGAGCGGCCCGTCGACCGCCATCAGCTGCGACGACATCGGCCGTCCACCGGGCTGGGTGTCGTTGACGCGCGCGACCCTGCCGCCGCTCGGCCGCAGCCCGACCACGCCGTTGCAGTAGGCCGGCCAGCGGATCGATCCGCCGATGTCGTTGCCGTGGGCGATCGTGCCGATGCCGGTGGCGGTGGCCGCGCCGGCCCCGCCGCTGGAGCCGCCCGGCGTGGCCGCCCGGTTCCAGGGGTTGAGCGTGGCGCCGTGCAGCGCGTTGTCGGTGTGGCCGCGCATGGAGAACGCGGGGGTGTTGGTGCGGCCGATGACGACGGCGCCGGCCTCGCGCAGCGCGGCGACCACCGGCGAGTCGGTCCGTGCGATCAGGTCCTTCAGGGCCGGCACGCCGTTGTCGGTGGGCAGGCCCTCCTGGTCGACGTTGCACTTGGTGGTGACCGGCACGCCGGCCAGCGGGCCGAGCGCCTCGCCGCGGGCGCGGGCGGCGTCGATCGCGTCGGCGGCCGCAAGCGCGCGTTCGTCGAGCGCGAGCGTCACGGCGTTGATCACCGGGTTCACCGCGTGCAGGCGCGCCAGCGCGGATGCCACCGCCTCGCGCGCCGACAGTCGGCCGTGTCGGATCAGGCGGGCCTGTTCGACCGCGTCGAGCTGCCAGGGTTCGGTGGGGGATGAGGTCATGGTCGGCTTCGCAGCGTGATCGGGAAGAATAATTTTCTCGAGCGCAGGGTAGCCCGGGGATGGGGCCCCGTGTCAACGCCCCGGGCATCGCAGGCCAGCGCGCTGACCGGAAAAGGGAACGCTCGTGCCGCGGTCGGCTGCAGACGGCCTGCCGGCGCGGATCGGATGCGCCGGTTCCTTGACCCGACTGGCGCAGCGGCGCATGATAATCGCATATCAGAACAAACGTTCTCAAATACGGAACATTGGTCAACAGCCGGAGGAAGCGCCATGCCCCTGCCCACACCGCCCGACCGCCCGTTCGTCGGGCCTCACGCCTGGACGCGGGCCGCCGTGGAGTCCGATCCGGACGTGACGGCGGTGCTGCCTGCCGAGGCCGTCGAGGACATCGACGCCGCGCTCGTGCACCTGCGTGCCGCCGGGCGCACGATCGACACGGTGCTCCCCGCCGACTTCGCCTTCCCGAGGCTGGGCCCCTGGCTGCGCCGCTACGTCCGCACGCCGCTCGCCGAGGGCCGCGGCTTCGGCACGATCCGGGGATTCCCCATCCACCGCTGCAGCGACGAGGAGGCGGGCATGCTGTTCTGGGGCATGGGCACGCACATGGGGCTGCCGGTGTCGCAGAACGCGCTCGGGCACCGGCTCGGCCACGTCTTCGACCAGGGCCTCGATTACGAGACGCTGAACGTGCGCGGCTACCAGACCAGCCACAAGCTCAACTACCACACCGACTCGAGCGACCTGGTCGGGCTGATGTGCCTGCGCAAGGCGAAGTCGGGCGGCCTG
>Ga0169931_10013318_pt1 | contig 11249 bp, 11 predicted proteins | sample Kivu_15m_20L_FD_129675 | JGI IMG/M metagenome (GOLD analysis project Ga0169931, IMG submission 129675) | Freshwater microbial communities from Lake Kivu, Western Province, Rwanda to study Microbial Dark Matter (Phase II) - Kivu_15m_20L... | ecosystem: Environmental > Aquatic > Freshwater > Lake... | reverse complement strand
TCTTTATATTTGGAGCAGTAATTCTTCTTCTTGGATAAATGTAGGAAGAATTGAAGGAGCAACTGGACCTACTGGTGCAACAGGATTAACTGGAAACACTGGACCAACAGGACCACAAGGAGAAGTTGGATTAACAGGTCCACAAGGTATTCAGGGTATTCAAGGTGAAGTTGGTCCAACAGGACCTACTGGCGCAACCGGTGAAGTAGGAGCTACAGGACCAACAGGCGCTACCGGTGAAATTGGACCTATTGGACCTACAGGCCCTACTGGTGCTACTGGTTCTCAAGGAGATACTGGTCCTACAGGATCTCAAGGTGATCTTGGACCAACAGGTCCACAAGGAGATTTAGGACCAACTGGTCCGCAAGGTGAAATTGGTCCAACAGGACCACAAGGTGAACAAGGAGTTCAAGGCCCTACTGGTCCTCAAGGTGAATTAGGACCAACAGGTCCAACTGGTCCAGTTGGTGATACAGGTTCTTCTGGTCCTACTGGTCCGCAAGGTAGATTTGCATATACTTCTGAAACAGCACCAGAATCTGCAAATAATGGTGATGCTTGGTTTAATCCAACAGATGGTTCTGCGTATATTTGGTATGATAACTATTGGATTGAGGTTGGAGCCGCTCCATTAGGCCCTACAGGACCAACTGGTCCAGCAGGCCCAATTCAAGAAATTATTCCCGTAATCTTTTCTGCTTTTAACCATGAAAATCATCAAGGCCTTACAGTAACCTTTGATGAAGAGTCTGAAGAAGTTCGTATCATTTCAGACGTAGCGTTTATTGAAGCAGTAGCTTTGGGAGCTTTGTAAGGAGACATGCGTGCCAATTAATCCCGATTTTTCTGCATTAGAGGCGGTCATTACTGCAAAGGTAGAGTCTGTTGCTACCAACATAGATAATAAAGATCTTCTAATTCAGATGAAGGCTCTTGAAGCCTCGATAGCAAACCTTGCATTGACTAAAGTTATTTCTGAAGGAACCTATCAACAGGGTCAGGTAACTAACTCTGCAAACAACGCAATCACTACCCTTAATGCCGGTGTTACTACTGCTCAAACAAATTTAAATGCTATTGTAACAACAGCCACTACAAACCTAAATACCGCGGCAGAAAATGCTATTGATGACTTTAATGATGTAGCTACCCCAGTAATTGCAACTATCAACGATCTCCTTGCAGACCTTGGTGAGACAAATACTCAAGACATTATTGATCTTGTTACACTTTCTTTAACTCAGATCACTGCTGCTGCTAATACAGCTACAAGTCAGATAACTTCAGCTCAAAATGATGCCCTAACCATTATTGCCTCAACCGGAACCTCAGCTATAGGAAACATTACCGATACCCGAGACCTAGCTCTAGGCGACTTGACGACTCAACAGGCGTCCTCAGTTCAAGCAATAAATACGGCACGAGACGCAGCGGTAGCCGCTGTTAGCGCCTCTGGAGACGCTACCGCGCTAATAAACTTTATCCGAAATGATCGTTGGCTAGGACTTAATATCTTTGCCCCTTCTAATTATTCGGCTAATTGAGGAGTACATATGAACTTTTACATTTATACTATCTTATTGGGTAACACCCTCGAAGGAGAAATCTAATGCCAACATATACGGCTCTTAATACGCAAATTGAAGCGGTCAAATCAGAAATTACCTCTTCACTTGCTGCAAGCACTTATACTGCTCAAGACTTGGTTTACGTTGCTAAGGCACTTGAGACACTAGGTAATCTGCTTGGTATTAATGACCTAGCTGCAGCATCTGTAGATGCTCAAAACGCACTTAACAATCAGCTAGAAGAAATTCTTGATGGAACAGCTCCAGCAAACGTAGGTAAGCTCTACGTTGGTGAAGACGCTCAATCGTTTGAAGTTGATGCAAGTCTTCAAAATCCAGCAATCATCACATCTATTGATTCTGATGATTATGCTCAAATTGCATTTCAAAACTCAGGTAATGGAATTTTTTCCTCAACAGACTTTATTGCATACGCAGAAAATGGAACCGATAACGCTGGTTACATTGATATGGGTATTACGTCCTCAACATTTGATGACCCAGACTTTACAATCACAGGCCCTAACGATGGTTACATCTTTATGGAAGCCCCACTTGTTCTTACAGCATCTATAAATGGAAAAGAACTTACAAACAACGTAGCTAAGCTTTACACAACAACGGCACACGACTTCCGCGTCGGTATGCCGCTTGTTATTGCGGGCGTAGACGGAGTCTTTAACGGAAACTACGTAGTTCTTGGTATACCTACAGTAACTAGCTTTACCTACGCTAAAACAAACGGAAACATTAGCTTTGCTGTAGTAAGTCCAGTAGGAACCGCAACAGCTGGTGTTACTGGTAACGGTAACCTTGTTCTTGCAACTAGCGCAAACGGTACACAAAACCGCATCGTATTTGCAGCAGGCGGTCTTGCTTCTGATAATACTCAAATGATCATCATTCCAGATGAGCAAGTACACATTGAAATTGATACACAGTCTACTTCACCACAGACAGGTGCTCTTCGTGTAGCTGGTGGTCTTGGTGTTACTGGTAACGTAAATATCGGTGGTAACGTAAACATCAACGGTACCATTCAGTTTACAGGTGGCGGAACTACAGTTCAGACAGAGAATATCTCTATCGTTGCGCCTATGATCTTCACCGCTCAGGATAACCCATCAAATGCGTTAGACATCTCTTTTGTCGGTGAATATAACGTAGAGGGATCTGACTATTGGACCTCATTCTCAAAGGATGCTTCAGATGGCGTTTGGAAGTTAGTTTCAAACATCACCACAAAACCTACTACTACAATTAACTTCTCTCAGGCAGGCTTGGTTTATGATAAACTCAAGGTTGCTCAAGTTGAGGTATCAAATGCTCCCGCTTCAGCACTAGAAGTAGGAAACAAGGCCTACATTGATAGCAAAGACAATGACGTGTTTATTGCTAGCTTAATGGCGGTCTTATAACAAGTTTAATCCTGGCCAGGGATTAATTAACGCTACCACGGAGGTAACAAAGTAATGCCAAACATAGTAAAAAAACTAGCTCGAGGTTCAGTAGCAACTACTGAAGCTTCAGTCTATACAACCCCGGGGTCGGCTCAGGCGGTTGTAACTAACATCGTACTAACTAACACCACTGGTGCAGCTATCACCTCAACAGTTAAGTTAGCAACCGTAGAAGTTTTGGCCGGTGTGTCAATTGCAGCAAACGGAGTCTTCGCTTTTGACTTACGTCAAGTACTAGACGCAAACGAGGCCATCTCAGCCGTTGCATCTGCAGCAGGTCTTAAGCTTCACGTTTCAGGTATGGAGGTCTCCGCTTAATCATGGGAATTATATCTTTTCCAGATAGCGCTAGTGCTTCTGGTACAGGTGCGGGTACATTACTTTACACCTTCGTCCCAGCAACTAACGCGGAATATTTAACTCCACTTCTAAATGATGATGCTGTATATGCATTTACAGTATCCTCAACTGATCCTAACCGTAATGCCGGAATCGCTATTGAAATTTACACAACGAGCACCTCAATTCCTGCTGAAATGGTTACTGTTTTTTCTGATAAGCCTGTAACTTTCCCTAAAGCCATCTCACGCATTAAGGTAATCAACGGCTCACTTACAACAGACGAGATGACCTCATCTGTATATGGTGGACATTACGAAAATAACGGTCTTTCAAACTACTCAACACTTCAAGTTCGTAAGTACCCTAAGGTAACCCCAGATCGAACAGGAACAGACAACGACGCATCAGGTCTTGGTGACGTAACTGTTCACGTAGAGCGTGGACCAGACTGGTCTGATCCATCAACTGGTGGTCTTGGAACATTCTTCCAGGGCGGTCTTACACGTAACGGTGAAGACGGATACGGTTGGGGCTTTAGCCGTCGCTACATTGCTTGGGCATACAACTGGAACCACACTGGTGTTTATCGTGTATCTAACAACCACCTTACAGGTCGTTCAGGTCCAGCAACAAATAATCAACCTACTGACGGTGGTCAAGGAGTAACCTCTAACGTTAAGACTTGGCAGTATAAGCCTTTGAATTCACAGACTTGGCAAACTCTTGCGCCAATTCCAAATGAAATTCAATATTACAGCCCAACTAACCAGGATGAAAACCAGGCAGTTGTTTCTCAGGCACATATCTACGATACAGAACTAATTACATACGTAATGTTCCGTAAGCGTAATACCCCTGTCACAACACAGCAAACTATTGCTGGTCAGACTGGTTTCTTTAATCAACTTCTTTATGGGTACACAAAGTCAACCAATACTTGGGCAGCTATCGGTGCTTATAACATCGGTACATACGGAGATCCAGCACATACTTGGCCTCACCGTAACTTCTTTATTGCATCTGACTCCGGTGGAAATACGTATCTTTTCCCATGGCAGATGGACCGTACCTCAAATACTTTCTTCCGCTACAACCTAACAACAGGTGTTCGTAGCCAGGCAACTGACTCAACAATCAGTTGGTCTGAAGGTACGTATGTAAACGGATACTTCTTTGTATCTCCTACAACAGGTATAGGCAATACTGACGCTTCAGCTACTGACTATCAGGTATACAACCCATTAAATAACCAATGGTCTGCAATTTCACCTCCATCCCGTACCGCTACAAACGGTACAGCAGAGGCATCAACTTGGGCACGCGGCGGTTCAGTATTCCGCTATAGCCCAACTCAGGTTGGTGTTATCGGTCGCCGTACTTATACATCTAACAATTCACAGCCAGCAAACAGCGACCGCTTCTGGGGACGTCGTTTCTGGGTGTATGACTTTACACAGCCTGTAGGTGCTAACTGGATTGATAAGTCAGCTGATTTCGGTAACTATTACCCACATATCATGCGTCCTTCATCAAGCGTAGATAGCCAGCGTTTCGTTTACCAGCCATTTACATCTGATTGGGATGGTCGTTTCTTGACTATTCTTAACGGTGAATCTACTGGCGTATCTCGTGGTAACTACGAATATGTAAATGCTAAGAAGCCAAAACAAGTAACTCTTCTTGGACAAACAGGTAAGGCTCGTGGAGAAATGTCAGTCGGATCTCATTCCGTCCTAGCATTTGCTCACCTCGGTCAAGTTGAGGTGCATCCGCGAACTCACCAGACACCATCATCATTTGACTTTGGTGGAGAAACTATAGACTCTCGTGCGTCTTGGGGTATGGAACTTGTATACGTAGATGGCACTATTGTCTACGGTCCACAAAACTTCTGTCCTCAGAATGTAATCTATAACCCAACACGTAACGTTTACTACGCATCAGGCTTTGAATTTGTACAGTCAAAGTGGGTATCAACAACAAGTGCTACTCGTTGGGCTCGCGTTTCATACATTATTGATGAAAAAGCGGGTGTACATGGAAACGCGTCTTATACCTTCCAGCGTCTAGATGCTGACTTCTACGGAACCAGTGCTGACCGTGGTGCGGTTGAGGCCGTCTCTGCAGGACTTGCATATAACGACGTAATTCACTTCCACAGGCCATTTGATGGCGACTTTTGGTACACAGCAAACCTTGCTGTTGGTCATTCAGGTGAGGCCGGTAACTATCAAGAAATGCAGTTTGCTAATTACCTATGGGATAATGACGTCCCTGGTACTAACACCTCCCGTACTACACAACGTTTAACTGGTTGGGTTGCAACTAGCCGTACATGGCAAGTAGTCCAATGGGGTAAGGGCGTACGTAATCAGTTCGGTATCCCAGAAGGAACATTGTTCTGGAACGGACAGCGTTTGGTAATGTACAACCAAAAGAACGTACAGTACCCCTTCTCTAACTCAACTACATCTCGTGACTTTAACGAAACTGTTGCACGTCACCTTGGCTTCCGTACAATCTACACAACTCCTTCAGTAGGTCCTTACACAACACACACTTACTATGGAACAGTTCACGTATGGCGTGATGAGCACAGAGCAATCTGTCAGAACTCTACAATGGAGACTTACTACGTCTTTGACCTAGATAACCTCTATACACGTGAGCCTAAGATCATCAACTCACACCTACCAATTGAAACATCTGAAACACCTTCTAACAGCCCAGGTAATTCAGCTACAATCGGCAACAACGCTGGACGTTGGATGAAGAATGCGGCTAACGTAGGTGGAGTAGAAATTATCTACGGACATTCAGACCACACAGGTTACCGTACGTGGTACAACAATGGTATTTACCTTGTTCGTGATTATCCTGTACCATCTGCCCTACTAGATGACAAGAATAACTAAGGAGATAACCTATGGCTCTAACATTTGAAGTCAATAAGGATAAAAGCGTTACTATCTACAATGATGGTACCGTCTTTTCACATCAGTTTGATGATCCAGACGTAGAAGGCTACGACGCCTTTTCGTCTAAAGCTCGAGCTGAAGAATGGGCTAAGAAAGCCATTGCTAGGTACGAAGATGAACTAATTGCAGAAAAGAAATCCTCTGAGGAAGCTAATGCCGCAGCAGCAGCTGAATTTGAGCGCAGTGTCGCACTTATTGAAGCTGAAGCAGCTGAATTTGCAGGTGCCGTAGCCGAAGCAGAAGCAGACTCTAAGTAATATAATTACTATATTATAATAGGCAGACTAACTATTGTTAGCCTGCCTATTATACATTAAGGGAATAATATGAAAAACGTAGTACTAGCCGTAATTGGATCCAAAGGTCAAGTAAGTATTGACTTTGCCGCATCATTAAACCGCACTGCAGCACTAGCTAAAGAAAAAGACGTACATATTCATTTTGATTATGTGGATGAATTAACTTCGGGAATGTCAACAGCACTGCAGAAAAATATAATTGCTAATAGGGTATTAACTTCAAATACTATAGATTCTTTGTTTTTTATCAATCCAAATTTGTCTTGGTTGCCAGATGATTTTTTTAGTTTAATTGAATATACGGGCGATGGAATTGTATCTGGAGCCTATGTGGATTCCTTTAAAGAAATTGAATCTTATGCTATTGGTTTATCTGATTATGATGACGTTAGAGCGGATGAGATTAAAAAAGCAGATTTCTTTTCTATGGGGTTTGTCTATATACCTAAGAAAGTGCTACAGGGTTTAACCCAATTTGTAGAAAAATTAGGTGGGAAAGGTGAGTCCTTTTATATCTTTTTTAAAGAGTACGTAAAAGATAATCTAGTATTTCAAGAAGACAACTATTTTTGTCATATGGTCAAGACTTCTGGATTTGATCTACTAGTCAACCCTAACATCAACTGCACCAATAACTCGAGAATTTCTTTGAAAACTAGCTACCAGGATTACCTTAAAAGAGCTTGGATAGGGAAAATGGGCGAACAAGAAAACGAAGATATACCCCAAAATTAAGTGATTTCAGACCTATACTGAGATATTAAGTAAGTAGGAGATAAATGGCCATCGATTTCCCAGATACTCCAACGGTAAACGAACAGTTCACTGTTGGTGAGACTACTTGGTACTGGAACGGATCTGTTTGGCGTCTTTTAGTCTCTGAGGGCATACAAGGTGATTTAGGACCGACTGGACCTACAGGCCCTCTTGGACCTACTGGTCCTGGTATAACTGGTCCTACGGGCCCTACCGGGCCTGGAGTGACCGGTCCTACAGGGCCGACTGGTCCTCAGTCAACTACACCAGGTCCTACTGGATCTACTGGACCTACTGGTCCAGAAAATGACAACGTAGATGGTGGGGTTCCTAACTCTGTGTATGGTGGCGGTATTACTATCAACGGCGGAAATGTTCTAGGAGTTTAAATGGCAGTTAAAATTCAATTTAGACGAGGCACTGCTTCTGAATGGACCTTGTCTAACCCTATTCTTTCTCAGGGTGAAGCAGGATTTGAAACAGACACAGGTAAATTTAAAGTTGGCAATGGATTAACTCCATGGAGCTCCTTAGCTTATTCTTCAGGTGTTACTGGTCCAATAGGATCAACTCCAACAGTTACTATTGGTACAACAACAACTTTAAATCCTGGCGTAAACGCATCTGTTACAAATAGCGGAACCACAACAGCAGCAATTTTTAACTTTGGTATTCCACAAGGAGCAACTGGTCCGCAAGGTGCTCTTGGTCCCACAGGTCCAACTGGTCCCACAGGTGCACAAGGAATAACGGGACCTACTGGAGCTGCGTCACAAGTAACAGGTCCAACTGGACCAACTGGACCAACTGGCCCACAGGGCGTTACAGGTCCAACAGGTGCGGACTCAACAGTAACTGGGCCAACAGGATCTACAGGTCCAACAGGACCACAAGGTGTGCCAATTACTTTAGTTGGAAGTGTTGCAGATGTTGCAAGCTTACCAGCCACAGGAAATGACATTAATGATGCATACATAGTTGATGCAGATGGCGATGTATATGTTTGGGATGGCGCACAGTGGTATAGCGCAGGACAAATTGTAGGTGCAACTGGACCAACAGGACCACAAGGAGTCATTGGCCCTACAGGACCACAGGGTGATTTAGGACCTACAGGACCTTCTGGGGTTATTTCTGTAACTGGACCTATAACAAATACAGGCACTTCTACCGCTGCGATAATAGGCTTAGATAAATCTTTAATTACCTCAGATGATATTACCTGGCTTCACTTTCACGATGTAGGAGACCTACCTAGCGCAGCCGATAACCACGGAATGTTTGCCCATGTTCATTCTGAAGGAGCTGCTTATTTTGCTCACGCTGGTAACTGGGTAAAACTAGCTAATTATACAGATCCTAGACTTACAGATACCCGCACACCTACAGACGGGACAGTTACAACTACAAAAATTGTAGATGCAAACGTTACTGCGGATAAACTAGCGGCGGATTCAGTAACTACATCTAAGATTGTTGATTTAAACGTAACAACTGCTAAACTAGCCGACTTAAATGTTACTACTGGAAAGATAGCAGATCTAGCTGTTACTACAGCAAAGCTTGCAGATCAAAGCGTTACTGCAGCTAAGCTAAACAGTGATGCATTCGGAAACCTTGCAGGAAATCAAAATCAGAGTTTGTCTGTAGTAGATGTATACCCACGTATTGGTAACTTTACTGGAACCCCAACAAGCGGAACCGTATACCTAACAATGTTTACCCCTACCTGGACTACTACAATCTCCTCAATAAGTGTAGCTGCTGCAACTATAGCCACTACAGGAGCATCATTAATTCGTTTTGGTTTATATACAGTATCTGGCAATACTGCAACTCTAGTAGCTAGAACAGCTTCTGATACGACCATATTCTCTACAACCAATACTCTTTATACACGAACACTGGATTTAAGTGGCGGATATCCAGAAACTTATGCTCTAGTTGCTGGAACACGATATGCGATTGGTTTAATCGTATTAGCTTCTACTCCCGGATCTATACAAATGGCGTGGAGCTCAGTGCCGGGAACCCTATCTACACTATCCCCAAGAATTACGGGGGCAGTGGCTGCACAATCAGATCTACCAGCATCTATAAGCTCAATGTCGCCAAGTACTATTAGCGTTTGGGGAAGGTTCTCATGATAAAGACTAGTTTAGGTATAGATCCAGAAACTGGCGCAGAAAAATTTGAAGTAAAGAATGAAGAAGGAGTGGTCGTAGGTTACGACTTAGTTTATTTAGAAGAATAATTGGAGCATGAGGGCATGAAAATAGCCGTCTATACGATAGCACTAAACGAAGCTCAGTTTGTAGAACCATGGTATCAATCTGCAAAAGAAGCAGACTATCTGTTAATAGCAGATACCGGATCTACTGATCTCACTAAGAAGTACGCCAAGAACTACGGCATAAATGTCATCGATATCTCTGTAAAGCCTTGGCGGTTTGATGACGCTCGCAATGCTGCTCTTGCAATGCTTCCTAATGATATAGATTTTTGTATAGCCCTAGACATGGACGAAGTCCTATTGCCTGGATGGCGTAAAGAACTAGAAGCACTCTCCAACACAAACATAACTCGCCCACGTTATCAATATACGTGGAGTTGGAACCCTGACGGTGCCCCAGGGTTACAATATGGGGGAGATAAGATTCACAAAAGGCACGGCTATAGGTGGAAGCATCCAGTCCATGAAGTATTGATTACCGATCGCCTAAATGAAGTCCAGGGTTGGACAGCCCTACAGATTCATCACCACGCCGATGATACAAAACCCAGATCTCAATACTTCCCCCTACTCGCTCAGTCTGTAGAAGAAGACCCCTACGATGATCGCAACGCTTTTTACTTTGCCAGAGAACTTTTCTTCTACGGAAAATTTGCTGAATCAGTAGAAGAGTTTAAAAGACACCTTTCTCTACCAAAAGCGGTATGGAAACCAGAACGAGCAGCATCGATGAGGTATATTGCTAAGATGATAGAAAACTTTGCAGAAAAAGAAAAATGGCTAAAAAAAGCTGTGGAGGAAGCCCCGGATCGTAGAGAGGGTTATGTAGATCTATCTAAACTTTACTATGAAAATAACAGCTGGTTTGACTGCCTGGACGCTGCAGAAAATGCCTTAAAAATAGTAGAAAAACCGCTAGAGTATTTGTGCGAGGAATTTGCCTGGGGATCGGCTCCCTGGGACTATGCAGCCATAGCCTCTTATCGCCTAGGTTTGTTCGATAAGGCATTTCAATACGGAGCTAAAGCCGTAGAATTAAACCCAAATGACCCACGCCTTACGGCAAATTTAGCTTTCTACTCTAAGGAGCATTCTCTTGGCAACGATCTATAAAATTTTAGGCCAGGTTGCCCCAGCAGCTAACGTATCAGGTGGCACCCAGCTTTATGCTGTGCCGTCAGTTTCAGGCAGCTCAGCTGTGGTATCAACCATAGTGGTTTGTAATCGAGGCGCTAGTGCCTCCACCTACCGTATTGCAATCCGTGAAGCTAACGCAGCTCTAGACAATAAGCAATACCTAGCTTATGACGCAACTGTGCCGGCTTATACCACTACCACCTTTACTCTGGGAGTTACCCTGTCTGCTTTAGACGCAATTACCGTTGTGGCTTCTACAGCTAACCTAACCTTCCAGGCATTTGGATCTGAGGTTTCATAACTATGGCCGTACAAAGTAACGGCCAGCCAGTCGGACCTATTTCGTTCACTGATGAGCTTCCTGGCAAAAGAATTTTTATTGGTCAAAATTCTCCAACAAATCCTACAAGCGGTGACCTATGGTTAGATTCAGACATTTTTAATAATGCTGGAAAAAACTTTATCTCAGGCGT
>Ga0169931_10013317_pt1 | contig 11249 bp, 9 predicted proteins | sample Kivu_15m_20L_FD_129675 | JGI IMG/M metagenome (GOLD analysis project Ga0169931, IMG submission 129675) | Freshwater microbial communities from Lake Kivu, Western Province, Rwanda to study Microbial Dark Matter (Phase II) - Kivu_15m_20L... | ecosystem: Environmental > Aquatic > Freshwater > Lake ... | reverse complement strand
GGGAACCGAGTGACTCTGCTTCACGATACGCTTGATATGCTCAATTATCACACGGGCGATGTTTAGTCCTGTGGCTCGCTCGACTCCTTCAAAGCCGGGTGAGCTATTTACTTCGATGATGAGCGGCCCAGTTCGACTCTCCATTAAATCGACTCCGGCGATTTCGAGTCCCATGGAGCGTGCAGCATCGAGCGCAGCTTTTTCGTATTCTTTGGGAAGATCCACCCAAGCCCCAGCTCCACCGCGGTGAATATTAGTTCTGAACTCGCCCTCGGGTGCCGTACGCATCATGGTGGCGATTACTTTTCCCCCGATTACGATGACTCGGTAGTCTCGTCCTGCTCCTTCGGCAACGAACTGTTGAAGCAAGAGATCTCGACCCAGTCCTCGCATCGCATCAAGAACAGAGCCAAGGCTGATCGGGGTGTGGACTAGCATCACTCCTACGCCCTGAGTTCCCTGGAGGAGTTTCATGACGACTGGCATTCCCTTGACGGCGGAAATTGCGGATTTGAGGCTTTTTTGGTCTCGGGTGAGGACAGTTGAGGGAACCTTCAGGCCGAGGCTGGTCATGAGTTGGAGACTTCGCATTTTGTCTCGTGATTGCGAAATCGCGTTCGAGCTGTTGATGACGGGAACTCCCAGAATCTCAAATTGCTTCACGACGGCAAGCCCGTACTCGGTTATTGAGGCCCCAATTCTAGGAAGAACGGCATCAAATCTTAATAAAGACTCTCCATCGACCCGGATGTCGCTTTTGTCTCCGTCAATAATCAATTGGCAGGAGAGTGGGTCGATGATTTCACAAATCACCTTTTGTCGTTTCGCTTCTTGAAGGAGTCGTTGGATACTGTGAAGATTTTGGTTCCGAGAGAGAATTGCGAGACGCATGTCTCCCAGCATAGTCGCTGAGGGGGGAGGGAGCGAAAGTGAAAATGTTTGATGGCATCGGATTTTTTGGGCTCGCATGGAATACTGTGCATGCATTGGCGCTGAGTACTCTTCTTATGGCTTTTGCATGTGCAACACCGGGGGAACGGAGGGTTTCGGTATCAGATGGCGACCCTCACTCCACTGGATCTGAGGTTCAGCAGCCCAAGGCGATTTGGACCCTTGAGGGAAAAGGTTTGATCTCTGACCTTGATGTGAATTCTCGATCGGGGCGTATTTTGGTGGGTACCCTTTCGGATTCTGAGTCTCCCGGTTCGTTTCGGGGGGCACTCTTGTTGAGTCCGAACGGCGAGGTTGTACTCAACCGTGCGTTGGAGTTTCCGGTTAGGCAGCAAAGCCTTTCGCCATCGGGTGACCGAATTGTGGTTTCTGATTACGAAAACCAAGTCATTTCCTTTGGTCTGGGAAAAGCCTCGACATGGACAGTGAGTGGACATTGCCGCCCGAGCTTTATTGGTGACAGTGGACTGATCCTTTGTCTCCACGATGATGATCCCGTCACTGACGTGCCGTTTGAGATCCTCTCTACCCAAGGCAAACGCGTTTATCTTCCCGATTATCATGCAGACGCCTTAACGGTCCGTATGAGTTCTGATGGAAAGCTGTTTGCGGTCCTCTTAAGGGGCGGAGGTGTTGCGCTATACGGAGTGAAGTCTCGTTCATCCAAAGGGTCTCAAGTCCATGATGTTGAGCTTTACTGGAGGAAGACATTTAAAGGTGAAGTGGTAGACCTAGCATTTGCTGAGCCTACAATCGGAACCCTACGTTTGGGGGTTTATGTTCACTCGGAAGGAGGAGAGAGAAGGGTACACTTTCTCGATCTTCAGGGGCAGGCAGTAGCTCCGTCTCTCGAACTTAAGGGGATCGCACCTTCACAAATTGGATTTCAAAAGTATGAAGGTTCAGGCCAGATCGTGCTTTTTGCTTATTCAAATGGGCCTAGGGGGCAATGGTTGCACAGTTTCAGGCTTCGCACCCAGGCCTCCGATGGGACAGGTCGTACTGTGCCGGGATGGGAACAGGAATGGAAGTATGGAGACGAAGGGCCTGCCGAGTTTTCATCTAGATTACTGCCTTTGCCACAGGGGGGGGTTCTGGTCGGAATGGAGGTTGATCAAGGTCCTGGGCGATTGAGTCAGCTCATCGCACTGTCGCGAGAGGGGCAGGAGTCCTGGAGGATCAAAGTGGAAAGTGAGGGCCCTGCCTACATCTTTCAGTACGCTCTCTCAGCCGAGGACAGTGTGCTTTATTTGGCCACGGATGATGGCCGACTCACTGCTTATCGACTTCCTCAGGTAGAAGAGGCTCGAGGCCGGAATTGAATTTTAGTCTCGATCAATTCCAGCCTCGAAAGTTGGGGGGTTACTCACTGCCGCTGACGCGACTTGGTCTGGTCTCTGGATGGGTATGTCGATGAAGCTTGTTTTTGATGATTTCCTTGCGCTTCTTGAGTTGACGCTCAATACGATCCAGCGCGAGATCCACGGACGCATAGATATCGTTGGTTTCTGCTTCACCAAAATAGTCCATGTGGTTCCCTGTCAGGTGACAGTGGGCAATCAAGTTTTGTCTCTCGACCGAGAAGTTCCAAGTCACGTGCACCTTGCCCTGAAAGTATTTCTTCAGCTTTTCCGTTTTCTCCATCACGTAATTCTTGGCGGATGGAGTGGCTTCCAGATTTTTGAAGCTGAGTTCGATGTTCATGATTGATGCCTCCCTGCTGACGAGTAAGAGTTGATAGTCAGCGTGTTTGGGTGATCGAGGTTGCACTTCAGTCCGATGTACCGCAGGACTCTGCCTCCGCAAAAATCAGAAAATGGGTCTTTCAGTTGTCGGGTCCGAACAGATCAAACGATCTTCTTGCGCTTTCCAGAGGACAGAATTCCGAGCATGTCCCGGTATTTTGCCACTGTCCTGCGTGCGATATCGATGTTTTCGTTGCGTAGAAGTTCGACGATTTTTTGATCGGAAAGTGGGTTCTTCTGGTCCTCCTTGGATACCATTTGCTTAATCTTTTCCTTCACTGCTTCGCTTGCGAGAGAGTCACCTCCGTCCGCAGAACTGATACTGGAATTAAAAAAGTATTTCAGTTCGAAGATTCCGACTGGAGTGTGGACATACTTATTGGTAGTCACTCGCGAGATAGTCGACTCATGCATTCCGATGTCCGCTGCGACGTCCTTGAGGATCATCGGCTTGAGGCATTGAATCCCTTTGTCGAAGAAATCACGCTGGCGCTTAACAATCGCCTCGGTCACTTTGTAGATTGTCTTTTGTCGATTGTGAATCGAGCGAATGAGCCAAACCGCTGATCGGAGTTTGTCTTGCACATACTCCTTGGTGTTTTTGTTTTGCTCTTTTCCGGCCGAAGACAGGATCGTCTTGTAATAGGGAGAAATCCTGAGTTTTGGCATTCCATCTTCATTGAGGACAATCACGTATTCGTCCCCGACTTTATAAACATAGATATCGGGGGTGATGTAGTGAGTGTCGGCGGTATGGAATGATCGCCCAGGTTTGGGCTCAAACTCTAAGATGAGGCGTGTAGCATCCAATATTTTTTCGAGAGGCTCGCCAAGAGTTTTTGAAATAGCTGCGTAGTTCTTGCGCTCAAGGTCGGGCAAGTGGTGCCCGATTATTTTTTCGACCAGCGGCTGACGTGGCTTCATGAAGTGCGCTTGAATCATCAAACACTCTTGTAGATTGCGCGATCCCACTCCTACGGGGTCCAAATGATGGATCATTTTTAGGATCTCTTCTGCGTCTTCCAGTTCGATACCGGCTTCTTGCGCGATATCTTCAAGTGAAGCATTGAGGTATCCATCGTCCGTCAGGTTTCCGACGATCAGTTCCGAAAGTTTTTGTTCGGACTCGTTCATTGCGATCATCGAAAGCTGCCAAATGAGATGATCTTCAAGTGAGGTGCTTTTCGTGAGGACGTTTTCGAAGCTCGGAAGTTCGTCGTTCACTTCCTTCATTGAAGGGGCGGAAGATGAATTTGAGTTGAACTCCTCGACATAGCTCTCCCAATTAAAGTCATCTTGTCCGGTAACAAGTTGCTCTTCTTTGGGGGTAGGTTTGAGGAACGACTCTTCGTCTCTTTGTTGCTCGCTCTCAGGGTTTGCAGAGTTTTCAACGTGATCTTCGAGCTCTTGCGAGCCAGCCGCCTCTCCTTCCGCACTTTCAGGGGATTCTTCGAGGATCGGATTTTCCATCAGCTCGGAGGTGATGACCTCCGCCAATTCCATGCGGTTCAACTGCAGCAGTTTGATCGCCTGTTGCAGTTGAGGGGTCATGACGAGTTGCTGACTGAGTTTGAGACCTAATTTGATGTCTAATGCCATGGTGTTTTCTTGCTGAAACCTTTTCTTCTTTTGAGTTTAAACCCGAAAGTCTTCTCCAAGATAGGTTTCTCTTGCGAGTTTATTTTCCAGGATCTCGGCAGGGGTGCCTTGGACGAGGATCGTACCCCCGCTGAGGATATAGCCGCGGTCACAAATAGCTAATGTTTCTCTAACGTTATGGTCAGTAATCAGGATTCCGATACCCTTGTCACGAAGGACACGGATCATTTCTTGGATGTCGCGAACTGCAAGTGGGTCAATCCCGGCAAAGGGTTCATCTAGCAAAAGGAATGCCGGACTCAGTGCAAGGGCTCGGGCAATCTCGACCCGCCTTCTTTCGCCACCCGAGAGGGAATAACCGCGGGAGTCCATAATGCGATTGAGGTGAAAGTCATCGATGATCCGTTGAAGTCGGTCTCGGCGCTCCCCATCATTCAGAGGCAAGAGTTCGAGGACCGTCAAAATGTTTTCGGCGACGGTCATTTTTCTAAAAATCGATGCTTCTTGTGGGAGATAGGCAAGTCCATTTTGGGCGCGTTTGTGAATCGGCCAGTCAGTGATCTCTTGCTTGTCGAGCGTGACTGTTCCCTGGTCTGGGTCGACCAATCCGATGGCCATATAAAAAGAAGTTGTTTTGCCGGCGCCGTTGGGTCCCATCAGGCCGACGACTTCTCCTGTCTTGATCTCAAAACTCACGTCTGTGACGACCTTTCGGTTTTTGTATGCTTTCGCCAAGTGATTGGCTTTGAGGACACGAAATGGATTTGAGCTTTTGGTTTTCATGGTGAAGTGACCCCGAGAGAATCAGTTGCAAATGCATTACTGTGCTCGACCTCGACTGTGTCGAAATCGTTGGAGATGGTGATGGTTTCTCCGGTCATGGTGTTCTCGTCCTCGTAGATCTGTGGATACTCGCTGAGTCGGATCGTGTTGCTATATGCAAGGAATTCGGCCTTTCCGCCCGTTGCGTAGCGCAAGGGCTCCAATGCCGCCTGCGACCGTCGCTTCTCACTTCTCTTTTTGATGAGCACTTCATCCTGAAGCGTCAAGTACTCAAAATCTTTACCGGGAGGATTCAGCTTCAAAGTTGCAGATTTTGAACGCGCGTAGATTCGTTTCTGAGTGATTCGTACATGTTCAATTGACGACGTGGGTGTGTCCTTCACATCGAAGTAGGCCACCCTCTCTTTTCCATCGATTCGGGCAAAGTGCGACTCGATGACTGTAGTGGCGTTCGAGCCTGGTCGTGAAGGCTCAGAGGTAGAAGTGAGGGTAACCACCGGGTTACGGAGTAGACGAATCTGAGCTTGTCCCAAATGGACATCTAAACCGAAAGATCGAAAGTCGATCTCTCCGATTTCACCCTTGCGCCTGGCCTGTTTGCCATGGCCTTCGATTTCTTGATCGGTGGGTACTTGAACTTTTCTTTGATACGGGCGGTAGACGAAATAAGGGCTTCTCAAAAGAAAGCCGTCTGCCGTCGAGATCTCCACGTTTCCAAAAAATTCTATTTCTTGGCTCAAGGTATCGTTGTTGGTCTGATAGAGCGCTTCGTTGGCAGTGATGATGTCGGGGCGAACATCGAGGGTACCGGGAGTCATTCCATCGCCCTGCATCGTTGGGTTATCTGGATAGATATAGACCGTCACTTGCGAAGCATGCGTGAGATTCTCTTTTTGATAAGTGGATGAGCTGTCAGCCAGGATTCTCCAAATTTTCTGGTCCTTTTGAACGGCAGTGAATTGAAACTGCTCGATGCTGTACTCCGGGACCTTATGCTTGGGCAGCTTTGAACTGAGGATGGGGTGTTGGGAACCTGGGGAGGTCAGAGTGAGTGATTGGGGGTCCAGGAGTGAGTCGGGTTCTGTGTCAGGGGTGCCGAGTTCGAGGTTTTTTGGACGTAAACCCAAGAATTGAACCAGGATCAAAAGGAAGGTGAGTCCCACCAGTAAAGGGCTGAGCCAAACGAACGATCTCCTCGGAGTGTATTGGAGAGGGGATCTATTTGGATCGGCACCCTCGACTGGGTCCTTAAGGACACGGTTGCTGTTAGAAGAATCGCTCATCTGTTTAATAACTCTTAAATTACTTTCTCGTCGCTGTTACACTCAGTTTAAGGTAGGTCCACAATCATGGATACAGCCCAATTCGAAGGTCGCAAACGGGACCACATCCGTCATGCTCTTGACTCAGCAAATCAAGCGTTGGGTTTGACCGGACTTGAATCGGTTCATTTGTTTCACGATGCGGTACCAGAACTTGATTTCCTGGATATCCATCTTGAGTCTAGCTGTCTTGGGTTTTCCCTGAAAGCTCCGTTTTATATTGCTGGAATGACGGCAGGGCATGCTGATGCCCCTCGGTTGAACCGAGACCTTGCACGGGCTGCCCAGCTCAAAGGGTGGGCGATGGGAGTTGGCTCTCAGCGCCGTGAGCTCGATCAGGAGTCGGTCGATCGGTGGCAAGAGATTCGGAAAGAAGCCCCTTCTCTTCCCATGTTTGCCAATCTGGGGTTAAGCCAAGTTTTAGAAGCCTCAATCGAACGGATTCGCCGAGTCGTTGACTCTCTCGATGCTCAAGCACTTTGTATCCACTTAAACGCCCTTCAGGAAGTGATGCAACCGGAGGGGACTCCCTTTTTTAAAGGGGGCATTCAGAAGGTTCGTGAGCTCTCTCGGTCCTTGGGGCGTCCGATCGTATTGAAAGAGACCGGTTGCGGATTTTCCCGGCGCTCTTTGGAGAAAGTGGCTTCCCTGGATGTGGGGGCAGTCGATGTCAGTGGTCTCGGTGGAACACACTGGGGAAAAATTGAAGGTGCACGTGCGGCTGAGACGGGTTCGGATCCTGTTTCACGCAGGCTGGCTCGGGCTGCCCAAGTTTTTGGAGGCTGGGGTGAGTCTACTGTTGACTCTGTGCGTTTGGCGTCGCAGGTCCTCCCTGGGTCAACCCAGATTTGGGCTTCAGGCGGGGTTCGTACCGGATTAGATGCGGCCAAGCTCATCGGCTTGGGAGCTCATATGGTCGGCTACGCAAAGCCGGCTCTTGAGGCTGCCTTACAGGGGGAGGAATCCCTGATCGAGTGGATGGAGCAACAGGAGTTTGAATTGCGTGTTGCTCTCTTCTGTTCGGGACACGATTCCCCTGACGCACTGAGGACAGATCGTGGCGCGACAATGATGACAGTGGGTTCAGAAGCCTTAAGAGCAGTTAATCGTAAGGAAGGTTGAACGAGTATGGATCAGTTTAAGAATCTAAATTCCGGAAAACAATCTACCCTCAACGGCTTTCATCGTCTCTCTCAATGCGAGCGTCTGAAGAAGGTCCAAGCCGCGTGTGACCTGACTGATGAAGAAACTCGCGTTCTATCGGGAGAGTTGCCGCTCCCTCCTGAGATCGCAGAACATTTGATCGAGAATGTGATTGGTTATTTTCCAATTCCACTCGGAGTTGCCACCAATTTTCAGATCGATGGTCGGGATGTTTTGATTCCCATGGCAGTGGAAGAAACCTCGATCATCGCGGCATCCAGTGCAACTGCGAAGTGGATTCGAAATGAAGGGATGCTCACAACGCACTCCAAGGGAAATCTGATTATCGGTCAGATTCAGCTCCCTATGGTGGGAAATGTCGAGCGAGCGAAACGGATCCTTCATGAAAACCGTGAGCTTTTGATCGGGCTCGCTAACGCATGTATTCCTGGGCTGGTTCAACGGGGCGGCGGAGTGAGAGATCTCGCGTTTCGAGAGCTGGATCGATCGGATGCGCAAGGCAAGATGTTGGTTCTTCATGTTTTGTGCGACCCTTGTGATGCGATGGGCGCGAACTTGATTAATCAGGTTTGTGAAGCACTAAAGCCCAAGATCGAACAACTCACGGATGAGCGTGTTGGACTCTGCATCTTGTCGAATCTGACGGACGGCAAGCTTGCCGTAGCAGAGGTGGTCATTCGGAATGTAGATCCAGTGATTGGTCGCGGAATTGCTGAAGCAGCCGTGTTTGCGAAAACTGATCCGTATCGGGCAGCAACGCACAACAAAGGCGTGATGAACGGGATTGACCCCGTGTTGATTGCAACGGGAAATGACTGGCGGGCTGCCGAAGCGGGAATGCACGCCTATGCATCTCGCTCTGGAAAGTATCAGCCCATCACGGACTGGTGGATGGAAGGCAATGATCTGCGAGGAAGAATTGAGGCCCCTTTGGCGGTTGGAACCGTAGGAGGCGTGACACGGCTTCACCCAACCGCAAGGGTTGCCCTAAAAATGCTCGGCGTGTCTCATGCGGAAGAGCTTGCGCGAATCGCTGTGTCAGTAGGTCTGGTTCAGAACCTTGGAGCTTTGAAAGCACTCGCTACCGTCGGGATTGTAAAAGGTCACATGCAGCTTCACGCAGCGAACTTGGCGATTGCAGCAGGTGCTGATTTGCACGAAGTGGGACTGGTACGTGAAAGACTGACTTTGATTCTTCAGTCGGAAAAGTCGATCAGTTTGACTCGAGCAAAAGAAGTTTTGGATCAAGTCCGCGGGGATTCACTTAGAATTGCCCCCTCAGGCGCTTAAATGAGTGAGCAGATGAGGGACTAATCGCCATGGACGGATTTACGTGGAGCCTGCCTGGGAAAGTTTTTCTTTACGGTGAATACGCAGTGCTCACGGACCTGCCTTGCGCGATCGTTTCGGTCCCACCGCGGTTCGAATGTCTACCCTTAACTCTGTCCGGCGATCTCTCCGAAAAAAAAGGTCCAACTCTTGAGTCTTTTCACGAACTGAGTCCAGCGGGCATGCTTCGTCGACGATGTCTGGAACATTCAAAAATAGCAGGCGAATCGAGCGAACGGTACTTTTGGGATCCCTATCAGGGGCAAGGAGGTTTTGGTGGATCGACTGCGGAGTTTGCATTTGCCCTAGTGGACCTCGTTCAGCGCGGATGGAAGAGTGGTCTACTTCATGGAACTCCCCGCGAACAGGCCCTGAGTGTCTGGGCTTTGTATCGGGAGATCACCCGTCCGGATGAAGGAGTTACTCCCAGTGGAGCGGATCTGCTCTCTCAATGGATGGGAGGGATTACGCGAGTGCGACTGATCGATGGCCAAGTCGATCTACTGGACGCGCTTTCGTCTGATGGACTGGCGGCCTGGAGATCGAAAACACGATTGCTGGTTTTTTCTGCTGCTCATCAGCCTGGAAGAAAAGTTGCGACTCATTTTCACTTGAGCCGCCTTTCATCGCTCTTGGATTCGGGAGACCTGAAAAAGAATCTGGCTCCCGTCGTGAGTGCATTGGACCGAGCGCTGATCCAAGGAGACTCGCAAGGTCTCGGAGTTGGACTGAATCGATTTGCTGATTCGCTCTCCCAGATGGGATTAGAGATTCGCGAGACATCTTTGGATCGCGAGGCATTCTCTCAGGTACCTGGGGTTCTGGGCGTGAAGGGCACCGGAGCGATGCAGGCTGACTCGATTGTGATTGTATTGGATCGATCTTCGGTGGCTTATGACGAGTGTCTTCGTCTTGGAGCGCTGCGAGACCTTCGGCTGGTCTTAGAGGATTGGCCTCAGGAAAAAGGTTTTGAAATTTCAAGTGCCCGGCTCGAACCGACACCGTACCCCACCGAAAAAAGGAAAGTTTTGTGAAAGAAATGACTCTTCAAGAAACTGAGTTGAAAACAGAGCTTCGGGTTTTGGTTCGTGCGCCTTCGAATATTGCTGTTGTGAAGTACATGGGTAAAGAAGACGCGCAGTCCAATCTCCCGAGTAACGGCAGTTTGTCCCTGACTCTCAACACTCTGGCAACTGATGCTCTTTTTGTCAGAACTCTTGGGGAACAAGGAGTGCGCTGGAGCTCCTCGCTTGAGGGTCCGCTCATGGCGGCTTTTTCTGCGAAAAACTCAACCGCTCAGCTCTCCGTGCCTCAGTTGGATGACCGAGGGAAGGCTAGGATTGAGCGTCATGTGCTTCGGGTCTTGGATTTGGGGAGAGCGGTATTGAAAGCTCATCACATTGATATGTTTGAGGGCATAAATGAATTTGGGATTGAGTTTTGCGCTGGCAACACCTTTCCTGCCTCTTCAGGAATTGCTTCGAGTGCTTCGAGTTTTGCAGCAGTGACTCTGGGAACAGTTGTGTTGATGGTTCGTCAGCCTGAGGAGTTTCAAAAACGCCTAGAGAAGGATGCTGAACTCCGGCGAGATCTAGCAGCGATTTCTCGTCAAGGGTCTGGAAGTTCCTGCCGGTCTTTTGAAGGGCCTTGGGTCAAGTGGGAAGAAACCCAAGCTCAAAAAGTGTTTTCAAAAATGCGTGAGTTCACCGATTTTGTAATCGTAGTGGGCAAGACGCCAAAGGATGTCTCCTCTTCGGAGGCTCATCTGAGAGTGAAAAAATCTCCACTTTGGGACGGGCGTGTTCAGCGAGTGACCGAACGGCTTGGTCGAGTACAGCGTGCGATTGAAGTGGGAGATCAGGTGCAGCTCGCTCAAGACACTTGGGCTGAAATGTGGGAGATGCATAGCCTTTTTCACACTGCTACTCCTGCGTTCACTTACTGGTTGCCTGACTCGCTTGCAGTGCTGAAACCGTTGCTGAAGTGGGTTGAGCAACCGGAGCAAGCTGGTCTTCGCTCATCTCTCGTCGTGACCATGGATGCAGGTCCCAACATTCACTGTTTAGTTCCCACCGAGGAGGCTCCTCAGTTCCGTCATGCATTAGTGCAGCTCTTGAAATCGCATGTGCCACAAGCGGAGATCCTTGAGGACCGTGAGGGGTCGGGAGCGTGTGTCTTGAAGGTCGAGCGGAGGACCCTATAAATGTGGGGCGCTTTTCATGTTCGTGTTCCAGGCAAATGGGTTTTGACGGGAGAGCACTCGGTATTGAAAGGCTCCTCTGCGATTGCATTGCCTCACCCTGAGTTTCACTTGGAGCTGACCTTTCAGCCTCAGATTTGGTCAAAGGACGAACCG
>Ga0169931_10013316_pt1 | contig 11250 bp, 11 predicted proteins | sample Kivu_15m_20L_FD_129675 | JGI IMG/M metagenome (GOLD analysis project Ga0169931, IMG submission 129675) | Freshwater microbial communities from Lake Kivu, Western Province, Rwanda to study Microbial Dark Matter (Phase II) - Kivu_15m_20L... | ecosystem: Environmental > Aquatic > Freshwater > Lake... | reverse complement strand
TACTACCCAAAATCTTTCAAGTTTAGGATTCACATATACACAACTGACCACACCAATTCCTTTGAGTACACCATGTTCGTTACCACTATATTGTCTCCTGACTATTTCAATTTTTTCAGAATAATTTTAATAATTGTAAAATTGGCTTTTTACTGGAGTTTAGTCTCGGCGCGACGATTCCGCCGCACCGAGACTGATTGTGCCAGTTATGTTATTTACTATAGTACAATAATACTATATTATAGCGATCGCCTGTGCCAGTTGCGTAAGTCCTGAATACTTACAGTAATTTTGTTTAATACGTACATAAGTACTATAACAAGCTGACATAAATATGGCATAATAATATTAGAGGCTAGAACCCTTGCCACATAACAGTTAGAGGAATTTAGAGGGGGTCAAACCTTACAAGCCCTCTACAGCAAGGGTTTTAAACTTTAGTTATTGAGAATTGATGAGAATAGCCTACCCTCCAGAGTTATGGGTTAACCCAAATCTAACCCGATAGCCTTACTAGGGTTTATGTCAAATACATTAAAACCATTGATAAAACAAGCTTAAGCACCTATTCCGGAATCTGTGGGTCGGGGGTTCAAATCCCTCCGCGCTCGTTTTTTTGGATTGCCAAATTATTTGTCCGCATCTTAGTTATTGGTACATTTGGGTGGCTTTGAGCATATGGTAAGTAATAATTAACTGAGTCAGCGCTAAAGGGTAACTTTGCAGAGTTTCCCCGGTGGTTCCAGCAATTTTGCCTAGTTCTGGGTTAATGTCGCGATCGCACACATTCAGCAAGTAAGGCATATCCGCACATAATATATGCTCTAATTTACTCACCTGTTCCAAAGTCGCATGACCATCAACTTCTAGGACATCCACAGGTTTACTCATATCCCGGTCTAGTCCCAGACGGATGGCTGAATCAGAATTAGCATCGGTTAAATTGAGAATTGAAGTAAAATCAGGATGGGGTATTGTTGGCCGCAGTACTAAGCGGACATTTAAATGTCCATTACTGCCATCAGGATCATCACTTGCTGGGTAAAAGCTAACTACAATATCAGACCATTGTCGTTGGGGACGGATGAAATTTTCTGAGTCTGGCTCACGTTTTTCTAACTCTGCTAAAACTTGTTCTGGTGTGTAGCCGCGTTTTTGGGTGTCCCGTTTCACCTTCCATTGAGCGCGTAGTGATTCCGGCGGTGCTAAATAAACTTTTACGTCGTAGGCTTCACGAGCTATCCGGGTAGAATATCCAAGTAAACCTTCAATAATAACGAATTTATTGGGCTTTACGTACTGTGGCGGCTCGAATGTACCTGTTTTGTGGCTGTAAACCGGTTTGAGAATGGGTTGTCCAGTGCGTAGCAGCGATAAATGCTGCTGCATAATATCCAGGTGGTTACAGTCAGGATGAAGGGCTGTGATACCAATTTCTGCACGTTGTTGACGGTCGTAACGGTGATAATCATCCGTACAAATGAGGGTGACGTTTTCCGGTCCTAGTACCTGAGCAATTCCTTTAGTCAGCGTTGTTTTGCCTGCGGCGCTATCACCGACGATTCCCAAAATTATCGGACGACCCATCATTTCCCTCCGGATACGAGCAACAAGTACAGTAATAAGCTTCTGAGATTATGCCCATTTATTTTAGACGGAAATTGACCAACTTAGTCAAGTACAACCAGTTACGCAACATCTCTACACAATTAAACATATCCCGACTACAGCAAAAATTTTTCATCCCAGTAGTCAAAGAAGTATTACATATTAGCTGTATCTGACTAAATTTGGTATATATCAGAAAAGTAAAGCACTGTCAGGGATGAGAAGAGAGCAGGGGCTATGGTGAATATTTCCGAATTAGATAAAGAACTAGATAAAATTGATAAGTTTCGCCATCTTCAGTCAACTTTATGCCATCGCTGGCCAACTATTGATTTATTTGACAACAGCGAGGCGGATATTTTAATTATTCCCTCTCTGAGCATTGACCAGCACGAACTACATAAAGTAGAAGGTCATGAGCATTATGAAGAAAGATTGCTATTTTCTTTAATGCGGTTGCGGAATCCCCGCACTAGGTTAATTTATGTTACTTCTATGCCTCTGCATCCTAGTATTATTGATTATTATTTACAACTATTACCGGGAATCCCATTTTCCCATGCTCGTCATCGCTTGTTACTACTTTCTGCTTATGATGCTTCCCTGAAACCGCTAACTGCCAAAATTTTAGAACGTCCCCGGCTATTAAAGCGGATTCGCCAAGCATTAAGGCTGGAAAAATCATTTATGACCTGCTACAACTCCACATTTTTGGAGGCGGAATTATCTCTACAATTAAATGTGCCATTATATGCAGCCGCCCCACATTTACAAATCTGGGGGACAAAAAGTGGTAGTCGGCAAATTTTCGCAGAAAGCAAAGTAACCTTACCAGATGGTAGTCAAAAGGTGTGGAATCAGCAAGATTTAGCAGCAGCAGCTTGTGATTTATGGAAACGCCAACCAGGCTTACAAAGAATGGTAGTTAAACTAAATGAAGGAATTTCTGGCGAAGGTAATGCTTTACTAGATTTACGCCCCATTATGGATGTAGCACCAGGAAAAGTGTCTCACAGCCAAACATTAGCCGCAATTAGCGATCGCCTGACCACCATGCGCTTTCAATCCAGCAACGAGAACTGGGCTAATTTTTCGGTACGTATTTCCGAATTAGGGGCGATTGTAGAAGCATTTGTAGAGGGAGAAATAAAGCGATCGCCCAGTGTGCAAGGACGCATTACACCTTCTGGCGAAGTAGAAATTCTCTCAACCCATGACCAAATTCTCGGCGGACCAGACGGACAGATTTATCTTGGTTGTAGATTTCCTGCTGACTCCAGCTATCGGCTGAAATTGCAGGAATGGGGTTTACAGGTGGGTAAAAAACTCTCAGAAAAAGGCGCATTAGAAAGATTCGGCGTGGATTTTATCACAGTGGAGCAAGGGAATGGTGAGTGGGATATTCAAGCAATTGAAATTAACTTGCGTAAAGGTGGTACTACTCATCCTTTCATGACACTGAAATTATTAACCAACGGAAGCTACGACTTTTCCACCGGCTTGTTTTACAGTCAGCAAGGGCGACCAAAATACTATATAGCCACCGACAACCTGCAAAAATACGGTTATAGAGGACTATTACCCAACGATTTAATGGATATTATCGCCGATCACCGTTTGCACTTTGATAGCGGTACAGAAACAGGTACAGTTTTTCATCTCATGGGTTGTCTTTCCGAGTTTGGCAAGTTGGGATTAACCAGTATTGGCGACTCCCCACAACAAGCGGAAGACATTTACAACCAAGTCATCCAAGTTTTGGACGAGGAAAGCAAAAGCGAAAATCCAGTTTCAATTCTGGATTTTAGATTTTGGATTAATTAATTTTACATAAGTTGTTCCCTGTGGACTGTTCCCTAGTTCCTGCATAACTTTGGGTCAACTTGACTGTACCGGCTTGTCTATTAAACTGTCAACTTAGGACAGCTTCTTTTTACCTGCGGTCGGAGGTGATATGTTCGGGTAATTTGGCAATTCTATGTCATTTTTAGCCAACCACTCTTCAATGAGTTCGGCTGAAACATCAGACATATTCAGTCCTTTAAAAAAGCAAACTGCTTTAAACCTGTCTTTGACTTCAGGGGACAGGTAAACCCGAATGGACGCTTCTCCTTGTGCCACACTATACTCCAACTCATAAACTTATTCACTAGTTTATTGGTGTAATGGACTATCAGGCAAAATTATATATTAGTTGACTAATGCACCAGTGCATTGGTATAGTATCACCTATACCGTTGGAAAGAGAAATAAGTCTATCCCAAGCATGACACAGAACAAAGGCAACGGAAGCCAGAAAGTGTGAGCATGGGGTAAACCACCAAATTGAGCAAACAAGTTCAAAAATACCCTAATCAACTAGAGATTTAGGAAATCAGGATGCTAAAAAACTTCTGGTACGCTTGTGAATTTAGTTCAGCGGTCACTAACCAGCCCAAACAAATTGTGATGTTAAATCAGAGATTTGTTCTTTATCGCCATTCTCAAGGGCAAATTGTGGCATTAAAAGACCAGTGTTGTCATCGTGGGGCTGCATTGTCTATGGGCTGGCTAGAAGATGACTGTATCCGTTGTCCCTATCATGGCTGGAAATTTCAAGCGGATGGAAAATGTTTAGAAATTCCTGCTAATGATGTAACTACACCCATTCCTAAAAGAGCTAAGGTCAGCAGTTATCCAGTACAAGAGAGATATGGTTTTATTTGGCTATTTTATGGAGATTTACCAGATGAAGAACGTCCGCCCATTCCTCCGTTCCCGGAATATCAAGACCCCAAAATGCACGCTATTTATGTACAATACGAGATGCAAACCCACTACACCAGGGTGATAGAAAATGCTCTTGACCCGGCCCATCTTTATGCAGTTCATAGTAATTCCTTTGGGGCGGGATTTGCACAGGACCCCCATGTGGAGGATTATGTAATTAAACATGAAGATTGGGGCATGAGTACCAAAATAATCTACAGGAATTATACCAAGCCTAAAAATGGAATTTTTCAAGCCTTCTTTCGTCCCCAAAAAACCCAGTTAAATGCCACAATTGCTTTTTATTTACCAAACATAACTAAATTTGAAAGTGACTTTGGTCGGGGAAAAATCATCAATTATGCTATTCACATTCCCATTGATGACAATAGAACCGTTAGTAAACGGGTTCAACTGCGAAATTTCTTTACCTACTCTTGGGCTGACAGATTATTTATTAACTTTCATCATCGAGTTGGTTTAGAAGATAAACTAGTAACTGAGTCCCAAACTCCTTTGGTCATCCCTGATAATTTATCATCTGAAGTTCATGTGGCTGCTGATGCTTTAACTTTGGCTTATCGGCAAATGCGACAAAAATATAAAAATATTTAGATATGGGGTAGTTAATCTAAATTAGCGACTAAATTTGATTCTCAGTTATGGGAGACAAATATGTTAAAAAACTTTTGGTATGCTTGTGAATTTAGCTGGGCAATTACTAAGCAGCCTAAGCAAGTTTTAATGTTCAATCAAAGATTTGTGATGTATCGCAACTCTCAAGGACAAGTTGTGGCTTTAGATGATGAATGTCCCCATCGTGGGGCTGCTTTTTCTCTGGGTTGGATTGAAAAAGACTGTCTTCGCTGTCCTTATCATGGATGGAAGTTTCAAGCAGATGGACAATGTATTGAAATTCCTTCTAATGCACCGGGTACGCCCATACCAAAAAAAGCTCGCGTTAACCACTACCCAGTACAAGAAAAATATGGTTTTATTTGGCTATTTTATGGAGAATTGCCAGAAGCACAGCGCCCCCCATTGCCTATTTTTCCTGAATACATGGTTTATAGTATGCGTCCTGTGTATGACGATGGCATAGATGATGCTAACTATGCCCGTCTTATGGAAGCTAATCTAGATTTTACTCATGTGATAGCGGTCCATAAAAAATCTTTTGGTCAGAGAATCCCCATTGATAAAACTATTAAATATCAAGTTGATAAATATGATTGGGGTGCAGTTGCTCAGGTGAATTATGAATCTTTAAATAACTCCAAAAGTTGCTTAAATTTTTTGCTAGGTGGACGACCAGAACTGACAACAAAATTAACTTTATATCTGCCTAATGTTACCCTGGCGGAAATTAGTGTGGGTAGGGGAGGTAAATTTGATATCAAGTTTGGTATTTTAGTTGCCCATTTACCTATTGATGAAAATAAAACTCGTGTCAAGCGGGTTTTATATCGTAATATTTTACCTATACCTTGGTTAGATGGATTTTTTAGAAAGATTGATCATCAATTAGCCCAAGAAGATACTGTAGTTGTTTCCAGTTTAAGTTCTCAGTCAATGCCGAAAATATCAGAAGAAATTAATGTGGCGGCTGATGCTTTAGATATTACCTTTCGTCAGTTTTTGCAAAAACATCAAACTGGTTTTTCTCCTTCTATTCAAGAATCAAAATTAAGGGTTTGAAATCTTTTGGTAAATAAGTACATAAAATCAAATCTTTGGGAGATAACTATGAAGGAAATGCTGGAAAAATCAGGGAAACAACCAACCATGCGGGGAGTAATAGACAAGTTTTTCAGACAGATGTTTGATCATACTTGCCAAGTACTGGAGGTGTTAGATGGTAAAAAGTTTTCTGAACATTGCTGGAATCGTAATCATCAGGGACTGTGGACTGTTGGTGAAAGTAGCGAAGATGCTATATATATAGACCGTGTTTTGCACAATGGTAATGTTTGGGAAAAGGTGGGAGTTAATTATGTAGCCATAGAAGGTGAGCTACCTCTGGGAATGTCTTTTCACAAATCAGGTGCTTTGTCTACAGAGATGGCGGATAAAATCACTACTAACCAACCTAACCGCTATTTTGCTACAGGTTCTAGCTTTGTTATCCATCCCTATAACCCTATGGCTCCCACTGCTCATGTTAACTACCGCTATTTTGAGATTTGTCATGGTAATCAACCAGTTTATTGGTGGCTGGGGGGTGGTGCTGATTTAACACCAGCATATCTTTTTGAGGAAGATGCAGTTCATTTTCATCAGGTGCATAAACAAGTTTGTGATCAGTATGATTCTTCTTATTATCCCCGGTTTAAAAAGTTGTGTGATGAATATTTCCACATACCACATCGGGGAGAAAATCGGGGTATAGGGGGAATTTTTTTCGACAATTTAAATAATGATCATCCTGAGAAGTTACTGGGGTTTGTAACTGGTTGTGCTGATGCTTTTATTCCTGCTTATATGCCCATTGTGGAAAGGCGTAAAGATATGCACTTTACACCAGCCAATAAGTATTGGCAACATCTCATCCGTGGGCGCTATGTTGAGTTTATTTTGTCATGCGATCGCGGGATTCGTTTTGGTTTAGCTAGTGGTATGGTAAAGCAGGAAAGTGTATTTAATTGTATGCCCCCTGCTGCTAGATGGGAATATGATGATCAACCTGTTCCTGGTAGTGAAGAAGCAATGTTAAAGGAAGTCCTGAAAAATCCTCGTGATTGGCTATCGTCATGAAAGAACATCAATTATTTGGGACAGAGTTAGAAATAGATATTGCTTTGTGCTGTCTTGAAGCTTGCAACAAATATATTCTGGTTTGGATAATTTACCTTTGGGGTATTTAGTCAAGATGGATAAGGAACTATTTACCGGGGAGCTACGCATGGAAGATATCATCAAAATTGATGAATCTAAAGCCATGAATTTGTTTAAAAAAAGATTAGAAAAATACAAAAATCTGGTAGCTGAAAAAGGAGAAGCAGCGGCTTTTGAGCAGATGATGGACAAATATCCTGAACAACAAAAAGCGCTGATGGGTACTTTCATTGAAAACAACAGTTTGGCGGAAGGTTTTACCCAAGCTGCTCCTTTATTGGGATTAATGGGCTTTGTTATGGAGGTGGTAGATATTTCTGAAAATGACACAGACGCTGCTTTAGAAATTCAAAGGGTTTGTCCATTTTTAGCTATTGCTAAAGAATATGGTTTTGCTCATCCCTGTCGTGTTTTTTGTGAGATGGAACAGGAAGCTACTAGAAGAGCTTTTCCGGGTATCAAGGCGGCAATTTTGAGTAAACAAGCAGAGGGGGACTGTGTTTGTATATTTAAGTATGAAAGAAGTAAGAATAATTTAGCAGTACATAACACAGATAATGAAAGTAGTGTTTCTCGGTTTATATCTGGTGTTAGGTTGTGGATAGGGTTAATTCCTAGTTTGGTCAAAATTGGCTACAGAATGCTAAAAATGCGTTGGTTTAATTAATATGAACAGCATTATTACAGATTTAAAAAAGATTATTGGCGGAGAAGTTAGTAACCAAGAATCTGATTTAGCTGCGGTTTCTCAAGATTTTGGGAATATTATTCATAAATATCCCCAAGTGGTGATTCGTCCTCAAAATGCTGGTGATGTTGTCCAAGCAATTAAATATGCTGGTCAGCAGGGTTTAACAATTTCTTCCCGGTCTGGGGGACATTCTTTAAGTGGTCAATGTTTAAATGAAGGGGGAATTTTATTAGATATGAGGAGTCTCAATCAAATTCATGAATTTTGCCCTGATAAACTTTGGTTTTTAGCTGATCCTGGTGTGAGTTGGAATCAAGTAGTTGATACTGCTATACCTCATGGTGTAATTCCCCCGGTACTGACTAATAACTTTGAAGTTACTTTAGGGGGAACTCTCTCTGCTGCTGGTTTAGGTTTGAGTTCTTTTCGTTATGGTTCTCAGGCGGACAATTGTTTGGGTTTAGAAGTTGTTACAGGTACTGGGGATATTGTTTGGTGTACAGCAGATGAAAACAGCGAACTTTTCTATCATGTTCTTTGTGGTTATGGTCAGTTTGGCATTATTACTAAGGTGAAAAATACTTTGAGAACATATCGTCCTTATACTCGCAGTTATTTTCTTTGTTATGATAATTTAGATCATCTTTTGCATGATGCCTGTGGGTTGGTTTCCCAAGCCAGGATAGATGGGTTAGTATGTTTGTTTTCGCCTTGCTTACAAGGAATAAGTAGAAGTAATGATCAGATTAAACCATTAATTCAGTGGTTTTATAGAATGCAAATTACTCTAGAAGTTGATTCTGTTTATGAGATAAATGATGGAGAGTTGCTTGGTGATTTGAAGTTTTATCGTCATATTCATACAGAAGACTTGAGTTTTGAGCAGTTTATTCAGCCATTGGGGCAAGTTCCTTATTCTGTCAATACTGCTAATACTTGGATAGATGTACTTTTACCATGGTCGAAGGCGGAGGAATTTATTAATATTGCTCTCCAGCGCTTACCTTCTTTTGTGGACTTCCGCACTATACCTATAGGTTCTTTTTGTCTTAATTCTCGCCATCATAAAATGCCCATGTTTCCTTTACCTGATGATGAGTTAATTATGGGGTTGGGAATGTATCCTAGTATTCCTAAAGCTCAGGTGCAATCTGTGCTAAAGCAGTTAAATTTACTAACTGATTTGGGTTTGCAAATGGGTGGTAAAAGATATATGGCTACTTGGACAGATTTTGATCTGCCAAGATGGCGACAGCAATTTGGTAGTTACTGGACAAGAGTCAATCACATGAAAAGAAAGTATGATCCTGTGGGGATTCTTAATCCTGGTTTTTTTCAGTGGGAGGAGAACACTCTGGTGGTTAGTGAGGAGTAGGAGAAAATTTGAAGATACATAGGAAATTAAATTAATGTGGCGCAATTCTGGGAACATAAAGAATAATTCTTTATTTCCTGCTAATTTACGTTGGTTAGCTGCACTGGGTATTACCTCAGTGATGGCTATGGGTACAGGTGTAATATATGTGACTAATTCAACACCAGCCCCCACGCCAGTTAGTCAGCCGTTGATTACAAAAGTTAATGCTTTGGGAAGATTGCAGCCAGCTGGTGAAGTGATCAAAATTTCTGCTCCTAGTGATCCTAATGGTGGTGGTCGGGTGGCTGAGTTGTTGGTTAAGGAAGGTAAACAAGTCCGGGCGGGAGAAGTAATTGCTATTTTGGATAATCGCTATCGCTGGCGAGCTAATCTTAAGGAAGCACAGCAACAAGTCCGAGTAGCTAAGTCACGGTTGGCGCAGGTACAAGCGGGAGCAAAACAAGGTGAAATATTAGCTAAAAAAGCAACTGTTAAAAATCTCCAAGCACAGTTAGAAGGTGAAATCCAAACCCAGCAAGCTAAAATATCTCGCCTGAAAGCTGAATTACAAAATGCGGAGATAGAATTTCGCCGTTATGAAAATCTTTATAAACAAGGTGCGATCGCTGTTTCAGACCTGGATAACCGCAGATTAACTTTAAAAACTGCCCAACAAGAGTTAAATGCTGCTCAAGCTCGTTTATCCACAACTCAACGCACCCTCAGCGCCCAAATTCAAGAAGCCCAAGCCACTTTAGAGCAAACAGCACAAGTGCGTCCCACAGATGTGGCCATAGCCCAAGCAGAAGTAGATAGTGCTATGGCCACTGTAGAAAAAATGCAGGTGGAACTAAATTCAGCATACATTCGCGCACCACAAGCAGGTCAAATTCTCCGCATTCTCGCTCGTCCCGGTGAAACCATCGGTGAGGAGGGAATTGTGGAACTTGGTCAAACTGATCAAATGTACGCGATCGCTGAAATTTATGAAAGTGACATTGGCAAAGTTCGCCTTGGTCAAACTGCAACCATTACCAGTCCTAGTAATGCTTTTCCTGGTGAATTAATGGGAATAGTCGATACTATTGGCTTAAAAGTGGCAAAAAAAGATGTGTTAGACAGTGACCCCACAGCCGCCACAGATGCCAGAGTTATTGAAGCTAAAATTCGTTTAGATACCCTATCTAGTCAGCGAGTAGCTAATTTAACTAATCTTCAGGTAAATGTGGAAATAGCGAACAATCCATCTAACATCTAAAATCTAAAATCTAACATCTAAAATCTAAAGTTACCACCCCATGTTTAAACGTAAAATACCTCTGGCTTGGCGGCAGTTAATACAGCAGAAAGGGCGGTTAATTGTGGCTCTTTTTGGAATTACTTTTGCTGATTTTTTGATGTTAATGCAGTTAGGTTTTCAGTCGGCTTTATATGATAGTAATACCAGATTTCATCAGCTTTTACAAGCAGATTTAGTGCTAATTAGTCGCCAGGGGCAAAACTTGGGGCTATTGGGTAGTTTTCCCCGTCGTCGTTTGTTTCAAGCTGCCAATTTATCAGCAGTTGACTCGGTTAATCCTTTATATGTCCGCTTGGGGGTTTGGAAAAATCCCCAAACTAAATTAGATGAGTCAATTTTAGTGATTGGCTTTAATCCAGAAAAACCAGCTTTTAATTTACCAGCAGTTAATCAAAGATTAGATCAAATTAAATACCCCCACACTGTGTTATTTGACCGCAACTCTAGCGGTAAATATCAACAAGCGATCGCTAAAATATCTGCTGGTAAACCTGTGACTACAGAATTACAAGGGCGTAAAGTTCAAATTCAAGGTTTGTATGAGGTTGGTGCTTCTTTTGTGGCTAATGGTAGTGTGATTACCAGTGACCAGAATTATAGTAGTTTAACGTAAGAATGAGACAAAAAGAGTGTAAGATTGAAGAGAGAAGGTATGGGAGTAGAAATCATGGCTTATAGTTTAGATTTAAGACAAAAAGTAGTAGATTATAT
>Ga0169931_10013315_pt1 | contig 11251 bp, 8 predicted proteins | sample Kivu_15m_20L_FD_129675 | JGI IMG/M metagenome (GOLD analysis project Ga0169931, IMG submission 129675) | Freshwater microbial communities from Lake Kivu, Western Province, Rwanda to study Microbial Dark Matter (Phase II) - Kivu_15m_20L... | ecosystem: Environmental > Aquatic > Freshwater > Lake ... | reverse complement strand
TTTTCTAGCATTTCAACGGAATTTGAAGAGCGCGCTGAAGCATTTTATTTTCCTTGAATTTCTTTGCCTACTTTCTTTTTTCAAGAAAAGAACAGTAGGTCGCCGAAGGCATTGGATCAATTTTACCTTTAAAGAAATAAACACTAAAAATTAATTAGCTAGCCGAAGGCAATGGATTAACTTATTTACGAAAAAGTAATAACGTATAGCTTTTGATTATTGTAGAAGTAATTTCAAAATGACTTGTGCAGGTTTGACTAAAATAAAGGCCTGCATTCGCTTCGTTGTGCTATTTTTGCAGCTCGATTAAGTAAAACACTTTATGAGCGCATTACACCGCAAACGCATCGCCGATTGGTTCGCCGCAACACCCGAAAATCAGGAAGTTGAGGTAGCAGGCTGGGTTCGAACCAAACGAGGCAACAAAGAAATTGCCTTCATCGCCTTAAACGATGGCTCTACGATACACTCTATCCAAATTGTAGCAGAACTGCAGCATTTCGATGAAGAATTGATGAAGCAAATCCAAACAGGCGCTTCACTTCGTGTACAGGGTAAACTTGTGGCATCGCAAGGCAGCGGGCAAGCGGTTGAAATTCTTGCCAGCTCACTGGAAGTGCTCGGAGCCGCTGATGCCGAAACCTATCCGCTTCAAAAGAAAAAACATACACTCGAGTTCTTGCGCGAAATTGCACATCTCCGTCCGCGTACAAATACCTTTTCCGCAATTCTTCGCATTCGCCACGCCTTGGCCTTTGCAATTCATAAGTATTTCAACGACCACCATTTCTATTATGTGCATGCGCCCATCATTACCGGTTCTGATGCAGAAGGCGCCGGCGAAATGTTTCGTGTAAGTACGCTGGATGCAGGTAATCCACCGCGTACCGAAACCGGGGCAATCGATTATGCGCAAGATTTCTTCGGGAAAGAAGCAAACCTCACCGTTTCGGGACAGCTCGAGGCCGAACTTGCCGCCATGGCTTTGTCGCGGGTGTATACGTTTGGTCCAACCTTTCGCGCCGAAAATTCGAATACGACGCGTCACCTTGCCGAGTTTTGGATGATTGAGCCCGAGATGGCATTTTTCGAACTTAACGATAACATGGATTTGGCCGAGGATTTTCTGAAATACCTCATTCGCTATGCGCTCGAGCATCATGCCGACGATTTGGCATTTCTCGAGAAACGACTTGCAGAAGAAGAAGCGCAGGTGGCGAAAGAACAGCGCAGTGCCATGCCATTGATGGAGAAACTGAATTTTGTTCTCAACAATCCTTTCGAACGCATTACCTACACCGAAGCCATTTCGATCCTCGAAAAATCGGGTAAAAAGTTCGAATTCCCTGTAAAGTGGGGCATCGACTTGCAGAGCGAACACGAGCGGTATTTGGTCGAAAAACACTTTAAGAAACCAGTCATCCTCACCAATTACCCGAAAGACATCAAAGCCTTTTACATGAAACAGGACGAAGATGGCCGCACCGTGCGAGCCATGGATGTTTTGTTCCCTGGAATTGGAGAAATTATAGGTGGTAGTCAGCGCGAGGAAGATTATACAAAACTGCACCGCCGCATCACCGAAATGGGCATTCACGAAGAAAGCTTGTGGTGGTACCTCGAAACGCGCAAATTCGGAACGGTTCCGCACAGCGGCTTCGGACTTGGATTTGAGCGCCTCGTTTTATTTGTAACGGGTATGACAAACATCCGCGACGTAATTCCCTTTCCACGAACACCTAAAAACCTTGAATTTTAATCGCTTACAAATCGGTAGTGCTGAAATTCTACAATTACACAAATTCAGGCACCTTGTTTGAAAGCGAAAAAATCTAAATCTACCAGCGTATGTTAAAACAAGGGCTCCAACAGAAAATGCTGCAGAAGCTATCGCCGCAGCAAATTCAACTCATGAAACTGTTGCAGGTTCCAACTGTAGCACTTGAACAACGCATCAAAGATGAACTCGAAATTAATCCTGCACTCGAAGAAAGCGTAAACGACAACGACGAGAACGAGCCGGTTTCTGAAGATCCGTTTGCATCGGCCGAGGACGATACCAAGGAAGAGCACGAAGACCAGAACCGCGAAGATTTCAACCTCGACGCGTATATCGACGACGACGAAACGCCTGCATATAAATTACAGGCGAACAATTACAGCCCCGATGATGAACGCAAAGAAATTCCATTTGCGGGCGGAATTAGTTTTCAGGAGCATCTTTCTCAACAACTGCAATTGCGTAATCTGAACGATGAGGAATTTGCCATCGCCGAATACCTGATTGGCAATTTAGACGAAGACGGTTATTTACGCCGCGAGCTTTTTGCGATTTGCGACGATTTGGCATTTTCGCAAAACATTATGACTACCGAACAGGAACTTGAGCGCTTGCTGGGCGAAGTGCAGCAACTCGATCCTCCCGGTGTTGGCGCCCGCGATTTACAAGAATGTTTGCTCATTCAGCTTCGACGCAAAGAACACATGACCGTTGAGCTCAAGACGGCTTTGATTATTATCGAAACCTGTATGGATGAGTTTTCGAAGCGGCATTATGAAAAGGTTGCGAAGAAACTTGAACTGGAGGAAGAAGATTTACGCGATGCGATTAAGGAAATATTGAAGCTCAATCCGCGTCCGGGTAATTCGATGAGCGATTCGCCGCGCAGTTCGCAGCATGTTATCCCCGATTTTATGCTGATTAACAACGATGGCGAATTGGAGTTGCAATTGAACTCGCGCAACGCACCCGATTTAAAGATTAGCCGAACGTATCAGGAAATGCTCGAGCATTACAGTAAAACCAAGAAGATAAGCGGAAAGGAGCAAAAGGAAGCCGTGTTGTTTGTGAAGCAGAAAATTGATTCGGCGCGTTGGTTTATTGATGCGATTAAGCAAAGGCAGCAAACGCTCTTGTTTACGATGCAGGCCATCCTTGATTACCAGCAGGAGTATTTTTTAACCGGCGACGAAACGAAGCTGCGTCCGATGATTTTGAAAGACATTGCCGACCGCATCGGACTTGATATTTCGACCGTTTCGCGTGTGGCGAATAGTAAATACATCCAAACGCCATTCGGCACCTTATTGCTGAAGTCGTTTTTCTCTGAAAGCCTTTCGACCGATACCGGAGAAGAGGTTTCGACGCGCGAAGTGAAGAAGATACTGGAAGATGCCGTTGGAGCAGAAGACAAACGCCGACCCGTTACCGATGATGCCCTGGCGAAGATACTCCGTTCGAAAGGCTATAACATTGCACGAAGAACCGTTGCAAAATACAGGGAACAACTCAATATTCCTGTTGCGCGTTTGCGGAAGGAAATGTAAAAAGGGGCTTGCGGCCCCTTTCAAAATCAAAATTTTATTGGTTTGAATTATTGACGCACAAAGCGTTTCATCTGTTTTTTGCCATCCACTTCAATCCACGCAAAATATAAGCCCGATGGTAGTTCGGAAACATCCAATTGCTGAAGGCCTTTTTCCATTTGTTTCGTAAGAACCTGCTTGCCCAAGGCATTGTAAAGCGTAAACTCGGTCTGGCTAGGTATGTTTACTTTAATATGCAAGCCTGATGATGGATTCGGGAAAATGGTGAATAGGTTCTCTGCTTTCTCAAGCTGAATTGAAGTAGTAATATCTTCAGATACCGATAAAACATCCTTAAGGATTAAATCGCCGCTCGAATTGTTGCCGTTATTTGATGCGTTAATTGTGCAGTAAATACTAACCTCTCCGGTTCCGGCAGCCGGAGCTGTCCAATCGAATGACCACGATTTTGAGCCGGGCGTCGTGGTTGAATTACCGGCTGATGTATGGGTAACATACTTGTTGGTATTATTGCCCTGTGTTGGGAATTGCGTCTGAGCGGAATTTGTGAAAATATAGCTTCCTTGTAAATTGCCAGCTGCATCTTGCACGGTAGCCTGGAATCCCCATTTAACAACACTGCCTTCGCTTGTACCGATTGTAATGGTGTAGGTTTCTCCTGGAATATAGCCACTTGCAGGAATCGTTGTGGTAATCATATTGTCGCGATCTTGCGCAGTACCCGCATGACAACCTGATCTTGCACACGTTAGATTTCCTCCATCGGGAGCACCTGCACTTTGCGAAGGTGCTCCAGCAGAACGCGTATGCGCCTCGGGAGCATTAAATACAGTTGAAACAGCTATTACTGAGAGTGCTGAGCAAAAAAGTAAAATTTTCTTCATTCGTCTTGTTATTAAGTATGTTTGATGATGAATTGCTTCGGTAAATTTGCTGCAATATAACACAAAGACATCAAAATGGTTTGGGATTTTATACAGATTGTTCGGTTAACAACCCTTCCCAAGCTGCTTAATGCCATGCAGTTACGTATTAGTTACTATTTTTCTAAATTAACAAAATCGGCATGGCATAGCGGAAATCCCCTGCACATTTCGGTCGAGCCCACCACCAGTTGCAATTTGAGGTGCCCCGAATGTCCAAGTGGATTGCGAGCGTTCTCGCGCCCAACCGGCATGCTGCAGCCCGAATTGTTGCATAAGATTGTGGAGGAATTGCATCCCACACTGGCTTCGATAAACTTCTATTTTCAGGGTGAGCCTTATTTAAACACGCGGCTGCACGAAATGATTGCTTATGCCGCACAAAAGAAAATTTATACGGCCGTATCAACCAACGCACATTATTTAACCGAAGAAAAAGCTGAAGAAACCGTAAAGTCGGGCTTGCATCGCCTCATCATTTCGATTGATGGCTTTACGCAGGAAACCTATGAGCAGTATCGCATCGGCGGACAATTGGCCAAGGTAATCGAAGGGACGAAGGCCATTATAGCGGCCAAGAAAAAGTTACGCAGCAAAACTCCACATGTTATTTTTCAGTTTTTGGTGGTGAAGCCCAATGAGCATGAAACCAATTCGGTATTGCACCTTGCCAAAGAACTCGGTGTGAATGAAGTGCGTTTTAAAACAGCTCAGGTTTATGCGTATGAAAACGGGAATCCACTTATTCCCGATCAAGAAAAGTTCGCGCGTTACCGTAAAGGACCAGATGGGAAATGGCGCTTAAAAAATAAACTGGTGAACAGCTGCTGGCGCATGTGGCAGGGTTGTGTTTTTACGTGGGATGGCTCGGTGGTTCCTTGCTGTTTCGATAAAGACGCGAAACACACCTTGGGGTCGATCGAATATACACCGTTTAAAGCACTCTGGCGAAACGAAGCCTATGCAAACTTCCGACAAGCTGTATTGCAAAATCGCTCGCAGATTGACATTTGTCGCAACTGTACCGAAGGAACCAAGGTTTGGGCTTAATAATTTATCAGCGAATTAAATAGGCGCTAATTATGTCGTAAAAGTCTATTTTATTCAAATTATCAACATCCGAAGGATTGAAATAGAAGAGCTTTCTATATTTGTTTCTCCGGTTATCAGTTTTCAGTAATTCTACAATTTTATGGAAAATGATCACCTCGTTTTAGGCGAGCAGGGAGAGGACCTCGCCGAAAAATTTCTTATCCGCAAAGGCTATTCAATTCTCGAACGGAACTGGAAAAACCAGCACGAAGAAATCGATATCATCGCCCGAACCGATTCGCAGCTTGTAATCGTAGAGGTAAAATCGCGCAGCAGTAAAGCATTTGGAAATCCATACGATAGCATCGGTATACGTAAACAGCGTTTATTGGTAAATGCAGCCGAAGCCTACATCATCAAATTCAACAGCAACCTTGAAACGCGCTTTGACGTGGTATCGATAATTCGCACTCCATCGGGACATGAAATTCAACACATCGAAGGCGCATTTAGTCCCTTTGATTAGCAAAATCATGCTATCGACACACTTGTTGACATGGGTATTTTGTTCAAAATATGGTCTCATACAACTGTTTCAGGCAGATGCGGGGGAGATGTTGCTGTGTATATTCTTTTATTATATTTGCGCATTGTCTCAAATTCGCTACATGAAACAACTTTTTCAAATCAAACCAACATTTTTTGCCCCGGTTTTCGTCATTTTATTCGCGTTTGTACCGCAATTCATTTTCGGTCAAAAGTCTAAATCATTTATGCCTCAGGGAATTAAAAAAGAATATATTTCCCAAAGCGATTACGAACAGCGTAAAGCCGCAGGGCAGTTGAGTTCGGCTATCGAATACATCGTTAATACGCCGGTCTCTTCTGGTCAGCTTAAAAAAGTTGCTCCAAAGTCGGCTGCAAAATCGAGCCGAAACTTAAATTCTCCGCCGTGCGGATATGTACCTACCGTAACGTTTCAAGATCCATGGGGTGGGCAGGTTTATTTTGATGATTCTCCTCCTGCCGGCCCTTTTCAGGTTCAAATTCCATTTTCGTTCTGTTTTTACGATCAACAATATACCTCCTTCTTCATCAACAATAACGGCAATATTACGTTCGACGCTCAATACACAACCTTTACTTCAACGGGATTTCCATCTGCTACAGTTCCTCCTATGATTGCTCCGTTTTGGGGAGATGTGGATACCGGTGATAACTCTGATCCGCTTGGTCAGGTTCGTTACGATGTATACCCTGATTATGCTATCGTTTCGTGGGATACTGTAGGCGTTTATCCGGGGTCCAATCCAAATCAGCGAAACACATTCCAGCTTATCATTACCGATGGTGTTAGTCCGGTGTTGCCGCCACAAACTAATATTTGTTTCATTTACGGCGATATGCAATGGACAACCGGAACGGCCTCAGGTGGAACAGGAGGCTTCGGAGGTACTCCCGCAACAGTAGGTGTGAACCGAGGCGATGGCATCGATTATATCCAGCTTGGCCGCTTTGATGCACCGGGAACTGTCTATGATGGCCCATTTGGTAACAACGATGGTGTGGATTTCTTGGACAATACCATTTTCTTCTTCAACACCTGCCTCGAGCCGGGCGTTGACAATAACATTGCGCCGATTTCAATTGGTGCACCGATTTGCGACACGCTGGTTGTTTGTGCCGGCGGAACTATTCCCATCGATTTCAACTTTATTCCTGTTGAGCCGGGTCAAACTGTGAATGCCGAGGTGCTTACGCTTGAATTACCGGGATTGACGGTAAATTCGATTCAGCCCGGAACGCAATGTGCAGTTTCTGTTTCCTACACGCCTGCTCAGGATGCACAAGGCTACCAAACTATTTCATTTTTAGCCACAGACGATGGAACGCCTGCTGCGACTTATCAGCTCGACATTACATTTAACATATTGCCGAGTAATTTCACACCTGAAGTAACCGGAATTTTCGCAATATGTGATGGAGATGCTGCACAACTAAGCGTTGGTGGTGGAATTTTTGAAACGTACAACTGGTCGCCCGGTGGGCAAACCACACCAACGATTTCGGTGACCGATACCGGTTTCGTATCTGTAACGGTTACTGCAGGAACCTGCGCCGGAACATCCGAGCCTGTTTTCATCGATGTTTCTGAAAATCCACAGCCTGTGATTACAGGGCAGGATTCGGTTTGCAACGATGCTACAACCAATCTGATTACCACGAGTCTGTTCAATCAGTATTCGTGGTCGAATGGCGTAACCAATTTGGGAGCTAACGATACCCTTAGTGTTCCGGCAGGCACTTATACGGTTACCGTAACCGATTTGAACGGCTGCGAAGGAACATCAACTCCTTTTCAAGTGTTCTCCGTTACATCTATCGTTCCGGTAATTACAGGTGATTCGATTATATGTTTCGATGAAACAGCGGCCATAACTACTCTGGATAATTTTAGCACCTACGAATGGACAAACATTGCCAGTACGCCACCTGCCGTTGTTGGAAATGCGCAAAGTGTAACACTCGGACCTGGCGTGTATACCTTGTTTATAACCGATACAATTCTTGGCTGCGACGGCACATCCTTGCCTTTTGTTATTAACCAGTACGCTCCATCAGCCATACTTGATGGGATTGAACCATACTGCGAAAACGATTCCATCATCATTAATTTGGTGAATTCAAGTGTCTTCGATTCGTACACTTGGAATTATGCCGGCACTGTGCTTTCTGATGCTGATGCCGTTGCATGGGATGGTGGAAATGGAAGCGATAACTTAGTTCTCAATTTTACAGATACGCATGGATGTTCAAGCGACTCCATCGTAACGGCGCCGCCAACTTTACCTCCCTTGGCGAACTACAGCAATAACCCACAGGTGCCTGAAACACTTCAGGGCGCAACCATACAATTTACAGATGCATCTGTTCCGACAACTGGAGATCCAATTGAAGTTTGGCAATGGGTTTTTAACCCACCAAGTCTTATCGATACCATTTTAAGTCAAAACCCTACACAAACATTCAACACCAACGATTCTGTTAATGTTACGTTAATTGTTATTTCGGAACTAGGTTGCCGCGATACGGTAACAGCTTCGATTACTTCTCCTTTCGTTCCCAATGCATTTTCACCAAATGGCGATGGAAAGAACGATTTCTTTAAAATTCCGTTCATCACCAATTTGAAAGAGAACAATGTAGTGGTATTTAACCGTTGGGGTAAAAAGGTATTTGAGGCCGATAATTATGATAACAGTTGGGACGGAGAAAACCTTCCATCAGGAACTTACTTCTACGTGGTTTCTGCTCCAAACTTCAAATCAATGCAGGGAACTGTAAGTATCTTTAGAGAATAATACACGCATCTATTGAATTAAAAGGGAGCAGGATTCATTTCTTGCTCCCTTTTATTTTTAGTGTATTTTTGACACCCAATAATAATTTCTTGTTGTGAAGGTTACCGAACATATCGAAAATGCAAACGGAACACTCTTCTCGTTTGAAGTGCTGCCATCCTTGAAAGGAAAAGACATCCAGGATTTATACAACGGCATTGAGCCGCTGATGGAATTTAATCCCAGTTTTATCAATGTTACCTATCACCGCGAGGAGTATATTTTCAAGAAATTAAACAACGGCCTCCACGATAAAATCGCGGCGCGCAAACGCCCCGGAACCGTTAGCATTTGTGCCGCAATTAAATACAAATACGGCGTTGATACTGTTCCACATTTAATCTGCGGGGGTTTTACACGCGACGAAACCGAACTGGCACTTATCGATATGCAATACCTCGGTATGGATAACGTGCTTGCCTTACGCGGAGATCCTGTGAAAGGCGAAGGTCATTTCACGCCCGAAAAAGACGGCCATGCCTATGCTTCTACTTTGGTAAAGCAGATTTCGCAAATGAATTCGGGGCATTACATCGACGATGAAATTGTGGAAGGTATTCCAACCGATTTCTGCATTGGTGTGGCAGGCTATCCCGAAAAACACTTCGAAGCGCAAAACATGAAAACCGATTTACGCTTCCTGAAAGAGAAAGTAGATGCGGGTGCACATTACATTGTAACGCAGTTGTTTTTCGACAACCAGAAATTCTTCCGCTTTGTCGAAAACTGCCGAAAAGCCGGCATCAATGTTCCCATCATTCCGGGAATAAAACCCATCACCACATTGAAGCACATCAGCTTTCTGCCGAAAACGTTCCACATCGATATGCCCGAACCCTTGGCCGATGAGCTCGAAAAGTGTAAATCAAATCAGGATGTGATGAAAGTGGGCATCGAATGGGGCATCGAACAAACCAAGGAGCTCATCAAGTTCGGCGTTCCCTGTGTACACTTTTACACGATGGGTAAATCAGAAGCCGTTCGTCAAATCGTTAAGGCGGCCTACTGATTACGCAAGCGATACATACAATTTCCGGAGGGCCCATCGCCTAAAAGAAACAAGGTACTTCCGCTTTTACTATATCCTGCGCTGATGTGCAGCGGCAAATCAGATGGATAATACTGCGCTGAACCTCCCATTCGGAGTTGAATGGCATTGCCTGTTTCCGGATTTTCCAACAGAGGAAATTCGCCGAACGAGGTTGTTGAATTGGCATTACACCAAAACTCGGGCAAGCCGTTTGGATTACTCAGCGCAATGCTCGAAATGTACACCTGCTCATCTTCCACCAGGTGCTGCTTCTTTTCCAAAACAAAGCAAGTGTCGTTTGCGGCATTTTCGTTGGGTTTATACAACACAAGCGCATCGGCAAAATAATGTTGATTGCAAACCAGCATGTTTGAGCGAAAATCGGTTTGACAAATTTCCTCGCGGCGTTGCTGCTCCAAAACAACAAAGGGCATTTCGGCACGCGACTCGAGCAATTCGACCAGATGCAGATTTTCGAGATAACCCTCGCCATAAAGTGATTTTTGCTGGAGGTCTTTCGTCGTGAAATTTATTTTCGCCAAGGGACGTATGGTCGATTGCTTCAACTCGCTTCCATTTAAGTCGAACGACAAAAGGTAAATGCCTTCAGGCTGAAAATCGTCCGTTTTACGTTCCTTGAAATACAAACCCGCCAGCCACAATTTTCCATTCGCAGCCAAATGCATGCGTACTTCTTCGGTTCTATACTCATCCAAGGCCAGCTCATATTCCACCACTTCATCAACCATCGAAGGGAACGCATACAAATAATGCGACTTCTGCTGTTTTTTTCCGCCCGATTTCCAATGCAACAAGGCAAAGACATTCCCCGATTCATCAACACAAACCTCATCCAAGCCAAACGACGCTCCCATTTTGGGCAACACCTGATGCTGTTCCTTTACCACCTTAAATTGTCTATCGTACACCTTAAAATCCAATCGCAAGGAATCTGAATCGGGTGGATTTCCGGCATAAAACATCAAGAGGTATTTCCCTTGAACCTCCTGAACAATACGAAAACGTCGCCTCGAAAATCCTCCGAACGCCCCCTTAACATTGAAAACCTTGTGCATCGAATCCATGCGCGCATCTTCCTTTGCATGAAAAATCCCTTTCACGTTCAATTGCATTTCCTGTTCTCCTTTGTTGTAGGCCGAGCCAAACAGCATGAGACTGTCGTTGAAATTCACCACGCCTTCGGGAAAAAATGTCGTTCGATCGGCGAAACAATCGTTCCACTGCGCAAAAGATTTATGCTTCAGGCTCGAAGTATCAAACAAATCAATGCGGATGTCTTTAATCAGTTCGTCTTTCCCGGTTCTTGCTTTTAACACGCATACATCGCCCTTGTAAAGGCCATTAAGCCGAAGCACGGTAAATTTTCTGTCGCCCGTGTATATTGGTCCTTGTTCAAAATTCTGCGCCGAAAGCCGAAATGCGCTACAAAAAAGCAATACACCAATCAGCAGGCTTTTCATAATTCTTTTAAGGCATGGTGTGCGGCCTTGTTTTTATTGGCGAGTTGTCCGCACGCA
>Ga0169931_10013314_pt1 | contig 11251 bp, 7 predicted proteins | sample Kivu_15m_20L_FD_129675 | JGI IMG/M metagenome (GOLD analysis project Ga0169931, IMG submission 129675) | Freshwater microbial communities from Lake Kivu, Western Province, Rwanda to study Microbial Dark Matter (Phase II) - Kivu_15m_20L... | ecosystem: Environmental > Aquatic > Freshwater > Lake ... | reverse complement strand
GTCGGGGGCCGAGGAAGATCTCGATCTTGGGCAGGCCATAGTGCAGCACGGCGCAGTGGAGCTTGTGAAAAACGCCGCGATTCTGCGGATAGGGGGCTGACATGTTTTGAAGGTAGGCTTCGTGGATGGTTTCCAGTTTGGCCGTGTTTCGAGTATCGAGGAGGTCGAAGCAGTTGCCGAGATGAATGACCGCTCCGAGCACGGTAGGCTTTTTGATACGCTTGGGGTTTCGTCTTTTCTGCTCAATGGCCCATTCGAGAGCACGCTCGGGGCCGAACTCCCAAAAGTAGATGCCGTAGCCGAGCCAGTCGTAATCGTTCTCGCTTTGAGAAAGCGGCTCGCCATGCCAAAGCACGCGGCGGAGGATGGATTCATCGCAGCCGTGGTAGGCGATGATGGTGCGCTGGTAGTCGAAGTGTCGCATGAGCCCCATGCTGGCTTAAAAGTGGGGATTTTAGCAAGGGCGTAGTTTGGGAGGGATGAACTCGGGCTTCCGAGCCTCAGACATCATGACCCCGGAGGACAGAGTATGATCTCAATCCAGGTCTCCCACAGATTCAGGGAGGCCCGCAGATTCTTTTTCAGTCAATCTGTGGGCCTCTCTGAATCTGTGGGAAAAAATTCAGGGTTCATTGTGATTTCATCGCAGGTCATCGGTCTCGAAGGCTGTCCGAGCCTCCGAGGAAGAGGAGGAGTAAGAGTAGGAGGAGGATGGCTGGCGAAGCGGTGCTGCTTGATCGAGGACGAGTTCGAGTAGGAGGACGAGGACGAATCGCTGGCTCTACGCTCTTTGCCCTTCGCTCTCCGCCTCAATAATACTTCGTCAGCCCATCCTTCCACAGCGGCTTGAGCTGATCGATGGGTGAATCGATCAAGGTGGTGCCGTTGTGGGAGATGTAGAGATACGGATCGCGGGTGGCTTCGCCGATGATGGTGAGGCCGGCTTTTTCGGCGGCGGCGACGTGTTCGGGGGAGATTTCGACGAGGAGGCGGCCGGGGGTTTCGCCGAAGAGGAGTTCGGCGGTGGTGAGGCCGCTGGCGGCGAGGGGCATCTTGTCGGTGGCGATGCGGAGGCCGGCTTTGCCGCTGAAGGCCATTTCGGCGAGGGCGACGGCGAGACCGCCTTCACCGATGTCGTGGGCGCTGAGGACGGCGCCTTGCTTCACGAGGTCGAAGTAGCGGCGGTAGGCGGCCATGCTTTCGGCTTCGTCAAAGGACGGGCCGGCGTCGAGGCCGATGCCGCGGGTGTATTTGGCGACGATGCTGCCGCGCAGTCCGGCGCTGGCTTTGCCCAAGACGGCGATCTTGCTGCCGACGCGGCGCAGGGAGGCTCCGACGACGTGCGCGGCGTCCTCGACGATGCCGAAGCCGCTGAGCAGGAGCGTGACGGGGATGGAGACGGGGCCTTCGTCGGTGACGAAGTAGTTGTAGAAGCTGTCCTTGCCGCTGACGAAAGGCGCACCATACGCGATGGCGCTCTTCGCCATGCCCTTGGTGCATTCGACGAGGGCTCCGAGCTCGCGCTCGTTGTCGGGATTGCCCATGCAGAAGTTGTCGAGGATGGCGATGCGGTCGGGATTCGATCCCATGGCGACTAGCTGGCGCACGCACTCATCGACGACGGCGCGGCCCATGAGATGCGGGTCGGTCTTGCCCCATTCCGGCAGCAAGGCGCAGGCGAGGGAGACGAGCTGGCTGCTGCCATCGACGCGAATGACGCTGCCGTCCTGCGGCGCATCGCCAGCGGCACCGGCGAGCGGTTTGAGGACGGTGTTGCCCTGCACCTCGTGGTCGTATTCGCGGATGATCGGCTCGCGGGAGACGATGGAGAAATCGGAGAGCAGCGTCTTGAGCGTGGCGGTCCAAGATTCCGGACGCACGGGCACGGCGGGCTGCACATCGGCCGGTGTGAGCCATTTCGCCCGCATCTCGCGGCGCGGGGCCTCATGCAGCGCGGTGACGTGCAAATCGCACACGGTGGTGCCGTGGTGCATGACTTTGAGACGCTGCGAGCCATCGGCCTTCGCGAGGACAAAGATCTCGGTCTGATAGATGTCGGCGAGCTTTTGCAGCTCGGGCAGATCCTTCTCGTCGATGGCGATGACCATGCGCTCCTGCGATTCGCTGATGAAGACCTGCCAGCTTTCGAGATCGGGCGCTTTCAGCGGCGCATTCTCCAGCCAGACTTCGCCACCGGTATCGCGGAGCATTTCGCCCGCGGCGGAGCTGAAACCGCCCGCGCCGCAATCGGTGACGAATTGAATGAGGCCCCTTTCACGAGCGGCGAGCACCCAATCGGCGACTTTTTTCTCCTCGATGGGATTGCCGATCTGCACGGCGGTCTGGTCTTCCTCATGCGAGTCGGTGGTGAGCTCGGCGGAGCTGAACGTCGCGCCTTTGAGGCCATCTTTGCCGGTGCGGCCGCCTGCGGCGATGAGCAAATGGCCGGGCTTCACTTCCTTGGCGATGTCCTTGATCGGGATGATGCCGGCGGTGCCGCAGAAGACGAGCGGGTTGTAGATGAAGGTGTCGTCGAACTGGATCGCGCCATTGACGGTGGGGATGCCCATGCGGTTGCCGTAGTCACGCACGCCGCGCACCACGCCGCGCATGACGCCGAGCGGATGGATGACGTCCTTGGCCTTGATTTGATCCTGCTCGATGTCGGGCGGGCCAAAGCAGAACACATCGAGCGAGGCGACGGGCTTCGCGCCCTTGCCCGCGCCGAGGATGTCGCGGATGACGCCGCCGAGGCCGGTGTTCGCGCCCGCGTAGGGCTCGATGGCGCTGGGGTGGTTGTGCGTCTCCACTTTAAGGCACACGGCCTTGTCGTCGTCGAGCTTCACAAAGCCCGCGTTGTCCTCGAAGGCGCTGAGCACGAAGTTGGGCTTCGTTTTGCAAATCTCCTCGGTGACGTTGCGGATGTAGGTCTTGAACAAGCCGTCCACGACCTCCTGCTGGCCATTGAGCGTGTGATAAATCTTCGCGCCAAAGATGCGGTGCTTGCAGTGCTCGCTCCAAGTCTGGGCGATGACTTCCATCTCGACATCCGTCGGCTCGCGACCCTCATCCTGGTAAATCTTCTGCACCGCGAGCATGTCCGCCTTGGACAGCGAGAGCTTCATGCGCTTCGAGAGATCGAGAAGCTGGTCAGCGGTGAGATCGCGGAGGGGGATGGAGCGGAAGACGGCTTTGGACATGGGGTTGAACCTTTGGACTTGGCGAGAAATGAGAGCCGGTCAAATGGGGGATGGGTCGGGAATCCCTCCCGTGGCTGCCACCGCCTGAATTCTCCCCTCGCGCACCCCAAACCACGCGTGCTAAGCTCTTGCATGCCGCAGGACTCCCCTTCCCCGACCTCGAACCGCGAACGACTTGGTTTCGTGCGCGTGGCGGCGGTTTCGCCGGAGCTGGTGCTGGGAGATGTGGTGAAGAATGTCGCGATCCTCGCGCGGGAGGCCCGTTCGCTGGCGCATCGCGGTTGCAGGCTCGTCGTTTTCCCTGAATTGAGCCTCACCGGCTACTCCTGCGCCGATTTGTTTCATACCGAGGCCTTGCGCACAGCGGCGCTGCGCGGTTTGCACGATCTGACGCAGGCGACGCATGATCTGCCGGCCGTTTTGGTCGTGGGACTTCCGCTGCTGGTGCAGGACAGGCTTTACAACGTCGCGGCCGTGCTGGCGAAGGGTCGGGTGATCGGGTTGGTGCCGAAGACGTTCCTGCCAAACTCGGCGGAGTTCTACGAGCGGCGCTGGTTCTCACCCGCGCACACGCTGAACGCCCACACGGTGCGTTTGAGCGGCGCGGACATTCCCGTCGGTGCGGAATTGCTCTTTGAGGCGCTGGACGTGCCGGGATTCGTGCTCGGCGTCGAGATTTGCGAGGATTTGTGGACGGTGATCCCGCCATCGAGCCATCTCGCGCTGGCCGGAGCCACGCTGCTGGCGAATCCATCCGCGAGCACCGAGGTGCTCGGAAAAGCGCCGTATCGCCGTCATCTCGTGGCGCAGCAGTCGGCACGCTGTCATGCGGCGTATGTTTATGCTGGCGCCGGAGCGGGTGAGTCGAGCACAGACGTGGTTTACTCGGGCCACGGCATCGTGGCTGAAAACGGTGTCCTGCTGGGCGAAACGGAGCGTTTTGCCTTCGAGACACGCTCTGCCGTCAGCGATGTCGATCTGCAGCATCTGGCTCATGATCGGCTGAAGAGCGCCTCGTTTCGTGATGAGGCGGGCAGCATCGCTTTCCGGCGTGTGGCGTTCAGTCTCGGTCCCGCGCTCGGTGGCGAAGACAAGCTGCTGCGCACGATTTCGGCGCATCCGTTCGTGCCTTCGGCCAAAGTCGATCGTGCGGCGGTGTGTGAGGAAATTTTCGCGATTCAGGCCACAGGACTGGCCCGCAGGCTGAAACAAGCACGTGCGAAGACTGCGGTGCTCGGTTTGTCCGGCGGACTTGATTCGACCCTGGCGCTGCTGGTGATGCTGGAGGCCATCAAACGAGCTGGAATGCCGCTGAGCGCTGCTTTGACGATCACGATGCCCGGATTCGGCACCACGACGCGGACAAAAGGCAACGCGGAGAAGCTAGCCGAGGCGCTGAATGTCGAATTGCGCACGATTTCGATCACAGACGCTGTGCGGCAGCATTTTGCGGACATCGGTCACTCGGAACATCAGCATGACGCAACGTATGAAAACTCGCAGGCACGCGAGCGGACACAAATCCTCATGGACATCGCCAACAAGACCGGCGGCATCGTCGTCGGCACGGGGGATTTGTCCGAGGCGGCGCTAGGTTGGTGCACCTTCAATGGCGACCACATGTCGATGTATCATGTCAATTCGGGCGTGCCAAAGACGCTGGTGCGCTACCTCATCGAATGGTGCGCGGAAGGACCGTTTGCCGAAAAAGCGGGCGCGATTCTGCGCGACATCGCCGACACACCGATCACACCGGAGCTGCTGCCGCTCGCGGCGGATGAATCGCTGCAGCAGAAGACCGAGGACACCATCGGGCCGTATGAGTTGCATGACTTTTTCCTGTTCCACTTCGTGCGTCACGGCAGCAGCGCGGAAAAAATCCGCTGGCTGGCCGCGCAGGCGTTTATGGGCAAGTATGGCGATGAAATCATCGCCAAGTGGCTTGCCTTGTTCTTCAAACGCTTCGCACAAAACCAGTTCAAGCGCTCCAGCGTGCCCGACGGCCCGAAAGTCGGCTCTGTGGCGCTCTCCCCACGTGGTGACTGGCGCATGCCGAGTGATTTCGCGGGGGATTTGGGATAAAACCAGATTTTCAAACCACGCATGTTCACTAATCCTCACTGATTCTCTGAATCTGAACATTGGAGAGGATTAGTGTCCATTAGTGGTTCAAAACTCAGCATCTCATGAAGCATCTTCTCTCCGCCCTCGCCCTCTGCCTGCTCTGTGCCTGTTCACGCAGCAACAAGCTCATCATCGGCACTGATGCTACGTATCCGCCGTTCGAGTTCGTGGACGAAAAGGGCGAGATCACGGGCGTGGACATCGAGGTCGGGCGGGAGATCGCCAAAGCGCTTGGACGCGAGGTGGAATTCCGCAACATCAACTTTGACGGACTCATCACGGCGCTGCGCACCGGGTCGGTGGACTTGGTCATTTCTTCCATGACCGCCACACCGGAGCGCCGACAGTCGATTGATTTCTCGGAGCCCTATGTGAAGACCGGGCTGTCCATTTTGGCCGCCAAAGATTCCACCGTGCAAAGCGCAGCCGATTTGAAGACACCAGGACGCAAGATCGTCGTCCGCCTCGGAACCACCGGCGAGCACTGGGCACGCGAGAATCTCAAGGAAGCCAAGATCATCGCTCTCGACGCCGATGTATCCTGTGTGATGGAAGTCGTGAACGCAAACGTCGATGCGTGGGTTTATGACCAGCTCTCGATCATGAATTACCACTCCAAGCACGCCGACAAAACCCGTGCGCTGCTCGCCCCGCTGCGTGAGGAGGTCTGGGCGGTCGGCTTGAAGCAAGGCGATGACGAAATGAAAGCGAAGGTGAACGATGTCCTCGCCCGCATGCGCGCAGATGGCAGCTTTTCAAAGATCGCCGAGCGCTTCATGGCCAAAGAGAAGGCCATGATGACGGCGCAAGGACTGCCGTTCGTGTTTGAGCTCAAATAGACTCAAGCCAGAGGCTTGGGCTACTTCCCAAGCACGAAGTCATCCGGCTTCAGGCCCTGTTTGTAGCCTTTGAAGCCATACATGGTCGGCAGGTAGTCGCCGACGGTTGTGACGTCGGCTTTTTCCGGCACTTCGAGGCCGAGGCCCCAGAAGACGGCATTCACGACGAGGCGGCGGGTGCCTTCAGTGGCCAGATCGGTGGCGGCGCCCATGGTGGTGCAGAAGACTTTGTTTTCAGTGCCGCCCTCGTTTTTCACCACGCGCACCCACGCGACGGGCATCATCGGTGTGTTCACCTCCTGCTCGACCTTCGCGGCGGTGGCTTTCTTGTAGCTGGCAGGCGGGGTGTCAGGCGTCATGCCTTGCAGGATTTGGCCGCGCACGAGGATGACAGAATCGGCTGGCGGAGCGGCTTCATAGACGTCGCTGTTGGCAAAGATGTCGCTGACACCGCGCAGGATGGCGTGGTTCGCATTCGCGGCCTCGATCACGCCCTTGGTGGCTTCGACCTTGTGCTTGCCCCAATGGCTGACCCAGGTTTCACCGAGCACCTTGCGACCCCATCCGCCTTCGGGGTTATTCCAGTTCCATGCGGCAAAAGGGCTGTCCTTGGCATAACCGTTGAAGGCGTGCGTGCTGGTGCGCAACGCGATGATGGGAACGCCGCGATTGATGGCAGCGGCGAATTTTTTGCTCGTGGCGTCATCCCAATGACGGAAACGCAGCAGCATGACGATGGCGTCGGCGGAATCGAGCGCCTCGGGGTGGCTCAAACTGCCGCCAGCCGTGGGATCGATGGTGCCATCGGCTCCGAGGCTGAAAAGCACGGTGCATTTGAAGCCGTGGCGCTGGCTGAGAATCTTGCCGAGCATGGGCATGGCCTCCTCGCTGCGGTATTCCTCGTCACCGGAGAGCAGGACGATGTGCTTGCCTCTGGCTTCGCCATCAGGCTGATAGACGACGTGATCGGCGGCGGACAGGCTGGACGCGGCGAGGAGGGAGAGGAGAAGTGACTTCATGGTGGCAGAGAGTGGTGATTACGCATGGGAAGGCGAGGCATTTCGACGGAAATGATGAATGGCGAATTCCGAATGAGGAATGAATGTCGAAACGCGAATGACGAGCGTAGTCTCCCAGCGTCGGAATTGTCATCGTCTTCCAGTCCATGATTCCCAAATTTCCCTTTTTCCTCACCCTGATCATCGGCGGCGTCACTGCGTGGCTGTGGATCACCTCAAACGTCATGCGCTCCATCTCGGTGATGCTGCTGCTGCCGCTGTGGCTACTGCTGATGGGACTGTGGTGGGCGCTGAGGCAACGTGGGGCGCGTTTGAAGCGGCTCGGAGTCGTCACGCTGTGCGTCGTCTTGTTCGTGACCTTGTTCCGTTACGATGGCTCGGCGGACGGCTCAGCTTTTCCGAGTTTGGCGTGGCGCTGGCAGAAGCGCGCGTCATTGCCTGCGCTGCACAACATCGCCGGTTCGTCTGCAACGACGACCGCTCCGGCGGGTGTGGCGGACATGCCGCGGTTTCTCGGCGCGAATGGCGATGGCGTGCTGCCGGAGCCGAACTGGCAGATGGACTGGAAGGCACATCCGCCACGTGAAGTGTGGCGCATCGCGGTCGGCGATGGCTGGTCCGGCTTCGCGGTGGCAGGAGGCCGTGCAGTCACGCAAGAACAACGCGGTGAGGAGGAATGCGTGACGTGCTACGACATCGGCACGGGCAAGCTGCTGTGGTCGCACGCGGACAAAGTGCGATTTGACGAGGCGATGGGCGGGATCGGGCCGCGGGCAACACCGACCATCCATCTGACCCAAGACGTCGTTTTCACCGTGGGAGCCACCGGCTTGCTCAACTGCCTCGATCTAGCCACCGGGGCCATGCGCTGGCAGCGCGAGACGCTCAAGGAGACGGAGGCGAGGAAGAATTTGCAGTGGGGAAAGAGTTCGTCGCCCTTGCTGGCGGGTGAAACGGTGATTTGCAGCGGAGGTGAGGGCGGAACGTCGTTGATCGCGTATCGACAAAAGGATGGTGAGATCGCTTGGAAGGCAGGAAGCGATGGCGGGAGCTACAGTTCGCCTGTTTTGCTGACGCTGGCCGGACGCGAGCAGATCGTGAACGTGAACAACGGCTCGGTCACAGGGCATGATCCGGCGGACGGCACGGTTTTGTGGCGCTTTGAGTGGCCGGGGATGTTTCCGAAGGTCGGGCAGCCGGTGCAGGTCACGTCGGACCGCATTCTCATCACCTCCAGTTACGGGGTGAAGTCCCACCTGCTCGAAATCAAAACCGGCAGCGATGGCAAGATGACAGCGACCTCCCTCTGGAGCAGCAGCGCTCCGCGCACCAAGTTCAGCAGCGCCAGCGTGATTGGCGCGCATGCTTACGCGGCGGATGAAGGCACGTTCTGCTGCGTGGATTTGACGAATGGAGAACGGGTCTGGCGCGAAGGGCGCTACGGCTTCGGGCAGCAGATCCGCATCGGAGCGTCAATGATGCTCGTGCAGGGGGAAAAAGGCTTCGTGACGCTGGTAAAAGCCAACCCGGAGCGGCTGGAGGAGGTGTCCCGACTGGAAGCGCTGCATTCGAAGACCTGGAACCCGCCGACGCTGGCCGGACGCTGGCTGCTGGTACGCAATGACGCGGAAGCGGTCTGCTTCGAACTGCCGACGAAGTGATTGTGTTCTGCAGTTGCGGGCAAGAGTGCCCGCATCACTACCAGACGCGATGCAGGAATCGTCCGACCATGCCGCGTGCTGAATCGGGCTTGGTGTAGCGCCTACCATCACCGGAAGCGACTTCGGGCTCGATCTGCAAGGGGCCTTTGTGCTCGATGACTTTGATGGACTTCACCTCAACCCGGGCCACAGGGCAATCATTGGCGTCCACCGGCATGATGGAAATGTGCTTTAGGACCTCAAGACCGGAGACGACCTGACCAAAGACGGTGTACTTGCCCTCAAGTGCCGCGAAGTTGCCCAACGCCATGTAGAACTGTGAGCCGTTGGAGCGGCGGGCAGGGTTGACCTTGTCGGAGCGGCGGGCCATCGCGACCGAGCCGATGCGGTGCGGGCGCTTGATCTCAGCGGGGATGGTTTTGTCCTCGCCGCCCGTGCCCCATTTCTCACGAGCAGACTCGTCGGAAGTCAGCGGATCACCGGTCTGAACGAGGAAGGACTCAATGGCTCGATGAAAGGCGAGACCGTTGTAGAAACCGCTGTCGCATTGATTGATGAAGTTGGCGACCGTTTGCGGTGCGTCATTCGGATACAGCTCGATCATCACCGTGTCCTTCATGCCGCCAAAGGCGACTTCCATGATGGCAATCTTTCGCACCGAGTCCTTCGCCCATGAGGCGGGGTTCTCCGGCACTGGCGAAGGCAGGCGCAAAGGACCCGAGGAAACTTTGCTCTGGGAGGCAGTCGAACCACCGGCCTTGTCGGCGGCCTGATAGAGGGATTTCTGCGCCTCCTCGGCCAGCTTGTCCACGTTCGCGGCTGGCGAAGGGGCCGCAGGCTTGCCAGGAACCGTCACTGCGGGCGCCGGGCTGGGCTGGAGTGACTCAGGAGCTTTGATCTGCTGCGCATGCAGGGCGGAGCAGCAGCCAAGAGCGAGAATACAGGTCAGGAAAGAAGGCTTCACGTCGGGAACGAGGCGCATGGGGTGAGTCGCAGCAAAGGGGTCAACGCAGCGGAGAGTTCGAAGGCAGCGTCGGGCTGATGGGGGCCGGCGCGGGAGCCGCCGAACGAGCAGGCGCCGGAGCCGGTGCCGGAGCGGCAGCTTGCGGCGCGGCGAGCGGCTGGGAAGCCTCCTCCTGACGTGCGTTGTATTGATAGCGCATCTTCGGATTACCACGTGATTTGCGCGGTGGCAGCCCCCAGCTCACATCGTAGGCATCCTGCTGGGAAATGCTGGGGTAACGAGAGTCAACACGCTCCGGCAGGCACGAGGGCGTCAGTAGCGAAAGGATCACGAGGGCAGCGGAAAGAAAGCGCGAGGCAGTCATTGTTTGGCGGTATTGAATTTTCAACCAGCGCCGATACTAGCGGCGGGTTTCTGGCTGGCAACAGCGAACTCAGACCCGCCGGGTGGTGCCACGGTTCAAACTCCGCGCACAAGACGCACCGCCACATGGTCGGTGCCCGGCAGAATGTGTTTGCGCAGCTCGACGGTCACCCCTGAGGCCTTGAACTCATCCAGGACACACGCGGCGATCTCCGCGGCGAGGGTTTCGATCAATCTGCGGGGGCGCTCCCCCGCCAGGGTCTGCAACCGTGCGGCGACAGCGGCGTAGTCGATGGTCGCGGTGATCTCATCCCGCATGCCCTCGAATGGCGTCGCGACGCGAAGCGTGATGTCCGCCTCCAACACCTGCGGAGCAGCACGTTCTGCGTCAGGGACACCGATGTTCGTCGTCAGACGCAGGCCGGTGATGTGAATTTCGTCGGGCGGAGGCATAGCGGAGTTATGACACAAGACCGCGCCGCACGCACTCCTCGATCAGGATGCGCGTGGGAATGTTGAGGTCGATTTTCAGCGCCTCCGCGAGCGGCAGCCATTGAAAAGCCTGCGCCTCCTCGTTCAGGATCACTTGAGGCACCTCGTCGGCGCAGCGGGCGAGGTAGTTCAGCAGCAAAAAGTGCGCCGAACGCTGAAACTCGGGTGGTTCGACGCAATCCTGCACCATGACGAACTCGACCTCTCGCAGCGTGAGGGCCGTTTCCTCGGCGATTTCTCGGATCAAGGCCTCGGCGCAGGTCTCGCCACGTTTGATTTTGCCGCCAGGAATGCCCCAGCGATGGCTCCACTTGTGCGTGCGGATGAGGAGCAAGGCCCCCGCCCTGTTCAAGATCAACGCACCGACGGTCGCGACGGGATGCCCTGCGCCGCCGCTGCCGCCGTGACCCAAAAGCACCGGCAGGCGTGACAGATCGCGCACGAGAAAGTCAGGCGCGGACTCGAGGAGCACCTCGGCGCTTTCATAGCCCGTGCAGATCGCCAGCGTGGTCACACCGGCGGCCTTGCCCGCGTCGATATCGTGCCGCATGTCGCCGATGAAAGCGGTCTCCTCCGGTCGCATGTCGAG
>Ga0169931_10013313_pt1 | contig 11252 bp, 11 predicted proteins | sample Kivu_15m_20L_FD_129675 | JGI IMG/M metagenome (GOLD analysis project Ga0169931, IMG submission 129675) | Freshwater microbial communities from Lake Kivu, Western Province, Rwanda to study Microbial Dark Matter (Phase II) - Kivu_15m_20L... | ecosystem: Environmental > Aquatic > Freshwater > Lake... | reverse complement strand
AGACACACCAGCATTCAGCACTGCCGGTCAGCTCGTCGGTCCTACACACGTAGGACATGTAGAAACCTGGTACAAGACGTCACGTGACGTCACATGGCGTCACTGCCGACTTTTGCCGAAGGCATGCATGTCGGCTCGGCATTCGGCACCGATGCCGTGCCGACGGCAGCCGACTTTTGCCGACGTCGGCCCACAAGCCTACTAAATACACGATCGGAATATTGTCTAGAGGAGACTACAAACGATGCTCTTTGATGACATAGCGTCAGTTGCATTCCTTGAAATAACAACTACAATAAATGTTCTCTTATAATTTGAAATGATCTCTTCAGAGCGTAAAATTTTGAAAAGAAATCTAGGTATTTCATCGATATCCTTTGGTAGCTTGACTGTACGTGAATATGCTATCGGTGTAGGGGATAGTCCTAGTATATCGAGAGGTATTCCAATCTCATTAAAGGGAGGATATGTCCGTGAACTTAAGTATAGTATAGATGCCTATGAAGCCTTATATCCGAATCGGCGACAAGGTATTGACCTTGTGTTATCACCCTTGGAACGAGAAATGTTGCTAGCACGTCAAGGATATTCAATGAAGGAAATATTTAGAAATATAGACTTTATACAGAAACTTAGAAGTAATGAACGTAAGAAGGGTCAGAAAAAGAATAGGATATGGAATCGTATGGCTATGAAGATGAAAAAGATGTTAGTATGCCGAATCTTCATGACCATGCTCCGAAAGATACGATCTAGTTACACTTTTCTGTCATGCTGTAGTTCCCAACGACGGCGGAGAATCGTAAATGAGAAATTATCCAACAATGTGACATCTTTAGATACACCAAATAGAAGAATACACAGAGTTTCATCGACATCAGTTATTCGGATTAAAAATGAACTAGAAACCGACTCAACGTCATCTGAAGCAGATCATAATTTTGGTCAAGTTCTGTAGACTTTTTGAACATAAAGACATTTATGAAGCTATTCGAAATAATATCTATCTATCAAATAACATCTTAGGAGATCGGTTATCCGAGCATCATACTGTAGATGTATTAAAAATCGATCGGTGAATGATTGGGGGAACGCTTTACCGAATTGTAACAACTCAGCACGACTGGTAATGCGTTGTTGAGACAAGACGACTTTTATCTTTTACATGAGATTCATGGCCGACGAGTCGACTGCGTATTATGTATTATTGCTTTATCTTATCCTCAAATCAACCTCGACACGCCACCTTTAGATTCTCTATTTCACCGTTGTATTCCTAGATCAAAGTTATCGACAGCATTATGTCAACACCTGTTGTTTTTCTTGCTGACATCAAAGAGGCTATTGTAGAAAGAATCGCCATAAAGGATGAAATTTCTAAATCATCATCTTACAATCGTGGATCACTATCTAAAATCTCACAGGGTTTTCGGGATATTCATGATTTTATTCTTTCCCTAGGATCTGTTGATAGAGGAGGAGAGCCTGGGAATAATAACCATATCTCAGTGCTTGATTCTGCCGCCACACTTCAACGGATGAAGGATGACCTTGATTTGCAAATAAGACTCTACGAAGTAGAAATGAAAAAATTATATCGTATGGCTTGTGCAACGGAATCGGAAATCACATATTATCAACACCTAAACGAAAGCTTGACTGAATCAATATTAGCTGTCAAGAATTCCTTAAAAGAAAATGATGAACGGCGTGAACAAAATTTAGTAAAAAGTAAAAATCTACAAGAATATGAATCACTTGCTAAGCTTTGCTTAGAATTGCCTTCTCAGAGAGAAACCAAAATCAAAATCAAATTGATTCAACAAGAAATGGATGCATTGCAAAAAGAAGAATTAGAAATATTAAATGATTTCAGAGTCCGCGAACGACGAATCAATATACTTCTAGACAGTTTTCATGAATTAAAGTCAGGTTACGATGATGATATAGTCATGCAAGATGCTCCTACACAGTTGTAAACCATTTTTCTATAAAATAAATTGGAAAAACCATATATCAAGTATACGTATACGACCCATGATAAAAAGTTCCTCATTTTACTTTACAAACATTTACTCCAAGATTAAATCATTCAAAGGCTAGGAGTCCATCCAGGGCAAGGTTTCTAGATATAAAAGATGATACAGAGAAAGGTGATGTATTGCTTATAGGATGAAAAGTTGTTTCGTTTAAAAAAGGAGTGAGGGTTTATTTATTGACTTACCACATTCTTCTCATCATTGTCGGGGTAAGAGTCAAAATTGCTCGTATCGTCCCAGCTTCTTATCTTGGGTTTGATAGGCGCCTCCAAAGTTTTATTAAGTAGTGCATCCCAAGCAAAGCCTGAGAACCACTTATGTTTCATGATCATGCTGATTCCACCTTTGGTCCTGCCCAGTCTCTTGGACTGATTTGTCTTCAGTAGACGCTTGATTAAGTCGGATAAGCCACGGCTAAAGTTGGTGGGTATCATTACATGGCCCGATAAAATTTTCTCATACACTTCCATCGGATCATCTGCATAAAAAGGTGGAATCCCAGCTGCCATTTCGTAAATTAGCACACCCAAAGCCCAGTAATCTACTGCCCAATCATGACCTTCGTTTAGAATCACCTCGGGGGCGAGATAATCTGGAGTGCCACATAAAGTCCATGTCTTACCACCCTCGACTTTCTTGGCTAGACCAAAATCTACAAGTTTTAGATACCCTTGAGAATCCAAGACCAGATTTTCAGGTTTTAAATCACGGTATGCAATATGCAAACTATGAATCTGGTTGAATGCTAAGACAACAGAGGCTGTGTAGAATCTCGTCCAGGACTCGGAAAACTGCATTTCTTTTCTTAGGTATTTGAACAATTCACCTCCTAATAAAACCTCGAGTAAGAAATAAATATACTTCTCATCTTGTGTCGCACTATGAAATTTTATAATAAACGGATGATTGAGTTGACCCATTATATTTTTCTCATTCAATACATGTTCTTGAAGACCGTTTTCGACAATAGAGCTTTTCGACAGTGTTTTCAACGCATATGATGTGCTGGATACAAGATTGTTATCATTCTGTTCCAGTAAAGTAAAAATCTTTGATGATTTTTTTGCTTTAACAAGTTTTACACATCCAAATGCACCTACACCAAGAACAGACTTGATTTCGAGTTCTTTTATATCAAAGCTTTAATATGGGTGATGACGAAAAGTTTCATAAAGGATCAGAGAACTGGAGAAAATAACTTCATTAACAAGAACTTACTTTTTCAAGTTGTCGTTGCTTGTGGGTAGCACTTCTTTAACTTCAACTTTCTCGTTCATAACGTTTCCATCGAGAAGATCTTGTAGATCACCGAGCATCATGACGAAGTCTTCACGCATCAGGAACAAACATTCAACATTTGATGCAGCCGTGCATGTTGCTTGACGAACATCTTCTGATAAAAGGGCTCTTTCGCCAAAAAATTTACCGCTGTGTAGTGTTGCGATGGGCTCATCGCCCATTTCAGCTTTGAATACATTAACTAAACCCGATTCAATCAAATAAAATACGTCTCCTTTCTCCCCTTCGCGAACAATCACATCACCTTTGCTAAATGAATCTCTTTGCAAGGCAAAAGCCATGGCATCGATTTGAGACGGATTCAACACGTCTCGGAGATATTTTTCACCAATTTGAACATTGCGAAGGAATTCCGTGTGTTTTTCGGCGCGTCGAATTTTATGATAGCCAGTTATACTTCTAAATGAATTTCGATCGATATACCATAATTTGCAATCTGCTTTTGCTCGTATTGTGGCAGCTCTTGGAGAGCCGTACATGAGGGCAAGCTCACCAAAGCAAGATCCTCGAGCGTACGTAATACCTAAATGGACCTCCGTATCATTAGAAGATGAACCATGCGTATTGACAGTGATATCAAGTGTTCCATTTTCAACGACGAAGAAGCTATCACCGTCATCACCTTGCTTAATAACTACGGAACCATTCGAGTATTCCTCGGCCTTGAACGCGTCAACCAAGTCAAGCAGTTCCTCTTGCGTGCAAGCTCTGAATAATGTATTTGCTTTAATCGAGGTAAGGATTAGATGAGCTACTTCGTCACTTTTAGGTATCGATTGCTTCACGTAATCTTTTTCAACAGACTTTGCAATAACAGCAGCTCGTTTCGCTACGTAACGTAAGCAAACAATTATGAAAAAACATTTTTATGATGAAGAAGTCTCGGAAAGATTACACGATGTCATCACGTACGCTTGTGTTTTTGAAGAAAGTCCCATTCTGTTCCAAACACCTTGCTCGCTAATTCTCGTAGCTTAATAATTTCTTCTTTTGCGTCGTCAAGGTTCTGATTATTGAGAGTGATATCAAAATTGCTCATGTTATCAAATAATTTTATGCAATTCATGAAAGTAAAATATAAACACGCACAGTAATGTCAGATGCATCCAATGGCTTTCCTGCAAACAGCGATGACCTTGCAGCCTGTATCATAGCTGCACCTCCATCTGTCGAGGCATATATACCCATTTTCGGAATCAGCTAAATAATGCTATTACTTGTTAAATCAGTAAATCAGTGGCAGTATTTATTTCCATTCGACAAAGAGCCTTTCCCGAGTGAAACGTGATTAAATCCAAGAATCAAGAATCGTATACTTAATTCAATTTGGTTCCCATGTAAGCTTCCAAACTGAGCATCATTCTTCTTGCTTCCGTTGTTAATTCTGTATAGGACTATAGTTTGTAGCCCATGGTCAGAACTCCGTTGAAAGAAATAAGCCTAGAATGACGATGAACTGTATCGAGATTAAAGCGGCATCAAATTACAGTTCATTTTCTGAATTCAGTCGCATATAACCTCAGGAAAGTTTATTCGTCAAAGGAAACCCGCAGTTAGTGCTATTTCGATTCAACGAAACTAAATCCTGAAACTCCGTTCATCTTCATAACCTTAAGCCATTTCTTTCCTTGTCTAATTGCATGTTCTATGCGATCGATTTCGGATTTCCCGTATACTTTAGCTGTATCGCGGAACTTATGGCGAGCACTGAAACAGAGAGTATTAGGATTTTGCAAAAGTGCGGAAAATGAAATGAAGCTTAGTGGCGTTCCAATACCTATGCGATCTTTCATCTTCGCAATACGCAGTGTTTCTCGATAGAGGGAAAGCACTTTTCGCTGAAGACCGGAATGAATCATACGAAGTTTCTTTTCAGTTTCGATTTATCAAACGACGTATAATAAATGTAAACTGTATAGGGCCTGAGTTGAATACATGAATAGGTCAACGATAGTTGTTCAGTTGTTGAACTCTGAAACAAACAGAGTTATTGTTCAACGGTTCAACCTGCATCACCTACATATTCTAAAGCACGAATGATGAGGATTTTGGTGTCTCTATATCCCGCGCAAAATCTCCGTCTTGCAAAAATGCAACGACTAGAGATTGAGCGAAGGCTTTCAGGCTTTCTTGACTCAAATTCTACCGTCATTTATTGTTGTTACTCGCGACATAACCATCTTGATAATCCTGGAACTATAAACATATTACCGCTAGATCTAGTATTCGTTTACTATGATTGCAAAGGTCCATGAGACAAGCAAAGCGCCCGCTGCTGTGCTAAAGGATAAAAGTGTCAATGGTGTCACAAAGCCTCAACAGAAATCAGTCGAGGAAGTATACCAGAAGAAGACACAGCTCGAACATATTTTGCTTCGTCCTGATACGTATAGTAAGTACACACGCAATATCAGTTTATAATACGTCTTGCTTATTCATCCAAAGGAAACACTTACTAAAATATGGCTCCTTTATTTTTTCAAATATATTAGTCGGATCTGTCGAGCGTGTTACACAGCCTATGTACGTTTGGAATGGTGAAAAGATTGTCGAAAAAGACATCACTTTTACTCCTGGTCTCTACAAAATTTACGACGAAATTATCGTTAACGCAGCTGACAACAAACAGCGGCACGAGAATACTGATAAGATTGAAATCGCCATCAACGCTTCGGAAAACACTATTCAGGTCAAAAACAATGGAAATGGAATCCCCATTGTCGTTCATAAAGATCATGGTTGCTATATCCCAACTCTTATCTTTGGTCATCTTCTTACCGGAAGTAACTTTGATGATGATGAGCGTAAAACTACGGGTGGTCGAAACGGCTACGGCGCAAAGTTAGCAAATATCTTTAGCCTTTCGTTCATTATCGAGTGTGTTGATACATCTCGTTCACTCAAGTTCAAACAAGTATTTCGTAATAATATGTCCATCGCTGAAGAGCCAGTCATAAAATCATGTACAGCATCTGAAATGAAGGCTGGAGACTACGTATCCATTACTTTCTCTCCTGATCTGGCTCGTTTCAAAATGGCATCACTAGATGATGACACTGTTGCACTACTTTCTAAGCGAGCCTTTGATATTGCAGGAAGTATGGCAGGAAGACCTGGCAAGAAACTATCTGTCCTACTCAATGGAGAAAAACTCCCAATCAAAAACTTTCAATCGTATCTGTCCTTATATCAAGGAATTGAGCCTCCCGCTGCTTTTGAACAGAACGAACGATGGGAAGTGGGTGTCAGTGCATCGGATGGAGTATTTCAACAAGTTTCATTCGTTAACTCCATTTGCACAACCAAGGGTGGACAGCATGTGCAATATATCGCTGACCAAGTAATCAAAAGAATCATGGCGACAGTTGCGAAAAAAAATAAGGGAGGAATTCAAATTAAAGAAGGGCAAATGAAGAATCACCTTTGTATTTTCGTGAACTGTCTCATTGAAAATCCAGCGTTTGATTCTCAAACTAAGGAGAATCTTACCACGAGAAAGACAGCATTTGGTTCAAGTTTCGAGCTTACGGATAAATTCTTGAAGCAAGTGGAGAAGAGTGGTGTTGTGGACAAAATACTTGCTTTCGCCCATTTCAAACAGCGACAAGCTTTGTCCAAACAAGGAGGTACGAAGAAGAAACGATTGATTGGCATTACAAAACTTGATGATGCAAACTTCGCCGGATCTGCGAAGTCACTAGATTGTACATTGATTCTGACTGAAGGAGACTCTGCAAAGAGTCTAGCAATGAGTGGGTGAGTTCGACATTCAATTAATTATGTTTCTCAACAGTGAAAAATAATTGATTCTAAATTTAATCCTCTCCGAAAGGCTGAGTATTGTAGGACGTGACTACTACGGTGTTTTCCCTCTCAAAGGCAAGCTTCTAAATGTTAGAGATGCAACCCACTCGCAAATTATGCAAAACGATGAGTTGAAGAATGTAACTGAAATTATGGGCTTAAAATTTGGAACGGTATATGATGAAACCACCATCAAAACTCTCCGCTACGGGCACATTATGATCATGGCTGATCAAGACCACGATGGAAGCCACATCAAAGGTCTAATTATCAATTTCATTCATCATTTTTGGCCATCTCTTCTTGATGTTCCTGGTTTCCTTGAGCAATTCATCACTCCCATCGTCAAGGCGACAAAGGGTAAAAAAGTCTTGACCTTCTTCACTATTCCTGAGTATGAAGCATGGAAAAAGTCTCTTTGCAATGATACGCGAGGATGGACGATCAAATACTACAAGGGTTTGGGTACTTCGACTAGTAGTGAGGCCAAGGACTACTTCTCCAATTTGGATTTACATGAAATTCCCTTTTCTCGTCTGTCTGAAGACCGTGCGCAAGAATTGAAATCTGTTGTAGACATTGAGGTAGCCGATGAGAATACAAAGTCGGGAGTGTCCGATGCTTCTCAACAGCTTCTGAGCCGTTCGGGAGCTGATCTTATTCAAATGGCCTTTTCTAAAAATCAAGCCGCGGACCGAAAACTGTGGATTAGTGGAGTAACGAATAAAGATACCTTCTTTGATTACGCATCAGCGCAAAAGAATGGTGGCGCTAAATTCTCTGACTTCATCAATCGAGAATTAGTCTTGTTTTCTCAGTATGATAATCTTCGATCCATTCCAAGCCTTTATGATGGTTTTAAACCTTCTCAGCGTAAGGTAATGTTCGCTTGTTTTCTTCGCAATCTCAAGAATGAGATGAAGGTAGTTCAGCTTGGGGGTTATGTTGCAGAAAAGGCGTCCTATCATCATGGAGAACAAAGTCTACAAGGAACTATCGTGAACTTGGCGCAAGACTTTGTCGGCTCAAACAACATCAATCTTCTCACACCTGCTGGCCAGTTTGGAACCAGGAGAATGGGAGGAGAAGACGCTGCAAGGTAAGTAAATACATCGCTTCTAACTGAATATACTCAAATCTTTACAATTTCACAGTTGATTCCACACGATACCTCGGACAATAGCCCACGTTATATTCACACGAAACTTGAGAAACTAGCTCGTCTTATTTATCACCCTGATGATGATGCCCTCCTAAACTATTTGGATGATGATGGTGTTTCCATCGAGCCTGAATACTATATGCCTGTGATTCCAATGTGTCTCATCAATGGCTCGGAGGGGATTGGGACTGGCTGGAGCACATCTATTCCGAACTTTAATCCTCGTGATATTATCAAAAATATTCGTCTCCTAATCAAGTCAGAGCCTCAGGAGAAACTCGTTCCTTTTTACTCTGGTTTCACTGGGAAAATTGAGGAAGATCCTAAGAAACCCGGTTCTTACACTGTTTTTGGAACAATAGAACGAATCGATGATACTACCTTGCGTATATCTGAGCTTCCGATTCAGAAATGGACACAGGACTACAAGGAATTCCTTGAAGGATTGATGGTTGTTGACGCTAAGAAAGAGGAGAAGGAGAGGAAGAAGGAAGAAGATAAGGCGAAGAAGCAAGCCAAGGTTGAAGCCAATGTGGATGATATTCCAAACGAGGTAAAGGAGTCAAAGAAAAAGGAACCAGATATAATCGATTTCAAGGAAAACCACACGGATACTACCGTTTCCTTCACTGTGACAGCCTCAAAAGAGAAAATAGACTTATTTGAAGCTGAAAAGGGCGGTGGCTTGGTCAGCAAATTCAAGTTGTCAACGAAAATAAGCACAACAAATATGAATTTATTTACAGATGAAGGTCGAATCGAAAAGTTTGAACACCCAGAAGCAGTCCTTGCCAAATTCTTCCACCGCCGACTGGCTATGTACGAGAAGCGTAAGGAGCATTTACTGAACATTATGCATCGAGAATTACGACTCATTACGAATAAGGCTCGCTTTGTTGAAGAGGTTTGCAAGGGCACAATTGTTATCAGCAATCGCAAACGCGCTGAAATATTGTTGGAGCTTAAAAACAGGAACTATGAATGTTTTTCAAAGGTTGTGAGTAAGTCCACACCATCGCAAGTTACAGAGTCAAGTGACGATGATTTTGACGAGCTCGAAACACAAGATTCCGACCTCTCCAAAGGCTACGATTACCTGCTAGGAATGAAACTCTGGGCACTGACCTTGGAAAAAGTCGTGGAACTCAAGAAACAGCTTACGGAGAAGAAATTTGACATCAGTAATCTTGAGGCCACAGCATCGTCTGCATTGTGGGAGAGGGACTTAGACGCTATTGAAACGGCTCTTGACGAGCGAGACCAGTATTACGCTACTGTAGCGGAAGAGCAAGCTAAGGCTCAAATGAAGAATTCGAAACGCAAAATTGTCATCAAGAGTACGCGTAAGCCTAAAGCGAAACCTTACGACGAAGACGACGACAACTCTTTTGACGAGGCCAAAGCTACAAAACTATCTTCTGCTGCTTTAAAAAAGCCCGATTTTATCTCCAGATCCAAGCCAGCATCTTCGAAAAATATACCTGACACTGCTCAACCGTCTAAGTCTACGATACCGATCGTTGCTGCTGGAAAGTCCATTGCACCTTCTATGAAAGTATCTTCCGTCCAAGATGACGGTGATCTACCATTGGCTGAAAGAATGAAAAGGAAATTCGCCGCATCCTCTCCGGCAAGGGACTCGAAAATGAAACCGATATCAGCAGTCGGAGATGATGACGATCTGTCCTTTCACTCGGATGATTTTGAGCCTGCATCATTGACGCCCGCCCCAAAGAAGGGTAAAACTAACGCAACCAAATCGAAGGCTAGATTGAAGGCTACGACTGGGAAAGGTGGTCGTATAACCACTGTTGATTCAAGTTTTGAGGATGATGACTGTGTTATCGTTGACAAGGTTGTTGCTGCTAAGCCAACTGGCAGAAGTGTACGAGATAGGAAACCTGTTACTTACACTCTAGATGTGGATAGCGATGATTCAGAGTCAGCCTCAGATTGAGAATAATAATGCCCCTTCGGTTGATTATTGGATAATCCTAACAGGGCAAACGAAAACCTTAATAACATATAGATATTTTCCTATTTTGTATCTTATGTAAAAGTAGTGTCTCGGGTTAAATGAGTAATAACAGTGAACATGGGTGGGCTTAATCACCTTCTCGATGGCTTTGGATTTTATTCTACTTGATATAAATATGTAATCTTATGTAGCGAGACTCACTTGAAAATGCCCTTGATTCCAACTCATTCCACCAACAAGGGATCGTACTAGCTTATGCTATCAATGATTTTCAAGTAGGGCCTCATGAGATACGACGGAATATAGGATTTACTTGTTGGCAGTCCCATTCGTTGACATCTCCAACTGTATCTGCTTTAGAAAAGCTTCACATTCATCTCTTGATCCTTGTGGATGTAATAGCATCCACTTTGTCTGCTCATCCAAGTACATCGCCACTTGAGGACCAGCAGAGATACCCAATATATTTAAAAGTTCTCGTCCATCTATCAAGGGACGTACAGTCCAACAACGATCTAGATCCAAATCAATAACTGTCTTGTACAATTTGCAACACAAATCTAGACATCTTAAACGATGCTGATCATTTGAATCCCGTAGGTCTTTATCTGCTTGTCGTATCAGGAGTACGGTAGAGGCAAGAAGTAATGTCGCCCATAGATCTTTGACTTTACGTAGGAGTAAGCCCATGTCTAATCGTAGCCATACATCTGTTGGATGAGATTCATTCAGTGTTTGATTGTCATAATGATCATGAAATTTTTCCATAAAAGACATCATCTCCTGAATGTTATCATGAATCATGGCAACATCTACCACGTCCTTATTTTTGAATTTGATACTTTCTCTTATAATATAGGAAACTAATGTAGAAGTCTTTTTCTTTTTATCCAAGTAAGTCATATAGCGTAATGGTATAAGGAAAGTCGATAGATACAATATGCGTATATCTACCTTGGATAAGGACGTT
>Ga0169931_10013312_pt1 | contig 11252 bp, 10 predicted proteins | sample Kivu_15m_20L_FD_129675 | JGI IMG/M metagenome (GOLD analysis project Ga0169931, IMG submission 129675) | Freshwater microbial communities from Lake Kivu, Western Province, Rwanda to study Microbial Dark Matter (Phase II) - Kivu_15m_20L... | ecosystem: Environmental > Aquatic > Freshwater > Lake... | reverse complement strand
GCTTTCTGAAGGCGGAGCTTATGTCCTCGAAATAGAAACTCCGGAGGACAAACATGATCTGGTGAGACTTCAGGATGCTTACGGTCGCTCCGGTCAGCAATACGAGGGGCCAAAGCATTTCGAGGACAGGCCTGTAGATGCAATTTGGATATCTGAGCCTACAGAGTCTCACTCCAGTCCCACCTGGTTTCGAGACTGTTGCATTCGACATCATGGAATTAGTAAACAAGCTGGATTAGGCAACATTTCGGACAAGGAGGTTTTTGTCATTATGCGTGGCGGGTTAAGCGCTGGGACTAATGCTCAAATTTTGTGGCCTGGCGATGTTGTTGATGCCCCCACTCTGGAACTCCTTGCGAGTAATTTTGAAGTAATGCCGAATACCACTGTTCTACGACTAAGCAAAAACGCATAGAAATGAAGTACGAACTCGATATCTTATTCGTCCACCCCAACGCATCATCAGCGATTTATCAAGGTTTGGCTAAACAACATTCAGCGGTTGAGCCACCAATATGGGCAGCGATGTTAGCGAACTCTGTGCGCCTCAAAGGGTATCGTGTAGATATTTTTGACGCTGAGGCTGCTCGCCTAAATTTCGATGAGGCTGCGAAACAAATCTCCGACTATAAGGCGCGAATAGTGTGCTTCGTGGTTTACGGGCAGCAACCTAGTGCATCTTCACAAAATATGGAGGGCGCAGTTGCAACCGCAACGCTAGCCAGGGCGTACTCTCAAGACACTTTCTTTGTTTTCGTCGGGGGCCATGTTGCGGCCTTACCGGTGGAGACTCTGAGTAAGCATCCAGAAATAGATGCCGTTTGCCAGAACGAGGGGGTTTACACCCTCAGAGAATTAGTGAGTGTGGACTCTTTCGATGATCAATATTTAAAGAAAGTTCGCGGCTTAACCTTTCGTGATGCGGAAGGTGGAATCCAAGTCAACCCGCCGTCTCCTTTGGTGCCCAACGAGCGCCTTGAGATGGATCTTCCTGGTATGGCCTGGGACTTGCTCCCGAGCCTGTCATCATATAGGACGGCCGGTTGGCACTCATGGTCAAATGGCTCTATTAAAGAACCCTTCGCTGCCCTCTATACGACGCTAGGGTGCCCGTATCGGTGTTCTTTTTGTATGATCAATATCATCAATAGAACCGACAATAACCTGGCGGTCACTAGCGCCGATAGTAATGTATATCGACGTTGGTCCCCGGAGTTTGTTATAAAACAATTTGATTATTTTGCAAAAGAAGGAGTGAGAAACGTAAAGATTGCAGATGAATTGTTCGTTCTTAATCCAAATCACTTTGCTAAGATATGTGAACTTATTATAGACAGGGGTTACGATTTTAATATTTGGGCATACTCTAGAGTTGATACTTGCAAGCCTCAATACCTTGATCTGCTACGTAAGGCTGGGGTGCGATGGCTTGGATTGGGGATCGAAAATCCTAATGAAGTCCTCCGTCGAGAAATACACAAAGATGGCTTTAAAGATGTTCGAATTATTGACCTGATAGATCTGATTCGCTCATCCGAAATAAACGTTGGAGGAAACTACATTTTTGGTTTGCCTAATGATACCTTGGAGAGTATGCAAGAGACTTTGAATTTCGCCTTAGATAATCAAACCGAGATGGTTAACTTTTATTCTGCGATGGCGTATCCAGGAAGCCCTTTATACAGGGACGCTAAAAGGAAAGGGATTGATCTTCCTCAAACTTACGCAGGCTACAGCCAACATGCCTATGAGACCTTGAATCTTTCGAACGATTCGTTAAGTGCTGCTGAAATATTGAGGTTCCGGGATGGAGCTTGGATGAAATACCACACTAGCGAGTCTTACTTGGAAAAGCTCGGGTCGAAATTTGGCCCCGAAGCTAAAAGTAATCTCGAAGCTACGACCAAAATACCACTTAAGCGGAAGTTATTTGGAGACTAATTATGAGATCACTAATAATTACTTGGACTGGTTTCCAAGATCAGGAACTCGTTTATCCGTATTACCGTCTTCGGGAGGAAGCCTTGTTGGCGACCGATGTGGTTATCATGGCAAACGTGACGGGGCGCTTTCATGGAATCATGGGGGTCAATATGGACTCTCACGTGTTATTAGATGATCTAAAGGACCCACAAGTTGGTAGGACTTATCTAGATACTTTTGACCTACTTGTTATCCCTGGAGGGGTAAAGGCTCTAGAGAAGCTCCGGCAGGAAAGACATGTAATTGAATTTATAGCTAATTGGAATTCTCTGGAGAAGACTATTGCGAGTACGTGTCACGGTGCGCAGTTACTTATTTCTGCGCGCGTTATTGCAGGTAAAAAGTTAAGTGCTTACTACAGTATCAAAGATGATATTGAAAATGCGGGAGCAACTTATGTAGACGCCCCGGTTGTCACCGATGGCAATCTTGTTTCTTCTCCTCACTATCAGTGGATGGGAGAATGGATGAGTGAAGCTATCAGAGTTTGTAGGCAATCATGAATTTAAGCGAACTCTTAGCCCGGGACATCTACCAGCGCGCTGATCTTTGCAGGCAGTTTGAGGTTGAGGTGTTTAAGCAGGTTGAAAGTAAGAATATCCAGTTACCAGTGTACCTCTCGGCGGGGCAAGAGTATATTGCAGCGACCTTATCTGTAGCTCTCGAGCACTTGGGGATTGTAAATCGGCAGGTTTTTATTCAACACCGCGGACATTCTACCTATTTGTGTTTTGGCGGTGACATTGACGGTCTCATCTTGGAGCTGCTTGGGAGAGTTGGATGTACGAATGGTATGGGGGGGTCAGCATCCATCCACTCTAAAGAGGCAAATATTTTCGGGCATGATGGATTGATGGGTAGTCACGGGCCCATAGCAGTGGGAATGGCTTACAGCAATAAATTACCTACGCTTTGTTTTACAGGCGACGCAGCCGCGGAAGAAGATTATTTTTTAGCTGCAATCGGTTGGGCGTCTACAAAAAATTTACCGATGCTTTTCGTGGTCGAAGATAATAATCTATCTATATTAACTGAGAAGAAAGTTCGACGGAATTGGGAAATGCATGAAATCGCTCGGGGTTTTCGAATGAATGCATACGATATCGAAGATTGTCCTGAAGCCATTTTCGAGTCTCTTGATGAGCACTTATTTGAAACTCCACTATTGTTAAATATTAGGACGAATCGGTTGTTTTGGCACGCTGGTGCAGGTATAGACTCTCATGATACTCCTGACCGACACCTTATTTTTGGCGAGCGCTTTACCGAAGACTTCCGTATTGAAACTCGTGAGAAAAATTCCGATATTTTGAGGTCAGCATGGAAACGACACCTTTAACCTTGCGTGAAGTCATTAAGGAGACCGTACGGCACCACTTACAGGTAGCTAATGGGTTAGCCATGGGGCAATGTTTAACCGCAGTTGGATGGGTCGGTGGTACGTTACCCAAGCTATACGAAGATAATGGAATGGTCGAATTACCTATGGCAGACGTAGCGGGAGCAGGGTTTGCCGTCGGTGCAGCACTTGCTGGCCGTCGACCGATATATGTGATTCGTTATCAAGGATTTAATTGGTACAACGCTCCCATAATTGTTAATTACGCCTGTAAGTCAAAAGAAATTTGGGGTAGGCCATGCCCGATGTTTATCCGATCAATTGCTATGGAGGGGGGTATTGGTCCGGTAGCTGGCTCTTCCCACCATTCGATATACTATCGGATGCCCGGTGTAAAGATTTATTCCCCTATGACACCGAGCGAGTATAGAACAACTTATACGGACTTTATGGAAGGGGACGACGTTTTTTATGTGTCAGAACATCGGGGCGCGTACCATATTGCAGACGAGTATGATGACATCATTTTCGAGGCTCCTGACTATGTCTTATTTCCTATTTCAATAACTAGGTTGGCCGCGGTCGAGGCAAGCAGAATGTTGCTAAACGAAGGCATTCGAGTTGCCGTGCACCATATTTTCCGGATTAAGCCTTTCGAATTGAAATCTACGTTTATCGAGAGCCTGTCAAAGGCAAGTTGTGGTGGATGTGTTCTCGACGATGATTACGTCAACGGGATAGCAAAGTGTGTTGCCTTCGACCTCGGCGCTGCAGCCGGTACCAATATGTCAGTGCTTGGCTTAGAGGAGCGAAGCGCCGGATTTTCAAAAAGCGCCGACAATCTGCCACCTACTCCCGAGATAATTGTCAGCCATGTCAAAAATCGACTCACTCGTTAGATGGTAACCATCACAGCTAAACCTTTAGACCTCACCAAATATCGTACCATAGTATTTGATTGTGACGGTGTGCTCCTTGATTCCAACAAATTAAAAACAGAAGCCTTCCGCGAAGTAGCGAAGCCCTTTGGAGAATCGGTGGCAGAGGAACTCGTGAAGTTTCATCTTAAAAATGCGGGTGCATCGAGGTATAAGAAGTTCGCATACCTTCTTGAGGAGATCCTTGGTGTGAGGCCAAGCAAAGAAATAGTGGACGAGTTATCAAGAGAGTTCTCTTCTAGGATCTGGGAGGGTCTTTTGTCCTGCTCTATATCCTCCGGTCTCTCCAAACTACGAGCAGAAACGATACGTTCGAGGTGGATGGTGTTGTCTGGCTCCGATCAAATTGAATTACGTAGATTACTTTGTCTTAGGGGCGTCGAAGGTTTTTTTGATGCTGGAATTTTTGGTAGCCCCGAAACCAAAGATGAAATTATTGAACGCTTACGTCTTAATGGAGATATCCTTGAGCCTACGCTATTTTTAGGCGACAGCCGTTATGACCACGAGGTAGCGGTGAGAAATGGGTTTGAATTCATTTTTGTTAGCGACTGGAGCGAATTTAGCGAATGGGCTTACTATGTTGCAGAACAGCGTTTGCTTGTAATTAACTCTCTAAACTGCCTCACAGAAACGGCTGAATAGTACAATTTCCATACTTAACATTAGGCCTTTACTTTGAATGCAATTGTTCAAAAATAATACCCCCTTCGATATACAAAAGCTAAAGAGAGACAAAAAGTTCCTTGATTGGTACACGACTTTTGATAGAAATGTTGAAGAGGTTATTAATTTAACTTTCGCTGGAGCTGTGGGTAAAGATGATTCGTTTTACTCTATATTAATCGAGGTGGTCTTCAGGTACAGTGGGAGTACCTTAGTTAGATCAATATTATTGCGAGGTAGATCTGTAGTAGTGATCCCAGTTTTTTTTAGATCCAGCCTAGAAAATTCTAGTTTTTTGGTGGTAGAGCAATTAAGAGTTAACAATGGCCGGACATGTTTGGAGTTCCCAGCTGGCGGGGTGGATGAAAATTTATCTTTAGCTGAAAATGCGCTACGGGAGCTCAATGAAGAAACGGGCGTAATTGCAACATCAGATGAGTTGGTAATACTGGGTGAAGATCTCGTTGTGTGCGAGTCTGCATTGGACGAGACAACAACGTGGTTCATGCTTTTTTTGGATAGTGAAAGGCTGACACCAGGTGTTTTCGGAAGAAGTCTAGAAGGTGAACGCACCGAGTCCTTGATGGTAGAATGGATTGATCTAAATTCAATTCAAACCTTTCACATGATTGTAGCGAGGGGTTTACTTAGACAATTCTTCGAGGCTACAAGGGTGTGGCGGGCTTGATATTGATGAGCTGCCTTGAAAATCCCCGTAGTCAGTAACAGGCTACGTGCAGATAGTTTTAGATAGTTCGCTCCATTACTGGGTAAATTTAACGAGGGCTTAGATATTGACAATTAGAACTAAGGGGAAAATTGATAAAGCTATCGCACTCGTTCCTTATGAAGGGGAGGGAGATTCTTCCCTATCTCAGTTGGTAATGTTGGCACAAGATCTTTGTGCGCGAAGGGGGGTCCGACTTACTGGGACTCAGAGAATTTTGTTGATAAACCCATTTCAAATGAGTGTGGAGTTCTTCGATCGCTCTCTGCTGCGGCGTCAACGGTATTTCAACTATCCTCCTTATGGCCTTGGGTTACTTGCAGCGCACCTCGCTGGGATTGATGTGGAGGTTGATTTACTTGATGTAAATCATGAAATATTGAGTGCGGCGCCCAGCACAAAAGAGGACGTATATGAACTCGAACGTAGAACGGTAACTGAGCGGATAGGTGAGTTTAGGCCGACCATTATCGGCGTAACGTGTATGTTTACAATGACTCACGATTCGTTTAAGCGTGTCGCATCTTTATGTCGATCGACTCTACCTTCGGCGCTAATTGTTGGTGGTGGTGTTCACGTATCCAATGATATGAAGAGAATAGTTGAGGAAGTGCCTCAAATAGACCTGTTATTTCCACATGAATCCGAGCATCTATTTAGGAGTTTTGTTTCTACTCTTTTGGGGAAGGAGGTTCCTGCAGGGGATGTTGAGGAGCGTTATATACCTGATTACAAGGATCTAAGACTGTCCGATTATTCTAAACATGGCGAGATTGGTTCTTACAGATTTCTTTGGTCAAATGAAACGATCGCTGCAACGGTTCAGTCGAATCGGGGGTGTCGTGCAAGGTGTAGTTTCTGTAGCGTTGAACATTTTAACGGGAAAGGTGTTAGAGGTCGTACTATAGGCTCTGTAATTGACGAGCTAAAGACGCTGGTGGAAGTGTACGGAATAAATCATATAATGTGGCTGGACGATGACCTCTTTTACACGGAAGATCGTGCAATCGTTCTTTTCAACGAAATCGTGAAGGCAAACTTAGGTATAACATGGGATGCTTCGAACGGCGTCATCGCAAGTGCCGTAACCGAAGAAATTCTTTACGCAGCGAGGGAGTCGGGTTGTATCGGAATGCATGTTGGAATCGAGTCTGGTAACGATCGGATTCTCCGCTCTATAAGAAAGCCGTCTGGCAGAAAACACTTTCTTAGGTGTGGCGAATTGCTTTTAAAATTTCCCGAGATTTTTACTAAGGGTTTCTTAATAGTCGGATTCCCTAACGAAACACCGGCAGAGATTTGGGACACCATATCACTAGCCAAAGAAATGGCTTTGGATTGGTACACGGTTTCACTGCTTACACCTCTGCCTTCCACAGATATCTACGATCAGATGTTAGAGATGGGTTTACTTGAGGGGACTGATAAAAATGGCGCACGTAAAACGAATTACGGTTCAATGCAGTTAGGGATACAGAAAAGACTTGAGGAGGGCGGTAGAACAACGTTGTCAAATGTGTTTGATTTGAGTGACTTCGATCCAACTAAACCTGTACCGAGGGAACATTTAGCATCAATATGGTTTGAAGTAGACTATGAGATTAATTATTCTTCAAAATTCTCAATGACAGACAAAAATAAGTTAACAAAGAGACTCCGGTTCTTGCATGATGTAAATGTTAGAATGACCCTTTGCAATAATCCATTAGTGTTGCAACATATTGCCATGTTAATCGGTAAACTTGGGGTTCCCATAGACGATCAAGATTATAACGGTAAGGCTATGGCTATAGTTAATCAGTCAGAGCTATGGACTCAACGCTACAATCGATTCATATCAAAGGATAAAACATGCTAACTTCAATGCACCGAGATGTTCTCGAGCGAGCAGACCTTTTGAAAAAATATGCCGCTCCCCTGATCTATGATTACACGGAGTACCCGACGAAAGGTGTTTGGACAGATAGTTTCGGTTCAGAAAAGTTCTCGGAGGCGATTTCCACTTGGCTCCCAGAGAATGAGAATGTATTGTTCTATGTGCACACCCCATTTTGTGAGGAGCTTTGTTACTTTTGCTTGTGTTCAAAGGAGATTACACGAGACTATTCGAAAGTAAAAGATTATCTCTATAACGATTTATTCCAGGAAATATCAATTTTGAAGTCACATTTAGCGCGTGGTGGGTTCAAGCTAAACGTAAGGGAGCTATACTTCGGAGGAGGGTCACCGACTTATTATAAAGAGGAAGATTTTTCTGCCTTGCTTGCTAAGCTAGCAGAAGTCATTGATTTCGATGCTGTCGAGACCTTTACCGTTGAAATCGATCCAAGGAGGGTGACAAGGGAGAAGTTGCAGTTCTACGCGTTAAGCGGGGTAAATAGGCTTTCGTTTGGAGTTCAGGATTTTGATCTAGAGGTTCAAAAGGAGATCAACAGGATTCAACCAGCAGAGTTATTAGAGGAGTTACTAGTACCAGAAGTAAGAAGCTTGTTCAAAACGGTTAACTTCGACATTTTGGTTGGTCTACCGAAGCAAACCCCAATGTCTATGAGAGAGACGATTGAACGTGTTTGCTCCATAGGACCAGACGAAGTGCAGCCGCTCTACGTTCATTACAAACCAAATACGCGATCTTATATGACGAGGATGGTTAGGAATGTCCTCATGCCAGACTTCTATGATCGCAAAGCGATTTATGCGGAGGTAGTGGATGGATTAATTGCTGGGGGTTACGTACGTGCCGGTTACGAAAACTTCGCCAAACCAACCGATGTCCTATCGAGAGCGATGAGTACGGGGACGGCAACCTACAACTCGTTGGGAACAACTACTGGTGAGAATACGAGCTTTATATCAGTAGGGAGTTCGGCCCACGGGGTATTTTCTAATTATTACTATCAAAACTATTATGAACGAGATCAGTATTCGTTAGCCCTCAAGAGTGGAAAGTTCCCTGTTTATCGTGGTCTCGAATTAAGTCGAGACGATATGATTAGGCGTGATATAATAAAATATTTTCGAATATACGACTCTTTGCAAAAGCCGCTCTTCGAGCGTAGGTGGGGGATAAAGTTTGACACATACTTTCTAAGTGAAAATGAGAAAATCGAGGGATTTGTTAACGACGGTTTGGTCAATAACAATGAAGGCGTTCTTCAGCTCACGCCTCTTGGGCGAGAATTTACACCACGGTTTTGCGAGATTTTTGACAAGTACGCTAATCGGCCATTGGTAAGCGATTCGTTTCGTGTAAATGTCTCACAATTGAGAATGACCACTACCAGCCTATAGACTCATATCGTTTTTTTTCTGTTGATAGGAGTACATACGGGTGATCATTGATTTTTCTAAAAGAAACTCTCAGATAATTAATGAATTTGAGGAAGATGGGCTTGTATTGGTACCGCAGTTAGTGCTGGAACGAGATGTTCGACGACTCTCTAGAGAAGTTGAAGATGTAATTAATGGGATCTATTCAACAGGACTGGCGCCAGACAAAGTAAAATGGAAACCCGGCGACAAGGAGGACGTCGTTCGTTCGGTTTGTAACGCTTGGAAGTCGTCGACTGTTATTAAAAGTTTTATTACTATGAACTCTGCTATCCCATCGATTGCTAAGCAACTTATGGGTTGGAAGTCTGTGAAGCTGAATCAAGACTCAATATTAGTTGTGCCTCCCGGGTCAAAGGGGGTAACTTTTCATCAAGACAACAGCTACCAGGATTGGCATCTGCCCGGCCGCATTCTTACCTGTTGGTTAAGCCTATCGTATATTGACGGCGCGGAGAGTTCCGCACTCGCCTACGCAGTAGGATCACACAGATGGCCGCTGGGGTCTCGAGTTTCAAGTTTTACCGACCTCTCAGACTCGGCGGCTGACTTACGAGCTTTTGCCTCTAGCTCAAATAGGTCATTAAATTTTCGGGCTAAGAACTACAGTCCGGGAGATGCGAGCTTCCATCACGGAAACTTATGGCATGGATCGTTCCCTAACAGTTCTGCGTCTACTAGATTGGCTATTGCATTTCATCTCATGGATGGAGACTCTCGATTCAGCGATGTTATATCGCCATTCTTTTCAAGGTTTCGACTTGGAGAAAGCGACGCTATGCATGATGCATTTTTCCCTTGTCTTTCGGAAGGCTAGCCTGTGACCTCTCTCAATTATCGGATTGACCGTCTTGGACGCCTCTCGAGCAGGCTTGGTGGTCGTTTGGTAACACCTTTGATCTTGGAATACGAGGTTACTAAGCCTCTGTTCAGAAATCTGATCCACAGTGTGAAGCACTATTTACAGAGAGCTCTACACCTCAGCGATATGGAATTGTTTGTCGGCGATGTTGAAGAATGTTTGCTCGCAAGATTTGAGGACAGAGTTAACATAACGCCTAACGGTGCTGTTGTACCGAAGTCTGAGTTTGCACTAGAATATAACTTGATGCTTTCGGCTTGGTGTGAGATAGGGAGAGAATTATGGTCTCTAGCACCAGAGCATTTCACACAGTTTAGGTTAACCCCAAACATAAGACTTAAGTTCGGTGTAGATTTTTCAGATAATTTGTCACGGCCTCTTAACACTGCTATACCGCATTCCGATGCTTGGGTTGAGGGTCCTTGGGGAATGAATATTTTTCTTCCTCTTCTCGGTGACACCGAGAACAATTTCCTACAGTACTTCAACCTTAAGAGAGTTGAAGATTTTAGGGATGAGTTTCTAGATGCTAACCCTAGTTACGTTGATATGCAATGGGTGAGGGAGTATTATGAAGAGGTATCCGATTTTATCCCAAGGGTTGGTTGTCTCTACATAAGTGACTATGCAGCTATTCATCGCACCTTTAGAAATTTTGGCGCTGGGCCGAGAGTATCGCTTGATTCAACCTTGATGGTTGGTAATAAAGCGGTTCATCCCGATCGTGAATGTGAATATGTCCCGTCCCCCCCGGAAATTGGTAGGAGTCTTTATGCAGCGTGTCTTAGGTCCGAGAACGACGCGGTACGTGATAAGCTGACATCCTTCTCTCACTATACGACATCGAATATTAAATGGATCCCTCTTAACCCTTGATTGGTTAGTGTGTGAGTTATTCGGATCGTTAAGCACTCTCATTTATTACATTACTTATGCCCCCCAAGTCCCTTGAGATCTTAACCTTTTATAGTGATTTGGGTTGGGGTCAATATTAAATGAACGCCTTGTCTCACGAGTTCGACACTTTCGAGCGCAAGTGATTGATTTGATTGGGTGTCATGTTTAAACGCTCCACTACAGGTTGGCGTATTGGTGGGCGATGGTGGGTTTTGTGACCTGGAATACGTTGAGGATGGCAAGCTGTTCGTCATCGAGGTGAGAGACACCTGTAATCGGACTTTTGCTTGCAGCAGGTGTAACCCGATGGGTCTGAACACGACGCAGAATCGATAGGGCTCGCTCGGGTGACTGCACCTCTTTGAATGGGTTTTGTCTGAGTCGTTCCCGCATCACGCGTTGAAGGATGAGAGCCATAAAGCAGATCATGGCGTGCGCGCGGATACGCTGAGGCAGTCGGTGATGAACCGGAGCAATCTCGATCTCAGACTTCAGCACCTTAAAGCCGCG
>Ga0169931_10013311_pt1 | contig 11252 bp, 9 predicted proteins | sample Kivu_15m_20L_FD_129675 | JGI IMG/M metagenome (GOLD analysis project Ga0169931, IMG submission 129675) | Freshwater microbial communities from Lake Kivu, Western Province, Rwanda to study Microbial Dark Matter (Phase II) - Kivu_15m_20L... | ecosystem: Environmental > Aquatic > Freshwater > Lake ... | reverse complement strand
TTCAAATAGCAAGGCAAACTCTTCCCAGAGCCGTTGAGGTGATTTTAGATGAACTGATGCATATTCAAAAAGCAGGTAGAAGTGTCTTCTTGTGTGGTAACGGTGGATCGGGAGCCAATGCTTTACATATTGAGAATGACATCTCGATCGGTATACAAAAAATATCTGGGCTCAAACTTTCGGTCGAGACTCTGGGAGCGAATTCTGCTGTTTCTACTGCATTGGCCAATGATTATTCCTATGCAGAGATCTTTGCACGCCAACTAGCACTTAAAGCAAAACCTGGTGATCTGTTGATCGTGTATTCAGGAAGTGGCAATTCGGCAAATATTATTGAGGTTTTGAAAGAATCGAAAAGAATGGGTGTGCGATCTTGCGCGGTACTAGGTTTTGACGGAGGTCAAGCTCTCAAGATTGCCGACATCTCGATACACTTCCCAATCAACGATATGCAAATTTCTGAGGATTTGCAGTTAATTCTTGGGCATCTAATTTTGCGACAATTTGAAAGGAGCGTGAAATAAATGAAGATCTTTATTACCGGCGGCTTAGGTTATGTTGGAACCGAGCTTTCTCATTCATTGTCTCAATCTGGACACCACATAACAGTATTTGATACCGGATGGTTCGGAAATCATCTTCCAAGCGCTCCAAATCTCGAGATAATAATTGGAGATCTTCGAAGTATGAACGTATCGCTGGAAGGTTTTGATGCTGTCATACACCTGGCGAATATTGCGAATGATCCGGGCGTAGAGTTAAACCAAACTCTTTCATGGGAAGTGAATGTCTTAGCAACTTACCAGTTATTGCAACGCGCAATCAGTTCAGGTGTAAAAGCGTTTATTTATGCGAGTTCCGGGAGTGTATATGGAATCAGTGAACTTGACAAAGTAGATGAAAACACACCTCTTGTGCCGATTTCTGCTTATAACAAGACAAAGATGATTGCGGAGCAAGTTCTTCTCTCTTCCAAAGAGAAAATCAAGGTATTCAATATCCGCCCCGCTACTATTTGTGGTTTTTCGCGACGAATGCGCCTTGATCTGGCTGTAAACCTTCTAACTTTTCAGGCTCTCACTAAAGGAGAAATCACCATTTTGGGCGGAAAACAATTCCGTCCAAATATCCACATCGACGACATGGTAGGTGTTTACAGACACTTTCTGAGGAATTACGCCAATCTTGAAAGCGGTAACTACAACGCAGGTTTTGAGAATCTTACTATCGAAGATATCACTGAGAGAATTTGTGATGTCGTTCCAGCCAAGAAGATTTTCAAAGAGTCGAACGATGATCGCTCCTACCGACTCGATTCTGGGAAGTTATTAGCAACAGGTTTCTCGCCGGAAAAAGGAATTGACGACGCAATCTGTGAACTGAAACTTAAGTTTGAAAACAATGAGTTGACAGAGAAGACTGAATGGTTCACTGTTAAAACAATGAAACAATTAGGATTAGGGTAAATTTCTATTCAAAAAAGTCTTTCACAGCAGTAGTTACCGCTTCTACTTGATGATCTGTCAAAGTTGGGTAGATGGGCAAGCTTAAAGAATTTGTAGATTGATATTCTGCTTTCGGAAATGAACCACGAACATACTCGTTTCCATGAACTTCTTGTAAATGTATTGGTATGGGATAGTGAACTCTTGTATCAATACCGCGAGTCAAAAGGTAATTCCTCAAGTTATCTCGCTTTTCGGTGAATATGAGGAAATTGTGCCAAACCGGAAGACTGTCACTTGGAACTTTTAGTGTTTCGACAATTGTAGATAGTGTTTTTTGATAGATTGAAGCTATTTCACGGACTCGTACATTCCATGCGTTGAGATGCCTTAGCTTTAGGCGTCCTATAAGCGCTTGAATTTCATCTAACCTTGAGTTATAACCCCAGAGCTTTACATGATCCCTATCAACTAGTCCATGGTTCCGCAACAATCTGATTCTCGTGTCAAGGTTCGAATCATTAGTCGTTAGGAATCCACCATCCCCCAGCAGGCCTAAATTCTTTAGGGGGTGCAGACTAAATCCTCCAGCGATACCAAAGTTTCCGACATGCTGATTCCGATAGCGTGCGCCTATTGCTTGTGCGCAATCTTCAACTACTTCAATTTGATGTTCTCTGGCAATGTTTACTATTTCTTCAATCTTGCAAGGAATTCCAGCCAAGTGGACGGGAATAATCGCCTTAGTTCGCTTTGTGATGGTTTTTGCTAAATGCTTGGGGTCCAGGTTAAAACCCTCGTCTACCTCGCAGTATCTAGGCGTTGCGCCTGCGGCCGCGATTACCCAAGCTGAAGCCACAAATGAATTGGGGGCGGTAATCACTTCATCTCCAGGCCCAATTCCTAGGGCCTTTAGAACAAGAAAGAGGGCGTCAGAGCCATTTGCGACTGCAATTACATGCTTCGATTCGCAAAAGGAGGCTAATTCTTTTTCGAATTGAAGAACTTGTTCACCCAAAATGTAATGACCACTCGCTCCCAAAGCATCAAGTTGTAGAAGGAAATCAACCTTAATTTCTTGATATTGGGCTGCTAGATCGACAAAAGGCACAATTACACTATCTGCCGACATAAAATTCCTTTACTTTTCTAGCCATAAATTCGACATGTTCTTCGTCTATAAATTCATGAACAGGCAGAGACAAGACTTTTCTTGAGATCATTTCAGCGTTAGGAAAGTCTCCAGGTTTATGATTCAGGAAAGCTGCCGCCTTTTGTAAGTGAAGAGGGATTGGATAATGAATTTTCGCATCAATTCCATTACCTTTGAGAAAATCTAGAAGGTTGTCTCTATCCTCACATAAGAATGAATACAAGTGAAACACTTCTTTTAGATATCCATGGCGAGTATGAAGCTTGATTTCTGAAATCTTAGAGAATCTCTTATCCAAGAAATTTGCATTCCTTATTCTTGTGTCAGTTATAGTCTCCAATTTGTCAAAAAGATGGTCCGCTATTACCGCCTGGATTGTGTCCAGCCTAGAATTGAAGGCAAATTCTTCGCACTCATCTCGGCTGACTAGTCCGTGATTTCTCATTAGGCGAAGTTTTCTATTGAGCGTCTCTGAATTAGTAATTACTATCCCTCCATCGCCCCATACATTCAAATTCTTCAGAGGGTGAAGTGAGAAACAAGCAGCGTCAGCAAACTGACCGGCAAAACTTCCATTTCTTGTTGCAGCGACTGCATGGCATGCATCTTCGACTATCGACAAATTATGTTTCTTTGCAATTTCGTACAACTTTTCAACTTCACAAATTCGACCTGCCCAATGAATAGGAACGATTGCTTTTGTTCGCGAAGTAACTGCACTCTCAATCTTATTTACATCAATATTGAATCCATCTATCTCAACATCTACAAAGACTGGTTTTGCGCCCGTTGTTGCGATGGCGCCTACTGTCGCAAAAAAAGTAAATGGTGCCGTTATGACTTCGTCACCAGGTCCAATACCCATGGCCTTTAAAGTGAGAAAAATTGCGTCCGTTCCACTGCCGACACCAATCCCGAATTTTGCGTTGTGCAATGTTGCAAATCGCTCCTCTAAATCATCTACTGACGATCCTAAAGTAAAGTCATTATTAAGTACCACATTTTTTAATTTTTCAAAGATATTCTGAAAATCGGCAAACTGTTGGGTTAAGTAGTTATGGTTGATTGGAAGAGCGGCATCTCTTTTGTATTGATCTGGAAGAAAATTTCTAGAGGAAGAGCCTTCACTATTTAACATAAATATATTCTAACGCTGCTTTAGCGAAATCGTCTTTATTAGCCGCTATCCACTGCTGCACTTCTCTTAATCCTTGGTTGAAGTCAATTAAGGGTTCCCAACCCAGGCTGCTGCGCGAAGAGCTCGTATCCATTTGATACTTGTAGTCTTTCCCTGGTCTATCTTTTACGTTTATAACATAATCTTCGAAAGGAATTTCAGAGATTTCTGCAATTTTCTGAACTACTTCCTTGATGCTAAATATCTGAGGTGAAGAAAAGTGGTAGACATCGCCAATATTCCCTCTTTCAATAATAGCTTGTATTCCATTTGAGACATCAGCAGCATGAATAAAGGATCTTTTAGATAATCCACCACCGTGTAGTTCAATTTTATTCTTGCACATAAACTTAATAAAAGTCTTTGGGATAATTCTGAAAAGTTGTTGCCCGGCACCATAAAAGTTAGCAAAACGCCCAATCACAACAGGAAAATCAAATTGCGATTGGATTAGCATTAAATGTTGATCGATTGTTGCATGCGATAACGCATATGGTGTGGATGGATTCAATGCCGAATGATTACTAATCGGTGTATCTGAGCTTCCATAGACTTCTGGAGTCGAAATTCGAATGTACTTTTCCAATGATTTCAAGCTCGTGAGTTCTTTGTACATTGCAACCTTACTGACCACATTAGTCTGATACCAAGTCACTGGGTCAAGCCAGCTCTCGGCAACCATTCCTTGGCCTGCAAAGTCCACGATTACATTTGGTTCAAAGTTACGGATTGTAGAAATAAATGTCTCGAAGTCATTATTTATATCGAGTTGAAAAAAACGAAATTTTTCTATATTGGGACTATTTCTATAGGGAGCAAATGCAAAATTCGGAAGTTTAGATCTGCTGACTCCCATCACGCGGAATTCCTTGGAAAGGAGGTCGTCAATAAGACGTGATGCGCCAAAGGAATTGGACCCTAGCACAAGCATGCGGTCCACTTCATAACTCCTTTTCCATGGTTGATATAGGCTTTTGCACGCAAGTATCGCACATTTGAGTGGATAGGGTCATATGAAAGTCTTTATCTCGGGCAACTTTAATGTTATCCACCCTGGACATATTCGATTGTTTAAGAAAGCGCGACAGTATGCCGACCGGCTGATTGTTGGCGTCTACAGTTCTACGTACGCGAGTCAGTTAGACCTTTTTTCGGATGAAGCTCGCGTGGATGCATTACACCGTAACAATCTTGTAGATGAAGTATTACTAATTTCAAGTTCCCTTAAAGCAGTTCTTGACAAAGTGCAGCCTGACTTCATCATCAAGGGCCGCGAGTTTGAAGAGCGGGAGACTGAAGAGAGTCAATGGGCAAATGCAAATGGCAAACGAATCATTTATTCTGACGGAGATCCACTGTTTTCTGAACTAGACATACTCAGTCTCTCAAATTCGCCCTCAAGCATTCAAAGTCGCATGAACAGCACAGCTGAAGAATTTAATATTGATATCTCTAAAATTAAGAAGAATTTAAGCTATCTCGAGAAACTTAGAGTTACCGTAATTGGTGATCTCATAATTGACGAATATATCAATTGCGAACCAATTGGACTTTCTCGCGAAGATGCAAATGTTGTATTGAGACCGATTGATAGCGCTATTTTTTTCGGCGGTGCATCAATTGTTGCACGTCATTGTCGCGGACTCGGAGCGCAGGTTAAATTTGTTACTGTCGCGAATAAATTAGGTCATAATGTTGCGGAACTAAGTAAAACTATGGAACTTGATGGTATTGAACTAGAAATCGTAGATGATTTTGAGCGAGAAGAGATTGTAAAAAAGAGATTTCGAGTTGACGGTATATCAAGATTTAGAATTACGGAGGGAAGTCTTGAGACAATTCACACGTCCATTGAGAGGGCAATCATTGAAAAGTGTAGATCTCTCATTGCCGACTCTGATTTAATAGTGTTCTCTGACTTCAATTATGGTGCAATCCCAGAACAATTGCCCAAGCTAATGACGGAAAATAGGGAAAAGAATTGTCTTATCGCTGCAGATAGCCAGATTTCTTCACAAATTGGAAGTCTCTTGAAGTATCGGAATGTAGATTTAATCTCTGCAACCGAATATGAAGCGCGGGTATCTCTAAATAATCAAGATCTTGGGTTAGCCAAGCTAATTACCTCCCTGAGGAAACAACTTCAAAGTACAAACGCCATAATCAAAATGGGGCGAGATGGATTAATCTATGAAACAGAAAGTGAACTCCAAGTCACTAGAACGGGAGCTTTCAAATCGTTTAATCCTTATCCACGTGACGTTGCAGGTGCCGGAGATAGCCTTTTGGCGACATCAGCGCTCTTGCTCACAAGTGGTTTAAGCCTTCACGAAGCTGCGTTCGCAGGTTCACTTGCGGCTGCTCTTCAAGTTGAGAAAATCGGCAATCTTCCTCTGACAAAGGAAGACTTAATCGCTTATTTGTCTTCATGATTTTTCTTCTTTTGGCTGCGGGAGAAGGCACAAGACTTCGCCCTCTTACCGAAGTAATTCCAAAATGTCTCTTACCTGTATTAGGGAAACCAATTCTTGGACGATGGATTGATCAAATTTTTACTTTTTCTGACGCAAAGATTTTTGTCAACACTCATTACAAATCGAGGGAAGTTAGTGATTTTCTAACTAAATCTTATCCGCACAACGAGGACATTCAGACTATTTATGAGCCAACACTGTTGGGGACCGCCGGAACACTCATCAGTCTATTTGAAGATCAACAAGAGGATGTTATTGCAATTCACGTTGATAATTTCTCTGAAGTAGATTTGGAGGAATTTGTTTCAGTTTTCGAGAATCTAGAAGACGGGAGGGCGCTAGCAGCGACATTCAAGACGGATAATTACAGAAATAGCGGAATGGTAGAAATTGATGGTCAACATATTATTCAATCATACGTCCATAAACCCAATCATTCGTATCTTAATGATGCCAACGCAGGTCTATATGCATTTCCAAAAGCAGTGCTTGAGAAATTGGAGTTGGAGAAAAAACGGCCTTTAGACATTAGCGTAGACGTTCTTCCAAAGCTAATGGGTCGAATAAATGCCTTTCGAATTAAGGGAGTTCATATAGATATTGGCACGGACTTAGAAACTTATCAGAATTTAGATTCATATTTAAGATTGCATGGAGTAAATTCTTGAAGGCAAAGATTTTTACCTACATTTATGCCGTAGTTGGACCAAGAGCATTTGCTTTCATATTCTCAATTCGAGGATTTGTCCGAGGAACAGGAATTAGGTGTCGCTTCAGTCAGCATTCAAATTCGTTTTTGGTAAGAGATTCTTCAATAACTAGAAGTGCATCTACGAAATCTCGAGCACTTATGTACATAGGAGGTCTTAACCAAAGAGGCCAAAATCTCTTTAAGACCTATCTTCTCGATCGAATAGAATTCAGAGAAGATGTATTGATCGTTGACTGTGGAGCAAATGTTGGAGACTTTCATCTTGCTTTGCGGATTTCTTTACCCCATAAATTTCGCTATATGGGATTTGAACCTAGTCCTCACGATTTTAATTCTCTTAAGTTAAATGTTGTGGAAGACGTAAATACTCAAATTTTCAAGTTGGCTTTGTGGAATGAAGATAAGGAGCTTGATTTTTATCTCGATGTGGAGTCAGCGAGTTCGAGCCTTATCGAACCAAAACGATCAACTGGCATTACCCGAGTTGCTTCACATCGGCTAGATTCTTTATTGAAAGAAGACGTTTTCTTACTCAAAATAGAGGCAGAAGGCGCAGAACCTGAGGTCCTAGCCGGAGCGCAAAAAGTTCTGCAAAGAATTCAATATGTGGTGGTAGATGTTGGGCCGGAAAGAGGTATAAACGAAGAAAGTACCCGGGATTCAGTAGTTGAGTTTTTAGAAAGAAATAATTTTCGTCTACTTCACGAAAATCGTGGACACCGAAAAGTGGTCTTGTTTGTAAATAGAAATTTCTAATCTACTGTTGATTTATAGCCTGCCAATTCGGCTTGTCGATCAAAATCGGGCAATGCTCTCCTTAGGGCGTCGAATTTCCCGCTTCCCAAAATCTGGCCTTCCTTGATGAAAAATATCTTATCTGCATTCAGTACTGTAGATAATCTGTGCGCAATCACAATTATCGTTCGACTCTCTCGGATGCTATCTATAGCCGTAATAATTTGATTTTCAGTTTCAACATCAAGAGCACTTGTTGCTTCATCCAAAATTAAGATTTCAGGATTTGTAATTACTGCTCGAGCGAGATTTATTCGCTGTCGTTGACCTCCACTTAACAATGTACCTCGTTCTCCCACCAATTCATCTAAACCGTTTGGCAATTTCTTTACAAAATCACTTAGAGCCACAAGTTCTAAAGTTCTAAATAATTCTTGGTCTGAGAAATTCTTCCTAAGTCCAAAAGTCAAATTTTCCCTAACAGAGCCATCCAGCAATGTTGAATCTTGAGCGACATATCCAACACGACTCGGAAACTTTCTTATAAAGGCACTTGGTCTAAAACCCCTTATTGAAATCTCTCCTACTTGTGGCTCTAAGAGTCCCAAAATTAGATCGACCATAGTCGTTTTTCCACCTCCCGAAGGACCAATTAGTGCAATCAATTCACCACTGAAAATTTCTAACGAAATTTGATTAATTGCAGTGTGGCTGGAGTTTCTATACGAAAAGCTTACGTCTCGGAATAGAATCTCGGCTGTATTCGTCTTATCTGATGTTTCACTGACTTCCGAGGGATTCTTTTCTCGCAATGTGTCAAGTAACTCCAAAGTAGGCTTGGCCGATCCTATGTTTGTTTTGATTCCAATCAGGCTCTGCTGAAGTCTCAAGATTGCAGGTGACACTCGCGTTGCAGCAGCAAGGAATATCGCTAAAGTTGTAATGGCAGTCACGGCATCCTTTAATACAAATTGAGAAGCTGATAAAAGTAAGGCTCCAACAACTAAGGAAACTTCAAGGGTATATTTATTTATGTACGGAAAGAAGTTGAGTCGAGCCGCTACCGAAGCTGACAAATTTCTCAAATTTGTAACAGTATCATGATAAAAATCAAAAGCTTGCCTAACATATATTTCTCGGAAAAGACTAACCGCTTCAGCAATTTTCCTATTTGCGCTCACTGTCGCATCTGCACCAGTACTTCCTAAATGGACTGCTCTCTTGCCTAAAATTCTATTTTGAATAATAGCAATCAATGCAAAGTATACAAATGCACCAATAGCAACAGTTGGTTCAATGACAAATAGACCAAACAACATAACACAAATAAGAGAAGTTTCGGCAACAATCTGTACCACTGAACCTACGACTCCAAGAATGAGGCTATTAACACCTTGTGTCACCATATAAAGAATCGATTGCGAAGATTTCTCTTTTATGAATTCATAGGGTTGGGAAAGTATTCGAGAAAATAGTCGAGAAGAAACTTGAGCTGACTTAAAAGCTAGAAATTCAAGCGTCTTTCTAACCAAAAATACTGAAGCCAAAGTTTTTGCAATCATTATTGTGGCTGCCAAAGACCCCAGTAAAGCAACTTGGTTTTGGAAGCTCAGATTTTGAAGTCTCAAGAAATCAACTATTTGCGCAACTTGTGCTGAAGGATTTTTTGATTGGATTCCTGAAATTGCAAGCGCCGTGACAATTCCAATTAACGTGACCGCAATTAGGTCTAGAAGTGCAAGAAAAAATTGAATTACTGAGACTAGATAAAGACGAGGCAGATCTCTCGATTCAAGCAAGGAAGTTGCTGCCCGGAGAGCCGGTCGAATAGAAGTTGTGTTCCTCTTTCGATCTAGAATCTTTAATGATTTCATAAATTTTGAAGACGGAGAATCTTCTTTTTTGAAGAACCGCGCCTCATTTCTCCAATTGCGATATTTACATCAGATAAATCGAAATAATCATTCTCCAAGATATTTAATCTAAACTTGCTCTTTTCAGCAAGACTAATTAGAAATGGTATATCCTCATTAGGAATAGTTTGTCCGCCAAAACTTCCAACAATTCCCGCACCAAAATGCAACGGCATAGGGTCTATTAAGATTTTCTTGCCGAAAGGTGATACGCCAATCAGTACCATTTGTCCCTTAGAGCCCAAAAATTCATAGGCTCTTTCAATAACCCTTATTGATCCTGTAGTTTCTACTACGACCAATCGACTTTGAGAAGAGGCTTCGATGAAAGAACTAATCAAGTCTGGTGATTTTCCTTCAAAGCCCCAAACACAACTCGCAAAACCAAGAGACTCTGCTTTTTCTACTTTTTCGATTTGAATGTCGATTCCGAGTGTTCGTGAAACGCCAAAGAGTTTTGATAATTCAAGAGAGAACATTCCGAGTGGCCCAAGTCCAAGAACTAATAGTTTATCTTCAGGTCTTATGCCGATATCATTTTTAAGAGCACCGTAGGCGGTTGTAACCGAACAGCCGAATAAGGGTAGTAATTCGAGTGGGAGTGAAGTGTCAACTGGTGTGCAACGATTTTCAGAGACGATTGAGAATTCCGAAAAAGTGGTTATTGGCCCCGCATTGATTCTTGTGCCGCAACTGAATATTGAATGATCCTCGGCTTGTCCGCCTTTACCCTTCATCCAATGAAGAATAACCCGTTCACCAATCTTTACTTCAGTTACGTCATCACCGACCGCCACCACTTCAGAGACTGCCTCATGGCCAAGCAGGTGCGGTAAGTATGGGTCTGGACCTTTCTTCGCATCAATTTCTCCTAATTGTGATCCGCAAATAGAAGAAAAGATATTTCTAACCAGCACCTGTTTACTCAAAAGAGTGCTTGGGAAATCCAACTCGACGATCTCCAAAGGAGCATGATTCTTAAAAAGGCAGGCTGCGTTAAACCGGCCAGTTGGGATGCTACTTCTTATCATGGGAAAAATATCCATTCATAATCCCCGCTGTAACCACTTAATTCAAAGAGATGTAGCCAATCTTCTACCGAAAGGATGAGGTTCGCTGTCAAAGCCCAGCACTGTAAATTGAAAAGTTCTTGTAAGTTTCTGTAGCTCTCAACAACAATGTAGTTTTGATTAGAGACTCTCTGCATCTCACCTAAAGCTGAAATACATTCCGAAAGCTTCAAGTTGTGCAATGCATTTACAGAAAGAGCAAGATCAAAGTATTTGTCTTCAAAATCTAATTTTGAAGCATTTCCGATAATCATTCTTGCTGCTAATTCTGGATGACTGGAATTAATTGCGTATGAAGAAATATCCAGTCCGTGGATTTCGATACCCGGCAATAACTTCTGTATCTCAAAGAGAAGATAGCCTCTCCCCGCACCTACATCTAGAATTTTACTTTTCGAAGTCAGCGCGTAGTCACTTATAATCTGGCCGGCCATTTCCTGCCATCTACCTGGAATATAACTGTAGCCCCCGTACCCATATCGACGATCACCATCCCAATAGTCAAAGCCATATTGTCGCGCCTTACTCATAGCTTCTACCTTGTTGTCGTTCATTCTTGCCAAGTAATCACGC
>Ga0169931_10013310_pt1 | contig 11252 bp, 8 predicted proteins | sample Kivu_15m_20L_FD_129675 | JGI IMG/M metagenome (GOLD analysis project Ga0169931, IMG submission 129675) | Freshwater microbial communities from Lake Kivu, Western Province, Rwanda to study Microbial Dark Matter (Phase II) - Kivu_15m_20L... | ecosystem: Environmental > Aquatic > Freshwater > Lake ... | reverse complement strand
GAGTGAGCCGGACTGTTCGGGTCCGACGGGTCGGGTGCCCGGGAGCCTGTCCTGGACGGCGGCGAGGATCTCGACGCGCTTGATGGAGTCGATGCCGAGGTCGGAGTCGAGGGCGAGGTCGGGTTCGAGGGCCTCGACGGGGTAGCCGGTCTTCTCGCTGACGATCTCCTGGAGTTTGGGAATGATGCCAACGGGCGCGGCAACCGGGGCAGGCGGCGGTGCCGGGGCCGCGACCACCATGTGCTGGACCTTGGGGGTCGGAGGCGGTGGCGGCGGGACGGGGGCCTGGACGGAGACCGGCGCCACCGGGGAGGAGGCGGCGACCGCCGCCAGCGGCATCAGCATGGCCGCGGGGGCGCGGCCCTCGAGCAGCGCGAGGAGGGTCCTCTGCGAGGCCTCCTGCGACTCGAGGAAGAGCTTGTGCAGGCGGGCGGCATCCTCCTGCATGCGGGCGAACAGGGACAGGGCCTGGTCGACCACCGGGAGCCGGTGACCCAGCGGATCGGGGGGCACATGTTGTGACATGGCAACTCTCTCAACTCTGGCAACAGGTTCATTGGCGCGTGGCGCGGGGGCCGGCGCGGCGGGTGTCTCCGGGCGGCTTGAGGCGGCCTGGATGGGGGGCAGCTGGGGTTTGGCACCGCGCGGCTTGCGGTAGTTGGCACCGGTGAGGTGGACCAACATTTTGGGACGGGCTGCGGGGGCGTGGGCTGGGAGGTCGCCCTCCCAGGCGGACAGGTCCACATCGACGCCGAGAGCGGCGAGGTGGACCAGCGTGACGGCCAGGCGCTCGAGCTCGCCGGGTCGGCCGGGTTCGGCGTCAAGGGCCAGGGTGCGGGCCTCGACATCGGGCAGGTCGGCCAGAATGTCGCGGGCCATGCGGGTGAGGATGCCGCCGGGGCCGACCTCGAGGAAGACCTCGGCACCCTGCTCGCGCAGGCGTTCGACGCACTCTTGCCACAAGACCGGTTCGGCGACCTGGCGGTGGAGGCGTTCCAGCCAGCCGGGTTCGCCGGGCGTGTAGGGTCGGGCGTCGAGATTGGCGAGCACGGTGGTGGCCATGCCCCGGCCGGGATCGACCGGCAGGTGGGCCTCGCTGAGGGCGGAGGCAAGCGCCCGGGAGGCGTCGGCCAGATCGGGGTGGTGGAAGGCGCCGGCCACATCGAGCCTGCGGGTGGCCAGGCCGGCCTCGCGGGCGAGCCCCTCGCACTGGGCGATGGCGGCGACAGGGCCGGACAGGATGGATTGGCGGGGTCCGTTGTGGTTGGCGAGGCGGACGCCGGGAACCTTGGCCGCCAGTTTTTCGGCATCGTCGCGTTGGGCCAGGACCGCCAGCATGGTTCCCTGGCGGGCGAGGGACTCGTGGTGCATGAGGCCGGCGCGGCAGGCCAGCAAGCGGTACCACGATTCGTCGGGCAGCAGGCCGGCGGAGGCGAGTGCGGTCCATTCACCCAGGCTGTGGCCGGCGCTGAGAGTGTCCACCCCGGCACCCACATGGAAGCGGCGGAGAACCCGCGCGGCGCCCATTCCGAGGGCGCCCATGACGACCTGGCAAACCCGGGTGTCGCGCAGGCTGGCCGCGGCATCGGCCTGGTTGGCAGGAGCGGGCGGGTAGAGGAGATCGTCCAGCAGCGCGAGGTCGGGGAAGGCGCGGGCCATGGCGTCGCGCGCCTTCTCCAGCTCGGCCCGCATCTCGGGGAAAACGCAGGCCAGTTCGCGGAAGGAATCGACGCGCTGGGCGCCCTGGCCGGGGAACAGCAGCGCCAGGCGGGTGCGCCTGGTGCCGGAGGAGGCGCGGATGCCCGGAGCGGCGTGCCAGGAGGAGCCTTCGCGCAGCGCGCCGAGGGCGGCCTGGAGGGACTGTTGGAATTCGGCATCAGTCTGGCCGGTGGCGGTTTCGCGGACCGCGACGAGGCGGAACTTGGCGGAGGGGTGGAAGGTGCGGCGTGTTTCCCGGGCGAACCAGGGGAAACCGGTGTCGGCAACGGGGGGTGTGGCCCCGGCGGCGGCGGCCAGTTCCTCGAGGGTGTCGGCCGAGAATGCCAGGATCTGCAGGGAACCGTCCCAGGCGGGGGAGCCGCAGGGTGTGGCGGATTCCTCGAGGATGGCGTGGAAATTGGAGCCGCCAAACCCGAAGGCGCTGACGCCGGCGCGGCGTGGGTCGCCATTCTGCGGCCGGAGCCAGGGGCGGGCGCGGGCGGGCAGGTGGAAGGGGCAGCCGGGTTCACGCAGGGCGGGGAGGGGCGCGCCCACCTTGAGGGTGGGTGGTTGCACGGCGTGGCGCAGGGTGAGGGCGGCCTTCAGCAGACCGGCGGTGCCCGCGGCACCCTTGGCGTGGCCGATTTGGGATTTGACGGATCCCAAGGCGCACCATGGGGCACCGGAGGACTTGCCGTAGACCTCGAGCAGGGCGGCGAGCTCGACCTGGTCGCCGGCGCGGGTGCCGGTGCCATGGGCCTCGAGCAGGCCGATGGAAGACGGCTGGCAGCCGGCCTGGTCCAGGGCGCGGCGGATGGTGCGGATCTGGCCTTCCTTGCGGGGGGCGTAGATGGCGCCGCCGCGGCCGTCGGAGCCGGCGCCGAGGCCCCGGATGACGGCGAGGACTCGGTCGTTGTCGCGCTCGGCGTCGGCCAGGCGCTTGAGGACCATGAGTCCGATGCCCTCCCCCAGGATGGTGCCATCCCCCTCGGCGGAGAACGGCTTGGAATCGCCGGTGGCTGACAGCGCGGGGGTCTTGCTGAAGCAGGCGTACATGAACACATCGGAAAAGGTGTCCACGCCGCCGGAAATGACGATGTCGCTGCGGCCGGCCTGCAATTCAAGGGCGGCGAGGTGCAGCGCGCCAAGGCTTGAGGCGCAGGCGGCATCGACCACGCAGTTCGCGCCGCCGAGGTCGAAGCGGTTGGCGATGCGGCCGGCCACCACATTGCCCAGCAGGCCGGGGAAGGAGTCTTCCGTCCATTCGGGGTAGTTGCGGGCGATGCGGGCGACGGCGTCCTCGACGCGGTCGGCGGGAACGCCCGCCTCGAGCATGGCTCGACGCCACTTGGGGTGGTCGAGCCGGGCGCCGAGGGGAATGAGGAGCTCGAGGGCGCTGGTGACGCCGACGATCACGCTGGTGCGCTCACGCGGGAAGGGTTTGCCGGCCTCGTCGGGCATGGCGGCGTAGCCGGCATCGCGCAGGGCCTCGCGCGCGGCGAACATGCCGAGGAGCTGGGCGGTGTCGGTGGCCTCGAGGCTGTTGGGCGCGATGCCGAACTCGGAGGGGTTGAAGGGGACCGGGTCGAGGAAGGCGCCGCGGCGGGCGTAGACCATGTCCGGAGCCTTGGGATCCGGATTGAAGTGGTCCTCGGGACGCCAGCGGTCGGCCGGGATCTCGCGGATACGGTCGACGCCGGCGAGCAGGGTGTGCCAGAAGCCCTGGTTGCCGGGCTTGCCGGGGAACAGGCAGGACATGCCCACCAGGGCGATGGGCTCGAAGTGATCGTGCCGTTCCGTGTGATTGTTGGGGTGGGTGGTCACGCCGGCACCCTCGCGGTGGCGTGGGGCACCTGGACGGGCCGGGGATTGACCTGGGCGGCGTGAATGCCCTGCAGGCGGGCGATCTCGGCGCGCTTGAGCAGCGCGGCTCCGCGCATGAGACTGTGGGCGACAGCGGCCAGGTTCCGGTTGGCGGGCAACTCGAGGAAGGACCCCTTGGCCCACTCGTTGAAGGCACCCATGCTGGGGCCGCACCAGACCTGGTAGTCGGCCTGGCGGTCGGGGACACCCTGGGTGGCCCAGCGGGAGGCTGTGGCCAGGTACCAGCGGAAGACCAAGGCCATCTTGTGGCGGGGGTCGGACTGGGCCCGGGCGATCTGCGAGGGATCAAGCCTTTGGAAGTAGGCGATGCAGTCGGCCCACACCGCCTCGAAGGGGCGGCGCAGCATCTGCTTCTCGACGATGGCCTGGTCGGCGGCCGGGACGGCCTCGAACGAGGGGTAGGCGCGGTAAAGATCGTAGAGCTTCTGGGCGCGCATGGCGAACAGGGTGCCGCGCTTCAGCACCTGGACCTTCACGCCCATCTCAAACATGTCGGCGGCGGCGGCCATGGCGGTGTCGGCCTGCTCGGCGGCGGCCAGCATGGCGCGGGCGAGGTCGGAGGTGCCGGACTCGACGCAGGCCTGGTGCACCGTGCCCACCAGCACATAGGCGGCACCCATGGAGAAGGCGGCGGCGACGGAATGAGGGGTGGCGATACCGCCCCCCAAGCCGACGCGGGTGGGGTGATGCCAGCCCATGGCGGCGTTTTCCCGTGTCATGCGATCGCGCAGGGCGATGATGGTGGGCAGCAGATTCAGGGCGGGGCGGTTGTCGGTGTGGCCGCCGGAATCGGCCTCGGCGGTGACATCATCCGCCAGGGGCAGCCGGGCCGCGGCCTGGGCCTGCTGCTCGGTGATTTCGCCACGGGAAAGCAACTCACCCACCAGCTTGGCGGGAGCCGGGGAGAGGAACTTGCGGGCCACTTCAACCCGGGAGACCTTGGCCACCACCTTGTTGGCGGGAACGGGAAGGCCGTCGGAGCCAACGCGCAGGCCGCTCAGGCGATAGCGCACCAGGGGCAGGCTGACATCGAGGTAGGCGCTGGCCTCGACCAGGCGGACCTGGTGCCGCAGGTACAGGTCGGCATGGGCGGTCTCGAGGCTGCTTTCCTGGGGGCTGTAGAGCAGATTGAAACCGAAGGGGAGGTCGCCCAGGCTGGCTTTCAGGCGGGTGATGGCCTGTTCCACCCGCTCGGGGGGTTGGCCGGCGGCACCGTAGAAACCGAGGCAGCCGGCGCGGGCCGCGCCCTCCACGATCTCCTCGCTGGCGATGCCGTGGGCCATGGAGCCAGCGACGTAGGCAAGGCGCAGACCGTGGTCGTGACGGAAGCCGGGATCACCCAAATCTTCTGGGTGGATGGGCGGGACATAAGCGTGGCCGGGCGGAAGGGTGTGGTCAGGCGTCTCATCGAGGAAACGCACGGCCACAGTGCCATCGGGCGTGGCACGGAGTGCCAGAGGCCGGTGGAGTTGGTCGAGGGCATCGCTCAGGGAGGAGGGCATGGCCTTCCGGTGTTGGATGCGGTTCACAAAACACAACGGGAGTGCCAAAACGGCACCGCAGGAGGCCGTGGGGTAAGCCCCAAACGGTCTCCGTGTCCCTTCTGAGTATGTTAGGGAAACCCGGGGGGCCATCCAGACGGATTAGACCCCCGATTTTGCCATGGAACCGGACGGGGGTCCGGTTATTCAGGCTGGGTGATTCCAATTGGCTCGGGCCGCGTTCATGAGGGCCTCGGTGGAGCCGGTTCCCAGACGGGTTGCGCCCGCCTGAATGAACGCCAAAGCCTGCTCCAGCGTGCGGATTCCGCCGCTGGCCTTCACCTGAACCGGGTTTGGGCTATGTTGGCGCAATAAAGTGACATCTTCGAGGGTTGCACCGCCTTCGGCGTAACCTGTAGATGTTTTTACGAAATCAACATTTATCTTTCTAATATAATTACATAGCTGAATTTTAATTTCTGTCGGCAGTTTGGCGGTTTCGAGAATCACCTTCAAGAGGGCACCGTTGCGGTGGGCCAGTTCGAGGATGCGGCCCACCTCCTGGGTGATTTCCGCATAGCGGCCGTCCATGGCCCAGCCCAGGTTGATGACCATGTCGAGTTCGGTGGCACCGTCGGCCAGGGCGCGGGCGGATTCGGCCAGCTTGATGTCGGGGTGGTGGCCTCCCTGGGGGAAGCCGATCACGGTACCCACCTTCACCCCGGAGCCCTCGAGCAGTTTTTTGGCGCGGGCCACGGAGCAGGGGCGCACACAAACGCTGGCGACTTTTTCCCGCGCGGCCAGAGCGCAGCCGGCCTCCAGTTCGGTTTCCCGCAGCGTGGGGCTGAGCAAAGCGTGGTCGATCAAGGCGGCTAGTTCGGCGGGACGGGTGGGAAGGATGACGGGCGGGCGCATGGGATGCTCCAAGGGTTGGGTGCGGTGATGGTAACACGGGCTTGGGGAATGGGCCCAGGAGGCCCAAAGGACCATGTGGCGTGAAAATGGGCAGTTTTGTGCAAGCATTGGCTGAATGACCGGCCAGAAGCGGATTCAGGTGGCCTTGTTTCCGTGGCAACCAGAGGTTACGCAGCCTCGCCAAAGACCGCCGGGCCAGTACCGGCATGGCGCAGACTTAGGGAAACCGATAGCAGGCATGACCGGCTGGATTGCACGACTGCTGAAACGAGCGACCTGGTTGCCCATGGCGGCGGCCGGTGTGTTTGCCCTGTTGCCGGCGGGGCGGCTGATGGCCCAGTCGGCCGGCATATACAGCACGGTGATCACGCAGCCCACCGCCGAAGTGAAGGCCAGCCCCTCGGCCGACGGCAAGATCTACACCACCAACCGTCTGCGGATGGGTGAACCGGTGGTGGTGATGGAGGAGCGGCCAGACAACTGGCTGGCCATCCGGCCACCGCGGGGCTCGTTCAGTTGGGTGCAGGCGAAACATTTGAAACAGGTGGCCCCCGGCCAGCCCAACTGGGTGGTGGTGGCTCCGCCTGGCACGCGGGCGCCGGCACTGGTGGGCAGCTCGGTGGATCCCTCGGTGCGGCCCAGCGTGGAAAGCGCCAACCTGGTGCTGGGTACCCAGGTGCGGGCGGTGGGAGAACCCACCGGCGAGGGGGAAGGACGCTGGGTGCCGATTGAGCCGCCCGAGGCGGAGCGGCGTTACATTCCGAAGGATGCGGTGGCCAAACCGGCGGGAGGAAGCCCCGCGATGATGACCAGCGTGGCTCCCACCTATTCCCCGGCTCCCGTTTATAATCCGGCTCCCACTAATCCGACCGTGGGCGAGGTGGCGCCCATCACGCCCGGGGCAGCGGCTCTGGTGAACGCGGCCACGCCTCCGGCTGGAGCGCCGATGGCGTCGATCCCCTTCGCAGGAGTTCCCGGCACCTGGTGCGGAGCGCAAACGGGCGACCCGGCACTGCGGTGGAACGAGGCGTACGCCACGGAGCTGGCGCGCAACTATCCGGAAGCCATCCGGTTGTACACGCAACTGGCGCAGGATTTCGCGGCGACCCAGCCGGAACTGGCGGGCCAGGCCTCGAACCGGGCGCTGCGGTTGCGGGAGGTTATCACAGTGCCGGGAACGCCGCTGCCCTACCCGGATCGGCCATATATCCGAGCCTACCAGCCCTATTACTACCCACAGCCCTATCAGCAGCCTCTGGCAATGGCGCCCGTGCCCGGGGCTCCAGTGCCGGCGCAAAACTCGTCCAACATCCGTCTGGCGCAGCCGTTCGTGCCGCAGGGCAACACGGTCAGTTCCGCCGGCGTGCCGGGGCAGCCTGTGACTCCGGGCACCATCGCCTCGGCAACCACCGCCGTGCCCGCCGCTTCGGCCCCCGGAACAATCCCTTCCGGATCGGGAACGCTGGGGCCAACGGGAGGCACCGGAATCCTGCGCCGAAGCGGGCGGAACCTGGACAACCGGCAGATGTATCTTCTGGAGAGCAACGGCAGGCTGCTTGGGTATGTGGTTCCGGTGCCGCCGTTGGACCTGGAAGGATTCGTGGACAAACCGGTCGATGTGCGGGGCGGCATGCGCTATGTGCCCTCCATCCGCGCGAATGTGCTGTACGCCACCGCCGGCACACCCTGGCGCTGAGCCTTCCCTTTTCATCTGGACGCTTTGGCCCGTCCCGGGATCCGGGGTATCATCGGCGCAAGCCCTGATCGCCGGCACCCGGAAGATGCGCCATGCTAGCCGCCCTGTTGATCGTCCTCCATCTGGCACCCGCCTATCCCGAGCATCCCGCGGCATTGGCCGCGCCACCGTGGCTTGGCACGACCGTGGAAAATGAATCGAGCGCGGTGCTGGAGGAAACAGAGGGAGGCCCCTTCGTCGCCCGCTTGTCGCGCAAGCCGGACAAGGTGCTGGCGGTGCGTTCGGCCAACCGCGAGCGGGTGTACTCGGAGGGGGCCGATTTCACGGTGGACGTGGCGGCGGGCCGGCTGGTTTTTACCGGCAAGCCGGTGGAGGGATTGAAGCTGGCGCAGCTTTATCCTCCCAAGGGAGCGCCGAACTCGTACCCCAGCCGGGTGGGGCATCCGGAGCAGGCGATGCTGTACGGGCCGGGCCGGTGGTTCCATGACCATCAGGTGGAGGTGAGCTACACGACCCGACAGTCTTGGCCGGGAGCCAAGCCGTCTTCGGCTATGGACAGCCTGCCGAAGACGGCGGCCCTGCTGAAGGGGAAAAAGTTTTTGAAGATCGCCGTCAGCGGCGACAGCATCTCGACGGGGTTGGATGCGAGTGCCCTGGCGAAGGCCGAGCCCAACCAGCCGGGGTACCCGGACCTGGTGGCAGCCAATCTGCAGCGACTGACCGGCAGCGAGGTGCGGCTGGTCAACTTCGCCATTTCGGGCACCAGCATCGCGTTTGGCGTTTCGGATTGGCCCAAGCTTGCGGCCTGCACGCCGGACCTGGTGATCGTGGCCTATGGCATGAACGATGTGGGCCGCAAGGACCCCCGGTGGTACCGGGAGCGCACCGCCGAACTGGTGGGGAAGATCCGCGCCGACCTGCCGGATGCGGAAATCATCCTGGTGAGCCCGATGCTGGGAAACCAGGAGTGGATCCACACGCCCCGGGCGATGTTCGACCTGTACCGGAATGAGTTGAAGGCGCTAACCGGATCAGGCGTGGCTCTGGCGGATGTGACGGCGGTGTGGCAGGCGCAGTTAGGCAACCAGCGGGACCTGGACCTGACCGGCAACGGCCTGAATCATCCGAACGACTTTGGCCACCGGTTGTACGCCTGGACGATCCTGTCGACGCTGGGGCAGAACCCGGGTGAGGCTGTACGGCAACCCACGAAGGAGGGCAACCCATGATCACACTCCCCGCGATTCTGCTGTTTGCGCTGGCCGCCGATCCGACTCCACCAGCCGGCCTGAAGGCGGCGGCGGTGCAGGCCGCCGCCACCCGTCTGGAACCAGCCTGGGGCATGGCCCGGAAAATATGGGAGTTTGCCGAGCCTGGATACCTGGAAAAGGAATCGAGCGCGCTGCTGGCCGGGGCGCTGGAGGCGGAGGGATTCCGCGTGAAGCGGGGCGTGGCGGGCATACCCACCGCGCTGGTGGCGGAAGCCGGAACGGGCAAGCCGGTCATCGCCATCCTCGGCGAGTATGACGCGCTGCCGGAGCTGTCGCAGGAGGCGGAACCGTTCCGCAAGCCCAGGCCTGGTGGAAACGGCTACGGGCAGGCATGCGGCCATCATCTGTTCGGCGTGGCCAGCGCGACGGCGGCGATGGCGCTCAATGACCCCATCAAGTCCGGGCAACTGAAGGGCACGGTGCGTTTTTACGGATGCCCCGCGGAGGAGGGGGGAGCGGCCAAGGCGTTCATGGTGCGGGAGGGGCTGTTCAACGATGTGGACGCGGCGCTGCACTGGCACCCGGGCAGCCGGAACGCGGCGGGGGATGCCTCGTGTTTGTCGCGTATCGCCGTGAAATTACGTTTCCATGGCAAGGCCGCGCATGCGGCGGGGTCGCCCGAGAAGGGGCGCAGCGCGCTGGACGCGCTGTTGCTCACCATCCATGCGGTGGAATTGCTGCGGGAACACACGCCTGACGGCACCCGGTTGCACCACACGATCACCGCCGGCGGCGGCGCGGCGAATGTGGTGCCTGAATTCGCCGAGGGATTTTTCTATGTTCGGCATCCGAAATCGGAGGTGGTGGCGCAACTGTGGCCCCGGTTGCGGAAATGCGCGGAGGCGGGGGCGCTGGCGACGGAAACCCGGCTGGAGGTGGTGCCGCTGGGCGGGACGCTGGAAATTTTGCCCAACGACACGCTGGCCCGGGTGACCAGCGCCAACCTGAGGGCGCTGAACGACCTGGCCTACGAAGCCGGCGAGGAGGCATTCGCCGCGCGGTTGCGCGAAAGCTTCGGCGAGAAGGCGCCGCCGACGGATTCGATCCGCGAGGTGAACGATCAGTCGGGCAAGGTGACCAACGGCTCAACCGATGTGGGGGATGTGTCGTGGGTGGTGCCGACGACCGGTTTCTACGCGGCGACCTGGGTGCCGGGCACGCCCGGGCATTCGTGGCAGGCGGTGGCCTGCGGCGGGACGACAATCGCGAAAAAAGGCATGGGGCTGGCCGCCCGCACCCTGGCCGCAACGGCGGTGGACCTGATGACCAACCCGCAACTGATCGAAGCCGCCAAGGGGGAGCAGGCCCGCCGCAAGGACGGCAAGCCGTACACGCCCTTGATGGAAAAGGACCAGAAACCGCCGCTGGATTACCGGCTGCCCGGCAGGAGGGTTTTGGGGGAGTGAAACAAATAGAAGGAGTCGTTATTCGGCCGGTTAGCCTAGATGATTTGGAATGGATGTATCGGCTTCAGCTTGATCCGGATTCCAACCGGATGGCTGGCACCCATCCCCGCGAGCGGGATGATTTTTTTAACCATTGGGAAAAGGTTTGCAAAGATCCCGAAGTAACTGCCCATGTTATCTTGGTTGGGGAAGTGGAAGTTGGGTGCGTCGCAGCTTTTCCCAGGGATGGAGACACCCATGTCGCCTATTGGATTACACCAAAGCGCTGGGGTCAGGGAATAGCCACTGCCGCCTTACGCAAACTATTGGGAGAAGTGTCCATGCGTCCGTTGTATGCGACGGTCGCCGACACCAATCTGGCATCCTTGCGAGTGTTGCGGAAGTGCGGGTTCCAACGGTTAGGCGCCAGGCAAGTTGCGGAGTGTTCCCGGTATCCGGCCCACACCGAGGAACTGTTTATATTGTCAGGATAGGAATGGGGCAGGTTAGTGCTCACCCAGGCTATTACGATTTTTTGGGGAGGCGATTATGAACCTGAAAAACTCGATCATCGCGACAGTGGTTTGGACCGTGGTTGTCCTGGCGGTTGGGGTTGGGATGATTATTTACATCGGCACGCATCCGGTCCCGGGAGCCACGGTGGAACAGCGCAGCCAAATGGCGGGTTCAGAGACGGGTTTTGTGGCGGCGCTGGGTTATGCCGGCATCTGGCTGCCTTTCGCCTTCAAGAAGGGCCAGGATAAGCGGAAAATGCGGGATAAGGTTTCTGCGGTTTCCAAAAAGAGACCTGGTGGGAAGGCGATGGGGTAAGCGGTGAAACGTGTTGGGTTAAATGGACCTAAAGCGTTTGCCAAGGCGAAATTTTTTTGAGGATGAGTTCAAAGCAATCAAAGCAGCGTTT
>Ga0169931_10013309_pt1 | contig 11253 bp, 6 predicted proteins | sample Kivu_15m_20L_FD_129675 | JGI IMG/M metagenome (GOLD analysis project Ga0169931, IMG submission 129675) | Freshwater microbial communities from Lake Kivu, Western Province, Rwanda to study Microbial Dark Matter (Phase II) - Kivu_15m_20L... | ecosystem: Environmental > Aquatic > Freshwater > Lake ... | reverse complement strand
GTGGAATAAACATTGCTTCTTGTATTTATGTAGCGTTTTATAGAGATAGCGTTAAGAAAACGGAGTTTCCCAGCACGTCCGTACTGTCCGTACACAACAACTGTTTTACAGACTCGCGGATTTGAATAATATGTACTTGTATTCCTGGCAATGATCATCATTGAAAGTTTACTTCATTCTGTCTTCTATAGAACCTTATCATCATCATCATTATGACAGCAGGAGTAAGTCTCAGTCTTCGATCGGTGGATGTACTCCAGGAGCGTGAAGAGAATGAGTCTCCTATGCGGGTATACCTACGTATTCGACCACTGAATAAGTATGAGATTTCGAGACGTAGTAAACATTGTATGCAAGTGTATCCGGATGATATGAATGGTACAACAACTCGAGTGACTGTAGATTCACCATACGAGGGACAGTATGACTTTAGCTTTGATCAGGTATAATACGAAAAAGAAAACATACCGTACTGTACTTGTTTTTCTAATACTCATTTCTTACACATGCTCGTGATATCCCTCCCTCCCTCCTGTACAGATCTTTGATGAACATTCAAAGCAACGACAGGTATACGATGCCGTGGCTAAGCCTTTGATCGCAAAATTTATAGCCGGTTATAATTGTACGATAATCATGTATGGTTCGAGTCAAAGTGGACGCACTCATACAATCGTGGGAAACGTAATATACCCATTCAAGACAAGCAAAGTCCAAGGAGACGATAAGCCTGCTCCTTTCTTATCCCAGGAGGATCCAACTACTACGGTTGTAGATCAACAGCAGGAGGATACAATCACTTCTCATCATGATGAAATAGTATCTCACTCTGACGACGAAACCAACACTGTCATAAAAGAGAATAGGAATCAGATAGATGAGGATGATAGGGGTATCCTGCCACAGTTTGTCCAGGATTTATTCCGATGCATTTCTACATCTCAACAACAACAAGAGCATTCATCCATACAACTTAGGGTTCATTGCACATATATTGAATTGTATATGGAGGCTGTCAGAGATTTACTTAACACAAGCTCAACTACGACGACTCGTCTTGAGGGGGTCACACCCATTCCATGTAAAAATGAACTAGATGTCTTAGCACTCCTAGCTAGAGGGAATGCCATACGAACGATATTGGAATCTAGAAAGCAAACGGATTTAAGATATTCACATACTATTTTTACTATTCATTTACAACAACGATGTACCCTATCAGGGAGAGAGATTACTTCTTCTATACAATTTGTTGATTTGGCAGCGAGTGATGTAGCTCATAAAACATATCCCATGAATTATAACAAGGCTATATCGACTTCATCATCTGCCTTACATGCAGTTGTACGATCCTTGACTGACAACCAAACAAAGACCCCTAGAGTAATACCATACCAAAATTCCATCTTGACTCGAATACTACAAAGTGCCCTTGGAGGGAATTGTATATCCTGTGTCGTTTGTACCGTATCATGTGCATCAATGAATGTAGATGATACGTTAGCCTCCATTCGGTTTGGAACCAAATGTAAAGCTATACGGAATCGGATACTCAAGAATATATTCTTCTCTCGAGAGGAGTGTTTACAGATGTTACAAGACATGATGAGGAGGGAAGGCAAACAAGCCACTAGAAATACTTTTGTAGCAGACACAGATACTGTGCAAGAACATGAAGGTGCAAAAAACCATAGAGAAAACTCCTCGCAGAGTATTGAAAGTGTGGAAAGTCTTCATTTGCAAATAGAGACTATGAAACAAATCAAAGAAAATATGAACAATGATATGCTTGGTCTTCAGTCTGAAGTGCTCATCTTACGACATGAAAATGATTGCTTACTCGAAGAAAAAAAGAAGGCCATGGCTGATCTAATAACAATGCAAAATGAAATGGTAGAGCTCAAACGACGTAAAACAGAGGTAGAGAATAACCTACGAACGAGTCAGTTTCGAGAAAGTGAGGCTACAGTCTTTCTGAGACAGTTTCGTATTTTCTATCGTCGACTACTACAAAACAAATCCAGTCAGGGAGGCACCTACTCTTCTCAGTTATTCGTGGATCCTCCAGGAGTACCAGGAATAAATGATATGGTCGACATTGATACTTTACTCTGGCGTAGTGGTTTACTGGAAGATGATGAGGTTGATAGTGATGGTAAATTATCCTCTAAATATCGACCCACTGCACAAGCATTAACTCGAAGTTCCATCGCTGCAGTGAATGAAGAAGTTCCCTCAGAAAATCTTCGTTCACAGGATTTTGAATTTTTACAACTGGAATTGAAATCTGTAGTTGAAAAAAGTTATGCTTTACATATTGCGCTCCAAGAGGCAGAGGCGACAATTGAAGTCCTCTCAAATAACAATGGATCACTAGCTAAATTACGTTTAGCTGAAGAAGCCCTTTCCTTAAAGAAACTTCTTTTTGAAAAAGATAATGATCTTCAGGCTATTATTTGGAAAATGAATGAACTTAATCTTGTGAATAAGACCTATGACAAGAAATTATCAAACATGATTGAACATATGACTTATCTAACAGATGCCCTCGATGAGAGCCAGGAGGAGTATCGCATCGCCTTGGAATCAAGTCAAAAGACTGTTAAGAAGCTTCAAGATGATGTTCAACGTTTATCAACCCTTGTAAATTCTCTAACCCTGTACAAAGAAGAGTCTAGTTGTACCCCTCCTTGCTCTATTTTTGAGACTTGTCCTCATATGTCCAATGAGACAGATGACTTGCAACATTTCTATCATTCTGATGAAAGGCCGAGTGACAAACCTCCTTCTGAATTTAATGAAAATGGTACTATATATGTAATTGAAGGAACCCAATTAAATGAAAAGGAGTCTGCTCCGAACGATGAACATTCTGGTGAACTGGAAGAAATTATCCGGCATTGGACTCAGTATCCAGAGGAGCTGCTTTTCGTCGGAGCTAAATTAAATTCGTACTCCCCTATTCGTTTTACAGATAAGTTTGGGCCACAAATTCGGTTGGGAACTTTTCAGGACTATATACGGTTGGTAAAATGTTGAGTCGTTCACTGTAATATTCTATCTCTTTATCCATCTACTATTTCTCGCTCCCAGAGCTTTGTCTCTGAGTATTGTAAGTGATGCTGCCGGGTCAAATACACGCATCGTAATTAGTAACTTGTCTCCATTGACATGATAAAAATAAGATGGATATCTCGCTGTTCTGGGTGCCAGTATTACCGATATATTTGTTAATTTAGGTTAAAATAAGTAGGATTAATCAGGATTTAATATATCTACAATACGAGAAGTGTTGGTACAAGAAGGTAGATATCTCTTCAACATCGCTTGACTTACAGCTGTAGCGGATTTCTTCGTACAGGGAACTGCAGTGGTTTACTTGAAGTTATTATCGATGTCTTCCATAGATAAAGGGCGATACCGATCTTTCATTTTAGGACCGAAAGACGATGAAAGTGTTGGAAACAACTCAGAGTTTTCAACCTCGTATTGCAAAACACGAGCCTTCAAAATATTTTTCTCACGCATAGCTTCGTCATCTTGTTTTGACAAAACCTTGGCAATAGTTGAATCTGAAGGCACAAGCAGGGACTTGGCTTCAACACGTCCTTTGTGCCCTTTCTTAAGAAAATTGAATTGCACGCCTCCTCCACCAGTCAACATTGCCGAGAAAGGATTATCCTTCGAATCCCCCGTGACATCAGAGTTCTTCTTCTTGATAAATTGAGAAGCTGAAGGCATTGCGTCTGATACTTTCCCTCCAAGACCGGTGCGAGCGGCTACTTTTCCTTTCTCAATAGCCTCCAGAGTAATTCTCCTTAACTCCTGATCAAACATCTCCTCCTCTAATTTTTGCTCACGACTTTTCTGTAACGCTTCCTCATCTACATCATCTTCGTCCTCATTCAAACTTACGTTATCTTCACTAAACTCACTGTCCTCATCGTTGTCATCATTTGATTGATGGTCCATAGATGCATCATCCACAGGATCCTTATTAAGAATGTCGTCATCACTTTCTTGAGATAGTTGATCCGCAACTGAGTCATCGGCATCATCATCCGAATCAGAACTACTCATGACTTCCTCATTCAATAGAATCCCTTCGTCTAAAGTTCCAGAATCATTTAATAAATTCATGTTGTTGTTCTCGAGGCGCTTTGCTGCTATCGCATCTTTTTCCTCGTAAGATACTGTGGCATTGTGTGCGTCATACCACGTTTTGTATCTTGTGATTCCGTAACCTTCAGGGATTTTCCTAGCGTTGGCATCCATATTCAGGGATCGTAATCTAGAGTCGATGAGGTCAAATGAATCAAGAATAGAAAACTCAATATCAGCAGGAATTGACGACTTAGTGAATATATATCTCTGAAATGAAGCAAGGAATTGATTCAATGATGCCTTATTTTGATTACTGATTGATACGACGCAACTGTCTAATATCGTGCAGACTAACTTAATGCGGAACACCGATGAAGGAGGATCGATCAAAGATGGCACCCTTGGGTCGAACTTCGAGAACGCCGATACCGCAACTGGTTTACTATTAGATGATTCTTGAAAACTGTCGTCAGTAGCACTTTTTTCTTCGAACTCCTCATCCTCCTTAATTGTCCGAGTTACACCTGAAGGACGTTTAAGAAGTTTAGAGGAAAGAGCCTTTGAGCTGACGACTTCCTCGTTAGGCGTATCATGTTTAAGGCTGGCTTCTCTTAAGGCCGGAGGAATCGCATGACCATAATTAATTATGTTGTAAAGTTGGGCTGTTACGACAGGGAATCCAATGAGGCCACGATGAAACATTTCCCCCAATACTCTTGCATACGAGAGAACTCTTTGATGGTCTCGCGGGTTTGGGACCTCTAAGAAATACTGAAGTTCTTCAATGACGGTGTCGAGAACACGAATGTAGACCTCAGTTTTTTCTTTTTTCAATGATAGCATAAGGCCTACTACAGCATGTACTGCATTGTATCTTCCTTTGCGGCAAGCTTTTAAGATGTACTTTGCCACAAGGTAGCCACAATTTTTAGATGGATCACTCCAGGGAAGACGCGCAATTTGTTTCTTGGCTAACGCGATCAGTTTATCATCAGGAGTAAGTCGTACCACCAATAAATCGAGCAAATAGGCCTCCATAGGATCTAACAACTTTCTCTCCTTTTGCGTAATCGGTGGAGGGACAACCATGAAGAGTGCAGAATCAATAAGAGCATTGTAGCGATCATCCAAGAATTTCACCTTCCGTAACCGGTTGATACTGTCCATTATTTCTACGATCTTGGAGTTAGTATACTTGGTACGATGTAAATATCGACCACATGATTCCAATAGACAGCAAGCTACGTCAATATTGTAGCCACTAAAGTCAAGAATGCATCGCCTTAGGCATCGAAGAGCCACCATAGGGGGTGCGACACGGAATTTTGTGAGCTCACCGAGATATCGAGCGTTCCTCATTCGATGTTCAAGGTTTTGCTGTTTTTTCCAACGCGTCAAGCCATGAAACTGTTGCTCGATTTCCAGTATAACCTGGGACGCGATATCAGGATACACCCTATCAAAGATAGCAGTTAATCGAGAGAAGAAAGGGAGCAAATCCTGTCGTCGCACTTGGACGATAGCCTTTTGAATGCGCTTACGTGCAGCTTTGGATGCCCCGTGATTGACGCAAAAACGCTCTGCTAATTCATCGATCTTATCCCGACGATTACATTCCGGTAGATCTTGCTCTATAAGAGCTAATAGCTTAAAATGAGGTGTATCTTGGTTCCCCTCAATCTTGGCTAAAAGATTTAACATTATAAAGGATGAGCTAATAAATTCTTCTGGTAGGAACATGACTACGGATGTTTTGACTTACCATCTCCATCGTTATCGGCATTATATTCATCGATTGAGGCTACAGTACCATCCTCCATGCTATCCCCAGACGAAGGAAACGTATCTACATCTGCATTCAAAGTTACAGATTCTTCCATGTCTGTCGGTAGATCTGCTGACTTGAATCTCAATATGTTGGACGCTCGTAGTTTTTCAACTTCATCTACAGTGTAGCCAAGCAGAGCTGGTGGGATACTAAGAAAATCCGGAATGTCACAATAGAATACTCTTGTCTCTTCATCATCGAAAGGACCAAGATTGCTATCGCGATCGCCTTCTCTTTTGTATAGTTCTACTCCGGAGCCTTCGTTCTGGTTTGTAATATCACATTCTTCCATCTCAACAACCAATGGAGGCACAGTTTCATTTAAAATATCCGCCAGTATCTCAACACTTTTTTCAAGCGTTTCCATCAACCTTTTAGCATCTGCAAGACCTTTTTCTCTCTGCTCAGTAAGTGATCCTGAAAGTAGACGGTCTTCTTCACATCGCTTTTCGAGCTTGACAAGCTTTTTGTGCGTGTTGACGTACGAAACGCAAAGGGTTTTGAATGCCCCGGTCACATGAGTACGGAAGATGGAAGATACACTTTCAGGTACAGCAAGCGCATCGCATGCAGTCATAATTTTATTTAAGGTTGTAGCAGCCAATTCTATAGACGAATGAGACACTGAATATTGAGTGGAATCGTATATACTAGCTTTGTCGTTGCCATCGTTTGCTATATTGTCTGTGCGAGTTTCTAGAAGTAGCTCTTGATCTGATGAGGTAGAAGCAACGGCATTCTCTTTAGGAATAACTGATTTTAATACATTCATGTCCTCTAACACATTCGTAGGGATCACTCCAAAAATTTCATGCCCCGCAGCTTTCGCAAAAGCAACCACCATATGAGCATCTGCAACTTGATACGAACCCACGTCTAAAGTCTTATCTTTTTCTGTTGCTGAAGATGGAGCTCCGCACGCATCACTTACAATCCGCACGAGAGCTTTCGGATCTTGAATAACACCTGCGAGAAGTAGTTCCGTAAGAAATCGTAGGAACACTCTCTTTTGCTTCACATCATCATTTGATGTGTTCACCTTGCTCGAGACAGCTGATATTAATTTTGGTATGAATAAGTCTCTGAATTCATCATACCTTTCGTGTATTGAGACACAAAGTTCAACGAGATATGGAATGTCACTGACTTTCATTTTACATTCAAGAAATGCAGACACGATTTCCTCAATGTATCTGGATAGATTAAGTATTTCAACGTCACCAATCATAGACGATATAAGACCAGGGGCATCCCACGAAGTTGTGCTTTTAATTTTCTTACAAAAGGCTGTGCATTTTTTCAAGTCCGACTTCAAATTTTTCTTGTTAATTTGGAAGTTGGCACGCGTAGATGCAAGTTTATCCATTGCGAGACGACTCCTCCATAGCTTATGACTATCTGTAACTACCAAAAAATTAGTTTGCAGTCTTTGACATGTGGCGGATATTTTAAATTCTAGTTGTAACTTTGCTTGCAGTAGAGCGAGGTGTTTAGTCTCGTTTTGACGTTGTATATCAGCTGTCCGTTTCAACTCTGCCGCGGCTGCATCTTCTTCAGCCTTTTTCTGAGCCTCTATTAAAGCAATCAAGCGACTTTCCTCTGATTCAATCTCTGGTATTATCTCATCGACCATAGTGTTTAGAACATCACCTCGATCTTTTTTATTTCGATTCCGCGACCTTTTCGACGAGCTATCGGTAGCAGTTTCTGAATGTGCGTTTCTAGTATCATCGTTGGGTCGAGGTTTATGAGTATACGATAATGATAGCTTTCCGAAGTTAGTGGGTAAATTGGCCTCGTTATCTTTTAGGGCTGAATCTGCATTTCCTTTAGGCCCAATTTCAACGATGGATTTTGTTTGGGTTCGATTAGCTGAGATTCGGCCTCCTCCTCGCTTCTGATTGGCTACTCCTGCCTGAGTTCCACTTGACGATACCCGTTCTTTTGCATCCGGCGAAGAGGACATGCTCCTTGCCACTGGTACTTAAGAGCTGATTGACGTCTTGGTTAACTTGTTGGATATGCAAGGCCTCTTGATAAACACAAGCTAAGCTTCTCTCTTCTCTCCCTTCTGATACAGTATGCGTATGTAGAACTATAATAGTGTTGACTATACGGTTCTACGGGAAGTAGGACTTTGGGTTAACAGTTAATTGGTGTAAGGAATTGTCGAAGTTTACTGTATTGAGTTATGCATGGGACAACCCATTTCTTTCTTGGCCTTTTTACTGTCGTTGGACGCATTTTACATTACGAATTTAGAACACAGACAGGCTTAGAGTGATCACATGTGCAAGGGCAATAGCAGAATCAGGATGACCGTGCAAAATTCAGTTAAGTAATGTGAATCAAACCGTGTGATGATAATAACTGTACAGTACAAAGATAGTTTTTGGTACTTTTTAAATCAATATGATGTTTTTAGATCATCAGTGGCTAGGATTGAGTCGAATCATACGTATGCGATGGAAATGTGTATGAAGATAATGGCTCCAAAGTGTCTATCCCCTCCGAACATTTTCCCTAAAATAAGCGTCGTTTTACTTATAGGACATGTTTAATAGACTAAAACTTATTGATGACCGCAGTCAATCATCCAAAGGTTAAATCATAACCGGTCTCTGTAGGGACCCATAGCAGCCTAATATCTCTGGGACTCTTATTAGCCATATTTGCCCGTTCAACTAAATCTTGAACTTTCCTTACATGATCAATGACATTTTTATTATCACCTCGAGTTTCTAGCGCTTCAAAGGAGATCTGTGCCATAATTTCTAAATTAGGAGCACACTTGGACTTTGTCACCAGCAGTGCTGCTTTCTCCGTAGAAATACCCAGCTTTATTTCTTGAAAAGTATAAAATCTCGTTCGCTCAAAATCATCATCATAATCTTGCATAGACAGTTCCTGTAGGATATCGTCGATTATCTTTAAGCCTTCATCCATCAAAGGTAGTGCATCTATGCATTGACCTGAATGAGCCATGGAATGTGTAGCAATAAATCGTGTTTGCATAAGACTTTTTGTATGAGTCCATTCTTGTTGTTTTTGCTCATTGACTGTACGTGTCATCTTTTTGGAATAATCTTTTGCTGTCTTTCCACCAAATGGATACTTCATGGCTCGTTGTAAGCTACTCGTCAACTTGACCGCCGCCAGCTGAGAATATCCTGCATTTACTAGAGATAATCCACATTCTCTTTCGGCCATAATGCTACCGGGAGCAGAGCGATGTGATTCACACCAAATCCACTCCGTTTTGGACCACAACTTCGTATAAGATTGTTGCTTGGCGACATAGAATGCGAGCAGAATAACGCTTGCATTTTTCATGAGATTCAAAGCAAATGTACTTATCCTTACATCTTTCAGTCCGGTATACTCTTGGACCAATAGTAAATGGGAGAGAATAGACAGACCTTGAACGAGAAGGAGGCAAAAACCAAAAGATGGCAAAAATAAAGTTCGATCAGCGATGGTCAACCCTACATAAACAAATAAGTTGGAAGACATCAAAAAGGGAATCAGCATCCACAAGAATGAAACCACAAGTGTCCTTCTCCATTTTTGTGCCAGCGTTGCTTCCGTCCGTGTTAATTTGGTATCAAAAGCTGCACCAAAGATATGATACAAAGAATAAATCATGATTACCCAAAGAAATAATACTATAGTGGAAAAAAGTCGTTATCCTATCAAGGCCATAGAAAGGATTAATAATAATAGTATATAATATTTCTCACTACACGTACCTGCAAGCATACGTGGATCGGTTAATGGATCATCCAACATAGGTACTGCATCAGCAGTCCAATCTGCAGACAAATTTCTAGGATTCAGCATGAGCCAAACATTGAAACACCACAAAAAACTGAAGTGAATAAATTTGATGAATGGATGGTTTAAACAAGCACCTTGATTCTGTTCACAGATAAAGTCAGAGGAATAAGTTCCATTCTTATGAATACGCCATACAGCTATATAGAACATGAAAAATATAGCCGCAATAGATCGGATAATGAAATGAATACATTTAATTTCTCTGCGTTTCTTTCCAATTAGAGCATTGGATCCTGAGCTATGACGATTCCTATTCAAAATAACTTCAAGCAATTCAGGTATACTAGTATCAGTTCCAACTAAGGCATCCCATGCGATACAGACAAGTGGAAGCGTAATACCATGCTCTTTCGACAACATGGCTGCAAAAGTACATACGATCATTCCAACAATACCTATCCATCCCACTGTACTTGTATGTCCTGAAGAAGAAGTTGAAGTATGAAGTAAGGGAACTTGAGCGCCAAATCGAGCATACATTAAGAATCCAGTAAAGTAAAACAATCCACATAAAACTTCTGCACGTCCAGTTGTATTAGCTACCGACTCTACATGAATAGGATGTGTTGCATAGAGCAAGGAAGCTAAAGTCATGGTTGTATAAAACCAAGTAGGATGAAAAAAGTCTAACATTCCATCAAGGACATGGACATTGGAATTCGATCCTCTGGATATGGTGGATGATGAAGATGATAATGTCCTTGTATTGGTATAATGAAGAAAGGTATATGCACAGACAGGTACGACCAAGGCGGCTACAACAGCATACAGTATACGATCTATCAGATGAAACCAGTATGGAACTAATCCCTTGGCCCATATATAATTCAGACGATATGTGGCTGTACAAAGAGGTCTCCAGCTCTTATGACTTCTAGCCAAGGTTAAAATGTCTTTTCCCCAAAAATCACGATTCCATATTTCAGACCATGGAAGTTCTTCACCTGAAACTAAAGGATTTAATTCTAGAGATACCTTATCATCTAGAATCCATTCGCCATTAAGATTAGATTCATCATGACAGTAAAGGTACAGAACTATAGCAGCAACACATATCATTTGAAGAAACATCCATCCAAGATGTGTGGATGAAATTCCTCGACTACAGTGTACGATTACGACATTTTCGACTGGATCCTTGTTATCGTGATGATTTTGATGATGTGTGGTAGATTTATTCTCTAAAGTGGTAGAGCCATTGCTACCTTTGATATGTTTCACCGATTTCTCGGAACCTTTTTTCCCGTTGTTTCCTTTCATCTTTTGAATGAATGAATGAATGAATGAATGAATGAATGAATGAATGATTTGATTGCTGAAAAGCTGCCACGAGTAATAGGTACCTACGCGGTCGGATTCGGGTGGGTGGACACTGCGTACCTAGGTACCCCACAGAGATAATTTTAACCTTATTATACCTTACTGCAAAAAATAGGAACAGTACATGCTACAGAAGTAGGCTACTGTACGACTGTACAGGAGCT
>Ga0169931_10013308_pt1 | contig 11254 bp, 7 predicted proteins | sample Kivu_15m_20L_FD_129675 | JGI IMG/M metagenome (GOLD analysis project Ga0169931, IMG submission 129675) | Freshwater microbial communities from Lake Kivu, Western Province, Rwanda to study Microbial Dark Matter (Phase II) - Kivu_15m_20L... | ecosystem: Environmental > Aquatic > Freshwater > Lake ... | reverse complement strand
GATGATTTCTTCAATCTCATCGCCAAAAAACGACACCCGATAAGCAAAATCATTGTACGCCAAATGCACATCCACGGTGTCGCCCTTCACCCGAAAGGTGCCCCGGTTGAAATCGGCGGTGGTTCGGCTGTACAAACTCTCCACCAGCTTGAATAAGAGGGTGTTACGCGTAATCACCTGGCCCTTGCTGATGCGGATGATGGTATCCTCAAAATCCGATGGATTGCCCGCACCGTATATACAGCTTACGCTAGCCACAACAATGATATCGCGCCTGCCGCTCAACAAACTTGATACCGTCTTCAACCGCAACTTCTCAATTTCGTCGTTGATATTGAGGTCCTTCTCAATGAACGTATTCGTGGTAGGGATATAGGCCTCCGGCTGGTAGTAGTCGTAATAACTCACAAAATACTCCACCGCATTGTTGGGGAAAAACTGCTTAAACTCCCCATACAACTGCGATACCAAGGTCTTGTTGTGACTCAGTACCAAGGTAGATCGCTGCGTTTGGGCGATAACATTCGCCATGGTAAAGGTCTTTCCAGAACCCGTTACCCCCAACAAAGTCTGGGCTTTAACCCCCGATTCCAAACCCTCCACCAACTGTTTGATGGCCTGTGGCTGGTCGCCGGTGGGCTGAAATGGCGATATTAGTTCAAAGGCTGACAAGAACAGACAAAGTTAGCACAGACAAGGCATCAAAAGCCAATACCCAGATGATATAGTGCCAATTCAATTTTCCCTATCTTTGCAGCTGCATGCAAGAGGTAGCAAAACAACCCGCAAAAATGAGCAAAGAGGCGTTTGTACAAGAAGTTCTGAACGATTATCGCATCGCTTTTGAGAGTCGTCAAGCCAGCTTGATCGGCAGAAAAGAAGTACTTACAGGCAAGGCAAAATTTGGCATCTTTGGCGACGGTAAAGAAATCGCCCAAATTGCCATGGCCAGAGTATTCCAGCCCGGCGATTGGCGAAGTGGCTACTACCGCGACCAAACCTTCATGTTTGCCAAAGGCATCAGCAGTGTTCATGCCTTTTTTGCCCAATTGTATGCCATCCCCGATACGGAAAAAGAGCCCGCCTCCGGCGGGCGATCCATGAACGGTCACTTCGCCACCCGCCTGCTCGATGATCAAGGCAACTGGCTGACCCAAAGCGATCGGTTCAATAGCAGTGCGGATATTTCGCCTACGGCCGGACAAATGCCCAGATTACTCGGACTTGCCGTTGCGTCCAAATTGTACCGCGAAAATGCCGACCTCCACGGGTTCACCCAATTCTCGAACAAAGGAAACGAAATTGCCTTCGGAACCATCGGAAATGCCTCGTCCTCAGAAGGTATTTTCTGGGAAGTCATAAACGCCGCCTGCGTCATGCAAGTGCCCCTGCTCATGAGTCTGTGGGATGATGGTTACGGTATCTCCGTGCCCGCCAAATACCAAACCGCCAAAGAAAATATCGCCGCGCTCATGCGAGGCTTCCAAAACAATGAAGAAGGTCAAGGCCTAGAATTGCTCACAGCCCGCGGTTGGAATTACCCCGAACTGTGTAAAGTGTACAAGGAAGCGGCCGACATCTGCCGTGAAAAACATACCCCCGTGCTGGTGCACGTCACCGAAGTCACCCAGCCCCAAGGACACTCAACCTCCGGTAGCCACGAACGCTACAAGAGCAAAGAACGTCTAGAATGGGAAACCGAATTCGATGGCATCGCTCAAATGCGACAGTGGATCATCAGCCAAAACATTGCCGATGAAACCACCCTTGCCACCCTGGAAGCTCAAGCATCGCAAGCCGTAAAAGACGCCCAAAAACAAGCGTGGAACGAGTACTTGCAGCCCATTAAAACAGAAGTTAGCGAACTGATTGCCCTACTCAATCAATTATCGGCCGCCGGATTATCCCCCGAATTGGCTGCCATCGCCCAGTCCCTGAGCGAGGCAAAAGACCCCATCCGCAGGGATATGGGTACCGCCATTCACCAAGCCCTCCGATTAACCGTTAATGCGAGCGCTGCTGAACGCAAACCCCTGCTCGATTACCTCGATAAATTCAATGCCATCAACGCAGAACGCTATAGCAGTCATGTGTACAGTCAAAGCGATGCCTCTGTGTTCAAAGTACCCGAAGTGCCTGCCCAATTCACCGATGAGGTTGTAGATGGTTACCAAGTGGTGCGCGCCTGCTTCGATGCCAACCTCGAACGCGACCCCCGTGTTTTTGCCTTCGGCGAAGATGTTGGAAAAATTGGCGACGTAAACCAAGGCTTCTCGGGCATGCAAGAAAAATATGGGGAATTGCGTGTGACCGACAAAGGAATTCGCGAATGGAGTATCATCGGTGAAGGCATCGGTGCAGCCATGCGCGGACTCCGTCCTATCGCCGAAATCCAATACCTCGACTATTTACTCTACGCCCTCGAACCCATGAGCGATGACATCGCCACCATGCAGTATCGGACCAAGGGTGGACAAAAAACGCCCATCATCATCCGTACCCGCGGACATCGCTTGGAAGGCATTTGGCACTCCGGAAGTCCCATGGGCATGATCATCCACGCGGTTCGTGGTATGCATGTATGCGTTCCCCGCAACATGACCCAAGCCGCTGGTATGTACAACACCCTGCTGCGCTCCGATGAACCCGCTTTGGTCGTGGAGTGCTTGAACGGTTATCGCATTAAAGAGAAATTGCCCGCCAACATCGGCGAATTCACCGTGCCCTTTGGCAAACCCGATGTGCTCAGATTTGGTGAAGATATCACCCTGGTAACCTACGGTTCTTGCTGTAGAATTGCCCAAGAAGCCTGCGATTTACTGGCCGATCACGGCATTCGTGTGGAATTGATCGATGTGCAAACCTTGCTGCCTTTCGATATCCATCACAGCATCATGGAAAGTCTAAAATCTACCAACCGCATCGTATTCCTCGATGAAGATGTTCCCGGTGGAGCAACCTCTTTCATGATGCAACAAGTACTGGAAGAACAAGGGGGCTACCAATACCTCGATGCCAAACCCATCACCATCACCTCACGCGAACACAGACCCGCCTACGGCAGCGATGGCGACTACTTCAGCAAACCCTCCGTGGATACCGTTTTCAGCACCCTCTACCAGATGATGCATGAAAGCAACCCCACCAAATGGCCCAGTTTGTTGTAAAAACGCGCTTTTCTCGATGTAATTAACGCACTCACCGCCCAAGTGTTGCTGAGTTCATTCCTTTTTACCGAAATTCGCGGTGACGTGAATCAACCTTCTCCAAATCTTTTCAGACTTTCGGGTCTTGAACCCTTTACCCTCACCCGGGAAACCAATTTTGTCAATATCGGTGAGCGTACCAACGTAACCGGTAGCCGTCAGTTTGCCAAAATGATCCTCGCCGGCGATTACAACTGGGGGTTAGACGTGGCCCGACAGCAAGTGGAGAACGGTGCACAGGTCATCGACGTGAACATGGACGAAGGCATGCTCGATGGAAAAGAAGCCATGGTCACCTTCCTGAATTTGATCGCCACTGAACCCGATATCTCTCGCGTTCCCATCATGATCGATTCCAGCAAATGGGAAGTCATTGAAGCCGGCCTCAAATGCCTACAAGGCAAAGGCATTGTAAACTCCATCTCTCTCAAAGACGGTGAAGCCGCCTTCATTCAAAAAGCCAAACTTGTGCACCGATACGGCGCCGCAGTGGTCGTGATGGCCTTCGATGAAACCGGACAAGCCGATAGCTTCGAACGCAAAATTGCCGTTTGTGAACGCAGCTATAACCTGTTAAAATCGATTGGATTTTCGGTCAACGACATCATCTTCGACCCAAACATCCTCACCGTAGCCACCGGCATCGATGAGCACAACAATTACGCCGTTGACTTCATCGAAGCCACCCGTTGGATCAAACAAACCTCACAGGAGCCAAAGTGTCTGGCGGGGTTTCCAACATCAGTTTCTCGTTTCGCGGTAACGATAGGGTGCGTGAAGCCATGCACTCCGCCTTCCTTTATCATGCCATTGGCGCCGGACTCGACATGGGTATCGTGAATGCCGGCATGGTCGAAGTATACGATGAAATTCCCAAAGACCTACTAACATACGTGGAAGATGTGCTGCTCAACCGACGCAGTGATGCCACCGAGCGATTGGTGCAATTTGCCGACCAATTCAAAGGCAAAAAAGAAGAAAAAGCGGAAGAAACCCAAGCCTGGAGACTGGGCAGCGTAGAAGAGCGACTGAGCCACAGCTTGGTCAAAGGTATCACCGAATTCATCGATGCAGACACCGAAGAGGCCTTCCAAAAACATAACGACGCACTGCGGGTGATCGAAGGTCCACTCATGGACGGGATGAACCATGTGGGCGATCTCTTTGGTGCGGGTAAAATGTTCCTGCCACAAGTGGTCAAGAGCGCCCGTGTCATGAAAAAATCCGTGGCCTACCTTCAGCCCTATCTCGAAGCCCAAAAAGCCCTAAACCCCAATGCCAAGCCCCAAGGAAAAATCTTGATGGCCACGGTGAAAGGCGACGTGCACGACATCGGTAAAAACATCGTTGGCGTAGTGCTGGCTTGTAACAATTACGAAATCAAAGACATCGGGGTCATGGTGCCCGCCGACAAAATCCTCGATGAAGCCCAATCTTGGGGCGCCGATATCATCGGTCTGTCGGGCCTAATTACCCCCAGCCTCGACGAAATGGTGCATGTAGCCAAAGAAATGAAACGTCGCGGCATGAATACCCCCCTCCTAATTGGCGGCGCCACAACTTCACGCATACATACCGCCGTGAAAATCGCCCCAGAATATGCCCACCCCATTGTGCATGTGCTCGACGCTTCTCGCTCCGTGCCCGTGGCTGGCAGCCTTCTCGGTGACGAGACCAAAGAAGCCTTCGCAAAGAAAATTCAAGAAGAATATACCGCATTGGCTGAAAATCACGCGAAGCGACAGTCTACCAAAGACCTAATTTCGTTCGAAGAGGCCATCGCCAACCGCTGGAAGCACGACGGTCAAATAATCACACCCAAAACCACTGGCATTCACCCCGTGGAAATGCCCTTGTCTGATTTGGTGGATACCATCGATTGGACGCCCTTCTTCCAAACTTGGGAGCTGGCCGGTCAGTATCCCGCCATTTTAGAAGATCCCATCGTGGGCGCCGAAGCAACAAAACTGTTCGATGATGCCAAGGCCATGCTACGCGATTTGGTCAACAATCAATCTCTGCATGCCAAAGGCGTTTGGTACATTTTACCCGCCAAAAAATTCGGTGAAGATGTAGCCGTATACCCCAATACAGAGGACGCCACCCAGGATCAAACGGGCACCAAAGCCCTCCACACCTTCCATTTCTTGCGCCAACAACGTAAGATGGCGGGTGGAGTTCCCAACCTGTCGCTCTGCGATTTCATTGCCGATGACCAAGTGGATTACTTTGGTGGATTTGCGGTTACAACAGGCCTAGGTCTTGAGCCAATTGTGGCGGGATTTGAGGCACAGCACGACGATTATCAATCGATCATGGCCAAAGCCTTGGCCGATCGATTGGCCGAAAGTTTTGCAGAGAAACTGCACCAGATGGTCAGAACCGAATACTGGGGCTATGCCCACGAAACAGAACTGAACAATGAAGACCTGATTCGCGAGAAGTACCAGGGCATCCGGCCTGCGCCCGGCTACCCAGCCTGCCCAGACCACACAGAAAAATCTACCCTGTTCAACCTACTCAATGCCCCCGAATCTGCCCACATTACCCTCACAGAATCCATGGCCATGCTGCCCGCTGCCTCCGTCAGCGGCTGGTACTTCGCCCACCCCCAAAGCAAATATTTTGGACTGGGTAAAATCAACCGCGACCAATTAGCCCACTACGCAGAAAGAAAAGGGATGGACCTTGAAACAGCAGAGCGTTGGCTCAGTCCTGTGTTGGCCTATTAATCAATCGTTGCACCGCGGACTATCCGCTTTGGCGCAACACCCAACAATTACTTTTTAAACGGGTTGCTGTACGCCGGATTTGTCAAGAAAGCAGAGTCCGTCATCGTCATCAAGAACGCCTTCAAACTGGCCTTCTGCTCAGCAGTGAGCTTCAATTGCTTGCTGCCATGCGCCGCCATCATCGGACTGATGGTGGGAGATAGGTAATTCACGTTGTCGCTGTAATGATCAATCACCTCATCCAACGTGGCAAATCGACCGTCGTGCATATACGGACCTGTAACCGCAATGTTCAACAAACTGGGGGTCTTGAACAATCCTCGATCCGCCGGATTGCCCGTGATGGCCCCATACCCCTTGTCAGCAAAATTGCCATCCAACCCATTGTTGGCGATACCACCCATGTCGGGGTTGTTCTGCTGAGCCAACGCACCGCCGTGACAGTGAAAACAGTCTGCGCCAGTAGTCAAACCAGTCACTACATCAAAATTCACCAAACCATTAAACAACAAGGCCCCTCGCTTCTCATCATCCGACAACATACTAAACTTGCCGGGGAAAAATCCATTAAACCGACTGTCCTTGCTCACAAGCGTCAACAAGAATTGCTCCAGCGCTTTCGACATATCAAAAACGTTGGGCTTGCTGCCAAAGGCTTTGTCGAAATACTCGATATAACGATCCGTTCTTGCCAACCGTTTGGCCAACAACGGCAAAGTCATCGCCATTTCATTGTGTTCTTGGATAGGTTCAAACACCAGCTCGCGCAACGTGTTTTGTCGAGCATCCCAAAAAAACTTTCTACTGTAAGCAAGATTAAAAAGTGAACTAGCATTCCTTCCCACTTGCAATCCGTTGATGCCTTTACTCAGTCTTTGCGGCTCAGCAAACGCATATTCCTGCTTGTGACAACTGCCACAAGAAATGCTACTGTCAAACGACAAAATGGGGTCGTAAAACAACATCCGCCCCAAATAAATTCCCTCCTGGGTAAATGGATTGTCAGACGGAAGCACAGGCATCCCAAACTTCCCTACCGGAAATATCGTCTTAGGATCTACAGGTGTGGGCTTATACACCGATGGCGTTTTGTGCAATGGGTCTTCAGGATCCTTCTTACAAGAAGTGAATCCCAGAACCAACAATCCCAAAAATAACCAACTCGGTTTCATCGCCAAAGTATTTAAGGTGCAGGAATCTCAAAAGCCGAATACAGCTTCAAGTTGCCCAACAACTGTTGCATGAAGGCCGCCTCTTTCACCCCTTCCGAATGCGATACGGAATTCTTCTTCAACTCAATTCCCTTCAAAAAGCGATTCACATGGTAATTGACCTGCACAGGCGTGATGGCTTTGTCCTTCACCTCCAGCGTAGCCGCTCCCAGCACCGCACCCACAGGCACCTCAAAATTGCGCACCATAACATCTGTGGCGGTGTGCAAACTCATGCCCTTGGTGTATTTATCGGTAAGACTGTCTTTGTAGTTTCCGTCAATCGCCTGGAAAATATAGCCACCGGCCCAGCCCCAATGCATGCCTGTCAAATTGCCATTCAAAGGATGCTCCGCACCCCACTGATTTGGATCGCCATGATTGATCGCCGAATCCAATCCCAACGTAAAGCGCAATGCCTTGTATTTGCCCACAGGCACCTCGTAGATGAATTTCGTGCGCTGCTTCTTGAAATCAATCCACTGATATCCATCGCCAAGCATCACCTCCGTGTCATCCTCCTTCACCAAACGCAACTTCGATACGATCATCCCAAAATTGAAGAACTGTACGTACTCCTTCTTCGGTGAGGGTTGCTCGAACCAGCCCGACAAAAAAGTCAATGGCTGTCCGTCCCACAATGCGGCAACATTCAATTCCACACCCGGCTTGTCGTTCACCACCGGTGGATCTACGGGTGGGTTTTCTTCACAAGATTGAACTGAAAAAGCCATCGCTGCAATAACCAACATCCCTACCCATTTGTTCAGTTTTTTCATGATTTAGTATTTTATCAACTTATACGAATATACGAAATTTCCATCGTTAATCCTAAGAAAATAGGGACCCGCCGACAGGCCACCCAACGATACCGCCAGCTGCTTGGTTACCGTCGCCCCCGTATCAATCTCCCGCACTTTTTGTCCCACCGCATCAAACACCTTTATTTGGATGGTCGATGGATTTCGGGCATACAATACAAACACCCCTGGTGTGGGGTTGGGATACAACACAAACGCATTCTCCTGAACCCGATTCAAATTCATGCCGCCAACGCTGGCCTTGGCCAACAACTTCACGTACGGGTCAAAAATGAGTGTGTCTACCTCGAAATCTACCAATGTCTTCATCTCGCCCAACAACTTTTTTGGCTCCCAAAACACCAACTTTTCCTTACCCTCGCCCTTCATCAACAAAGGCACCCGCACATGCCAGTAAGGAACACTGCTGTGCGATGGCGTCTGCTCGCAAGTCAATGTCACCGTATTCCCCTTTTGCTTCCAGTTGATCTTCAAATAAGGGAACCCCTCACCGTAATACCACTGCTGAAAAAAGGTGTCCAAATTGCGCCCGCTGGCCTTCTCCATATACCACTGCAAATCGGCGGTTTTTGCAAACCCGTACGACGTGTTTTTCCCCTTCAAATACAATCGGCATCCTTCAAAAAACATCGAATCACCCAGTTTATCTCGCAACATGTGCAAGACCCAAGCCCCTTTGTTATACGTCAACCGGCCATTGAACAAGTTCCCTACATTCAACGTATCCTTCGGAAACACAGACCCATCGTCATTGCCGCAAATGTTGCTCCGCATCCCCCGCAACTTGCCATTGGCATCCTCTTTCGAACGCAAATATTCTGTGGTCATCACCGTCAAATACGTCGCAAACCCCTCGTTCAACCACAAGTCCTGCCAAGTACCACAAGTCACCATATCCCCAAACCACTGATGCGCCAATTCATGCGCCATCAAATCGTAAGAAAAATTCACCATGAAACTCATTGTTTGATGCTCCATTCCCCCGCCCCAAGTAAATTGCGCGTGTCCGTACTTCTCCTTCTCAAACGGATAAGGCACAAACAAACTATCCAACAACCGAATCATCGGCAGCACGTCCTTGGTTTCCCGCTCAGCATCCGTTCTAAATTGAGGAAACACATAATTTAGCACCGGCAAAGGCTTCGTCCTGCCAACCAACGGCGCATACTGCGTGTAGATGCTGTAATTGGTCACCGCAATGGCCACCAAATAAGTAGCGATCGGATAACGGTGCTGCCAAACCATCAACCGCTGGGTATCGCTCAAAACCTCATTCCGCACCATCAACCTATTCGAAGCCGCCCGCATCGATGTATCCGTATACACCCAAACATCCAAACTGTCGATTTTGTCGTGCAGCGACTGCTTACAAGGCCACCAATACTGCGCGCCATAGGGCTCACTCAACGTGTGAACCACCGGACCTTTCATGTGATTATCGTGCACAAAATACCCGAATCCGCCGCCATTGGTTGGATTGCCCTGGTACACAATACCCACCGAATCTCGCGCCTCCGCCAACCACCCCCCCGGCTTAAATACATAGAGCTGGTTGCCCGTCCTGCGGTAATTCAAAGACTGTCCGTCCTTGCCATAAACACCATCCACCTGCAAGTTCGACGACAAATCAAACCCCACAGAATCGGTGTTGGCAATCACCGTAAAATGCGCCATCACATCGCCCTTGAAATAGGCCCCCTTGATCGGATTTACCCACCACTTACAGCGATTGTAGTCGATCAGATACCCATGCTTAACCCCAGAGTTGTTTCTGCGCGATAACTGAGATTGAAAGTGCTGGTGCTCTTTGCAAACCAACTCTTCAGACACCCCCTGTGCACCCAAAGGCAACATCAAGCAGTAACCCAAAACAATCCCAATCCATTTTCGCATAACACAAAGTTCCAATATACCCGGGGCCAAAACAACAGTTGCTTAGGGAAAATGCACAACTCATGAACAAAACACCATCCTTGGCACAACCTACCTTACTTTTGCACGCGTGAAATTCAAATGGCTTCCCCTCTTTCTCATCATACTGCTCGGCTGCATTTGGGGTAGTTCTTTCATCCTCATGAAGCGAGGATTGCTCGTTTTTACCCCCATCCAAGTGGCCGGTATGCGACTGTTTCTCGCTGGAATATTCCTTACCCCTTGGGTGTATCGCTATTCCCTGGGCTCCAAATCCACCGTGATTAACCCCTCCACCCAAGCCACCGAAAAACTGCTCAAACCCATCGACTACTTCTACCTCTTCCTCACCGGTTTTGTCGGCAACGCCATCCCCGCATTCCTGTTTTCAACCGCCGGAACCTTGATTCCAAGCGGACTTTCGGGCATCCTCAACGCGTTTACCCCCATGTTTACCTTGGTGGTGGGTAGCCTGTTCTTCGCAAGTCCCCTCTCGCGCAGCGGCTTTCTTGGGGTGATGGCAGGCATTATGGGTGCCGTATTTCTTTTGGGTCCTTCACTGCTCGGACAAAAAGGCATGGAAATTCACCTCAGCGGTGCGCTTATGGCCCTGACCGCCTCCGTGCTCTATGGCTACAACATCAACCTCATCAAAACCAAATTGGCCCACATTCCACCCATGGCCAAAACCGCCTATCCCTTTGTATTCATGGGTATCCTCTACGCCTTCGTACTCTGGCAAACCGATGCCATTGGCAATTTCCACCGCGGACCCATCGAGCCAACCGCACCCTTCAACCTGCCCACCAACCAATTCGCACTCATCTGCTTGATCATCCTGGGTGTTATCGGCTCTGCCATCTCAATGATGCTCTTCAATTACCTGATCGAGCACACCACAGCCCTTGTGGCCTCCACCAATACCTTCGTGATTCCCATCGTGGCCGTGGCCTGGGGACTCATCGATCAAGAACCCATCCAATGGAACATGATCGTTGGATTGATGCTATCGCTCGTTGGTGTTTACTTGGTGATGAAAAAAGAGTAATTCCTTCAGCACACAAACCTCAACCGCCCCTTCTATATTTGTAACTATCACTTTCATGAATATTCAAACCATTCTTTCCGATTTGGGCATTGGCGATACCCTCGCCTCCGCAAGCACCGGTACCCATTGGATTCAAACCCCCAATGCCAACCACCGCAACATCACCTCCCCCGTGGATGGCGCCCATATCACCCGCGTTGAATTTGCGAATAACCAAACCTATAATCAAGTCATCGATACCGCCCAAGAAGCCTTTAAGACTTGGCGACATACCCCCGCGCCCAAACGCGGAGAAATCGTAAGACAAATCGGCGATGCCCTGCGT
>Ga0169931_10013307_pt1 | contig 11254 bp, 19 predicted proteins | sample Kivu_15m_20L_FD_129675 | JGI IMG/M metagenome (GOLD analysis project Ga0169931, IMG submission 129675) | Freshwater microbial communities from Lake Kivu, Western Province, Rwanda to study Microbial Dark Matter (Phase II) - Kivu_15m_20L... | ecosystem: Environmental > Aquatic > Freshwater > Lake... | reverse complement strand
TGTACAATGATGTGATAGCATTTCACTGAGGGCTTTATCATGCTTTTTTTGATTGCCAATCTTATTTTTTCACAAATTTACGATGGCAAAGTTGTTGGTGTCACAGATGGTGACACAATTACTTTGCTAGTTGGTAAAGAACAAAAGAAAATCCGACTGGCTGAAATTGATGCACCAGAAAAATCACAAGCTTTTGGCAACCTTTCCAAAATGATGCTAAGTGAAAAGGTTTTTGGCAAAGATGTCAGAGTAACAGTTACTGATAAAGATAGATATGGAAGATATGTTGCCAAAGTAACTGTTGATGGAAGAGACATTAACAAGGAAATGGTAAAAGAAGGATTTGCGTGGCATTATAAACAATATTCACATAGCCCAGAAATGGCTCTAGCTGAATTTGAAGCCAGAAGAAATCAATCTGGTCTCTGGCAACTTCCAGCCACTCCACCTTGGGACTTTAGAAAGCAACCTAAATCAACAAAACCAAAAAAGAAGTAACTAATTTAATATGTGTTCAAAAAATCTGCTTTATTAGTTTTCGATGACTGCAAGCTGTCTGGTTTCATGCCAGTATCAAGTAATTTCTACTTGAATTCCACCCATTCTTCTCTTTTCATGCAAAATCGTTCTTGCTGTAGATTTACAACTTCGCCAAATTCTTGGTCTGGATTTTATTTCAATAATTGGTCAAAATCATCTGTTTATTCTTCTCCATTCAGCTTTTAGGAGCCAATTATGATTATGCAAACTGGTGATAGCGGTGATCAATTTGGCGTAAACTATAACTTTAATTATATTTTATTGCAGGTCAGGGAATGTATTGAAGATCACGAAGAAGCCAGAATTAAGCTTACTGTCAAAGATACAGATGAATTGATTGCTTGGCTGCAATATTACAAAAAACGAGTAGAAAAATGGCAAAACGCTGCAGGTCCAAAATTAGAAAACGAAGATGAAACCACATACATGACTAGGGTTCTAAAGGTTGCTAAAGAAAATAATTATTTTATTGAAAGACAAGAGGAATAATCATATATATTATTATATTTTAAAGGGGCTTATATGCCAATAGTATTTGACCAAAATCACAGATTATTTTTACCCGGTACTTCAAATGTTACCTTTGGAAAAAGACCCCTACCAAATGAACCTTGGGCTCTACTTGGGTATATGACTGACTATTTAAAAAATAATATGTCCAGCCTTAGAAATCCAAATTTTTATAATTATCGACTTGATGGAGATGAGTATTACATAGGTGACGGTGGTGGTGATATGTACGATGCAGGTAACTATACGCTGCCTTGGCTATTAGATAATACCGATTACAGCCAAAATAGTGGAAATCCCGGTGTTCCAACGGTTTCTTACGCCGTTAATGAATCTACAATTTTTGATAATAATTTCTATTATCAAAGTCTTGGATATATTCAATATAACTGGGATGAAGGATACCAAAACGATGCTTGTTTGCCTCTGACCGTTCTTGGCTCAAGGCAAGGCACTGGCGATCCTATCGGATGGCAGGTATGTGGCAATTCAGGTGCTGATGGCAATGGAGACCTAAGTTCATCTGAAATTTATACAGGACAAACACTACATGGTTTTACTGTTCATGCATTTTATAGAGAAACATATTCTGCTGGAGACCCGTCTCACTGCAATCTTTTTATCTTGATGGGACATTCTGCATGGAATACCAATTTTGGGACTATTAATAGCTACGCACAACCAACTAATGCCGGTGGCAATGGTGCTTATTATTATTGCACAGGCGGAAATGTTAAAAATGTTTTAGCTATTCAAACACTTTTATCTAAAAATGGTGGCAACGAAGTCACAGCAGGTGAGTGCCAAACTGTAGTTCAAAATTTCGCATCTAATATTAGACTTGCTTTGGGATACTAATATAATTTCCTAGGGGAATTATGTTAAAAGAACAAAATTTAAATTGGCTTTTAAGCTTTTTGATTGCAGGTGTTTTTGTATTTAATTATTTTTATTTGTTTTCATATGATTTCAAAAAAAGTCAAAAAATTGAAATTCTTTTGGAAGAAGTACAAAATTGGGAAAAATCACATATTGAATTGACTTCAGAAATAATAAAATTAAGAACCGAATTAGAAAAACTTAGACAGGGAAGGCCATGAATAAGCCTTTATTTTTTGTTGTCGATGTGATTAATAAAATTGCATTGGTTTGTATTCTAATTAGCTCTGTTTGCATGATTGAAGAAATATTTAAATACATATTCCAACCAGAAAACACTACCTACGCCTTTTTCTTTCACCTGTATGGGTTTCTTATTTCAAATTTGGTTGCATTGGTTATGCCACAAGTTAAAGAATACGTTATTTCCCTTGGAAAATTCGATGAAAAATAATATTAATGAACCACCGGTAGATATATTGGATTTCATTACCGGAGGTAAAAATATGACTATCCATTACCTTGACAATAATGCAACATTCCTAGAAAGATTGACGGAAATTTTCTGGATTGCTATCATGTACATCGGTTTTCCCCTGTTTAGTATTGTAGAGTGGATTCGTTGGGAAATTTATGGGCATGGACCCAAAAAAGAAACCCCTCGTTTTAGATGAGTTGCCATGGAATATGATTTTAGCTTCTACGGCTTTTCAAGCAGTAAGCCGCCAGAACTTCATACCGCATGGAATGAACAAAAAAGAGTCGTAGACTTATCTCAAAAAAGCTATGTTTTTATAACATCATTATATTCTTCCCCTTGGCGACTAAGAGAAAGATTTCCAAACGCTGACAGATCGACTTTATTTTATTATTGGCACAAGTGGGGAGAAAAAAGAATTAAGAGAAGCCTAAATTGGTTCAACAATAACAATAGTAGATGGCCAAGTGGAATTTCTGAATCTTCTTGTTTTAAAAATCCAAACAAATTCATGGTGGGACATGTATTGGAAAAGCCGATGCTGGTCGAATAATAAATTGCACATGATGGAATATAGTTGGTGCTGGGGGCATAGATATACAACATCAGTAACAAAATGGTTTGATTTTGATTGGCTGTCAGGTTGTTGGGGGGAAAAAGACTAAAATGTTTATAGAGTTAATAAAAAACTTTCTGGTTCAGCCGATAGTAGCGTTGGCTGGATTTATAGCTTGTTATATAGGTATTATATTTTGTGTCTTTCAACGAGATCGCAAAGAACGCTAGTTTACCCATTTGCCCAAACCTGTTTTGGCGAAGAAAGCAGAAAATTTTTCTGGACAAATCGCCGCTTTTGCAGTTACAATTTCCAAATCAATTTCCAGCTTAGCGAAGTGTTCTTTGACAGGTGGCAATCCAGTTGCTGGAGTTAATATGCATTTCCAAGAAAGCAAATCTTTTAAATTTAATAAAAAATATTCTGGCTCAAGATCAAGCAGATATAGAAATTCATTTGACTTCAGTTTCCATTGTTGCTGCGGAACATCTTTTTTTGAAAGAACAGGGAGCGTTGTTTTTTCCAACTTTCATGCCCGTTCCTTGTTGTTTGGAAATAAATGATGCTTTTTACTGTTGGATACAGGAGTGAAGTTTGCTCGTTCCAAAACAATTGGAATAAGTGTGATTGTTGGACAAAAGCAGATTACATTCCTGATTCGGCTTGTTTCTCAAACAGTTACTTTTTCAGTAGACATTTTGGCTGGGGTGATGAGTTTTGTTTGGCTGGCAGTTATGGCCATTGGTCCAGTTTTATTTGATGACGGCATATTTTATGCATTTTCAGCATTTAGGAGATTGCAATGCGACTAGTCGAAGCCATGTCTGTATTAGTCTGCATAGTTGTCGTTTTTGGCATGGCGTTCCTAATTATTGATAAATCTAGAGATTAAATTATGCTAAAAACTTTGAATTTTAATTGTGGGGTTTTTTCTCAGGATAACGCCTGCTCGTTTAAGCATTTATTAAATACCGAATTACATAGAGCAGTTTGCTTTGATGGCAGAAGCCAAAGCCAATTGTTTTCCCATCCATTTTGCTATGAAAGCCATTGTTTTGGTTACTTGTGGAGAAGCCAATGATTTTTAATTATACCTGTAGAAGCTCATACCATGTATTTGCACGTAATTATGCTTTTAGTGTGCCTTTTCACTCCACAAACGAATTTGGTTCACTTGCTTTTGGCAGAATAATTAACAGAGTATCCAGACACAGAGGGAACGCATGGAGTGATGTATTCGGTGGGTGTGAATCGGCAGTTTGGCGTGATTTTTCGTTTCACCAAAATGAAATGGTGAGTTGGGGATGATGTTACATTAAATCATCTGGAAATGATATGTCGAAAAATGATGGCATAGATTCATATTCGCCAAAATAATAAGACTCGCCATCGTTAAACCATTCGGGTTTATCTGTAAAATATCCGCCCAATTTATTGTAAATCTGCTTTACTTGATTTAATTTCGTTATAAGCGGTTGGTCATACGACCTGTTTTGTCCGGGAAATTGCCTGACAGTAAAATCTATGGCGTTGTCCCCTACAACAGGCATAATGTGACTGTCTCCATTACCGCTTTTCCCTGAGAGATCAGGTCTTTGCTTTATGGTTTCGGCACTAGGGGGAGCAAGTAATAAAACTTTTGCTTGAATCCCATTTTTTTTGCCCAATTCACAAAAGCTCTTGTTACTGTTTTACAATCATTTTTGCGATTTGCTTCACCGATGGAACTTTCTAGAAACTTTTGTACAATATCCTGAACATTCTGCATTTCAGCTTCTAAGATAACTTGTTTTTTCTGCACATATTCTGCAAAAGTAAAAAATGCTGTTTTCATACTTTTATTTACGCTTGAAATTTTTTTTTTGATAGTATATCAGTATTAGTTAGGAGGAACAGAAGTGCGTCTATTCAATCCGAGTGGTAGTTGCTTTGGCAAGCTGGATGCAAGTGGAAACCTGTATTGCTGGTTCCATCATTTGCGACCTTACGCTTATTTATGGAGCAATCGTAGCGCTCGTAGTAGAAGTGTAAGATATCAAGATTCAAAGCCTTTTGGTTTTTTTAAAGCTGATTGGGTTGACATTTAATTTTTTTTTGTTAATCTTCATGAGGATTCCAGTCAACCTGAGGTGTGATATGCCTTACCCAGCCAAGTGCGACCGTTGCCGCAAAGACATGTCAGAGTGCAGCATTTCTAAATTCAACTCTGACTACATTTGTGGTGGGTGCCAGCGAAAAGAACAGGCTCATCCCCAATACTCTATTGCTACCGAAGTAGCAAAAAGGGTGAGCAACTTTAGCGGGATTGGAAAGCCAAGTGATCTATAATATATATAAGTATGTCTAAATCAGCATCAGTAATACCGATCCACCCACCCAGATTTGGCTTTGCCAAAGAAGCTGTCGCAAGTTGGAATCAATTTTGCGACAGCGATCTCTATTTTGTCTTTTCTGATGAAAAAGATGCAGAAGAATTTAAAAAAATATGTTTTGGTAATTACAAAAGTATAATTTTACCAGAAAACCTTCGCAGTTACAGAAATCCAATATCTGTAAAAAAATATTACGGAGTCATGCAATTAATAAAAGAGTTTAAATATGTTGGTGTATTTGATGCCGAAATAAAAGTCGTTAAGCCATTCGACACCGATACAATTTACGAAGAAATTTGGAACACTCAACAACTTAAATGCAATCAGTGCTTTCCCGATGTAAACGGTGGAAATGTTGTTTACAATAATTCTGTAACAATGGGTCTGGATAAAAATGAAAAATTATTAGAACAAACAGACCATTTTAAATGGTACTGGTGGTTCAATGAAATATGTGTTTATGAATCAAAAGCTTCTAAATTATTTTTTGATTATTTAGAAAACCACCCCCAGAAAGATATTTTATTTCATGAATACTGGTGCTTTGATTATCTTATTTTTGGAATATGGCTCATCTGCCATCAAGATTTCAAATGTGTAAAATTTTTCCCAGATAGAAAATTTGGTTTTGGAGCAATTGAACATAACCAGTTTAATATTGGTGGCGTAACAGAAAAATTCAATTCATACATGGATTCAAACATGCATCCAGAAAATTATGAAAAAATAAAAGTCCAATTCCACATGGACAGATATGTTCCAGAATCACAAAGGCATCTTGTTAGAGTAGATGCATAATGCAACCCAAATACTGCATCATTCACACGGATAAAAAAATGCGCCTGTTTTATAGGGGCGTAGAGTTAGAGCATTTCAAAGCATGGGAAGCTAGACACCCTGACTTCAGGGATATTACCTTTACAGTAGAGGGCGATTCTGTCGATTTTTATATTGACAAAGAAACTGCAATAGAGCAAACTACTGAGGAATTTTTGGTTGAAAGGTTGTTAGAGAAAGAAGAGATCATTAGCAAACTTCAGGAAGAGCTAGTAAGACTCAGGAGAAGTCATGGACATGAGCATGGAAGAGCGTCTGATGGCTGATATCATTCGGCATATGTACACGCACCGTCATCTATCTAATTTCGGTTATGACAGTATGACTATGGAAATGCAAAATATGTTTAACAGTATAAATTTTAGACCAATAGGGGATAGAAACTGCTAATTTTTTATAAATAAACATATGAATAGTTTTAAAGATTGGCTACAAATGAATGAAACCGCAAACTGGGGACACGGCAGATATCAAGGGGCAGGCGGATGGAAAATTCATTTAAGAACAGGACCAGATGATAAAAATAGAGATAGAGCCTATGAAAAAGTTCTAGCAATGATTAAAGGATTGGGCAAGAATTGGCCTTCTAAAAAACTTGATGGTGGCGAAGCAGACAGTAAAGACATTACCATCTACTGTGGCAGTAGACAAGAAGCCAATCAAGCAGCTCAAGCAATATCAGATTATGATGAACTTAAAAAATTACTTAAGCCTCCCAGCAATGAGGTTCTAGCAGATGATATTGAATTAGTACCTATGACTGGTGTTTATGGAAGATTCAACGCTGATATTATGAGTGATGAATTTCATCAATATGGATGCAAAGGTCATTCGATGCGCAAAGAGGATATTAACAGACTTACGTATGCAAGGCGTGATCCTAATTTTTCATTAGAAGACTTTAAGAAAAAAGCATGCGCAGATGCCTATAGTCGTCTAAAAACTTTATATGGCAAAGATTTTACAGGATAATTAAATTTGCTGTTTATCAATGGCCACGACTGTGCAATATTCAGCCAAATTTACTCTGGCAGTCATAATTGGCAAAATAATTGGTGTTTGTGCGATACTAGGGCAATTACCACCAGAGCAGCCTTGTCTTTTTCACATCATTGGGCTAAAAATATAACTTGCAGTCAAAGGAATGATTCTTTTTTGTGGGGGATATAGTGTTTTACAAATTTGGAAGTAGCAGACCGTTTGGATGGCAGATTTGGTCACATCATGGTTCCAGAGCTATTATTTGGGGAGAGAATTTTGTTGGCAGAAGGGATAGGTGTTCCATATTGTTAAACAAAACATCTATGTTAACCAGTAGATGGGCTTTTTACAGTAAGTGCTGGGGTTGGAGGGATTAAAAAGCTATTCGCAAAGCTATTCATTTTACTTGAATTTAGCTGGTTTTTAAGGTAAATTGCTATTCATGATCCGCAGAATCCACAGTTGGAATTATTGCGAACCATTCTGGGATGAATCATTTATTGGCTCAAAGATATTCCCATTTAATTTTCCTACAAGTTGGATTGGCGTTAGGGAGTGGGATTACTGCCAAGCTTTTGGATTTATTCAGAGTGCGATAAGCAACAGAAGTGAGTGTTTTCGGGGGAAGATATGATTCCATCTTATAAAACAAGAGATTTAGCTCATTGCTGGTCGGATGGCAGGGCCAGATCCTTTTTTCAGAGGAAATTCTATTGCAGTTGCTTTACACGAAATATATATTATCATGTTGACTACGAGGTGTTCTTTTGGAGCAAAGGGATAATTAGAAATGTTTAGAACCTCCTTGCCGAAGACACTATCGTATAATTCGTTTGGTTCAAAGCTCCTTAACGAATCAGTGTCGCATTCTAGATTTGGCAATAACCTTATATCTCAAGTGTGGAAATGTAACTACCATTATTGCTATGTTAGGCAACGATACAGAAGCCACATGTTTGATTTTTTTTGGCGAATAAATAAGGAGATTTGAGATGAATCTTAAACATATCAGCTATAGTAGAGTGGAATCCTTTACAGGTGTATACTGGTTTTCTCTTAATTGGAACTTGTGTTGCTGACTACTCCCCCGGCTGAAGCCGGGAGGGTAGTCAGTTATACACCGGCATTTCCTCCAGTTGGTGTTTTGAGATTGGACTTACATATTCAATTAATTTTGTAAAGAGGGAATACTAATGTTTCATTCCCCCAATCCCAGCATGGTAGAAGTTTGGCGATTTAGTCATTATAGAAGTTATAACTGGAGTCAAAATAGAACTTTATACATACAATGGACAGTTAGAAGCTGGCGCACTCAAGTATTTAATTCAAGCCAGACTTGCAGTTATAATTTTAGGGGGAGCATATGAAAACATTCAAACAATTTTTGGAAAATAAAGTTATGACTACTGATGATATCGTCCGCAAGATAAAATCTTTGAATCTACGACATGGTGGAGGCTACTGTGGAGAAACAGCAATTGAAATAAATCAAAAAGTATTTGGTGGCAAAGGGAAATACATTGGTGCTGCAAATAAATTTCTTTTTGATCATGAAGATATTTTTGTTGGACATGTCGCAGTAGAATACAACAATCAAATATGGGATGCCGATGGATTGATAGACTTAGAGCGATTGGAAAGTTGGGGAATGGTCGATCCCGAAGATTCAGATTATGCAGACTATCTTGGCTGGACAGAAGAAGATGCGTATGAAGTAAAAATCATGAAATTGACTGAAGACCAAATTCGCAAATACCTACCAGATTGTAATATCTAATAATTGGGGTAGCATATGATCGAACATAATTTCAAAGTACGCTTTGTTTTTAAAATTGGTAAAACCAAAGAAGAAAAATGGGTAACCGCTACAGTAGTTGGGGGAACAGTCAAAGATGCTATTGCAGATGTCAAAGATGGATACAAAAGGTTGGGGCAGAAAGTATTAGAGGTCATTCCTTCTGAAACCAACCTATAATCCCATCATATTCTTTCCTATCAACGGAACCATCCTTGTTCCAATCTCTTCCACCCAGCTTATGCCACATTTTGCATGGTAGTTCGTTTTTCTCGATCATCATGTTGCAATTACTATCAAACTTATCAAGCATGTCTTGAAAGGTGATTTCTTGACTCATTATTAAAAACGAACAAATTACACAGGTCAAACCTGCAAATAAACTGTCTATAAATTTCATACTTTCCTTACTAAATTTCCCATAAATTGTGAAGTCGCATTATTCCAAGTATAATTTTTCAGTACATGTTCTCTGCAATTATTATTCTGAATAAGATCGTGACATTCTTTGACTGCAACACTTAAATCAAAATGGGCACAACCTATTCTTTTGCCCCCTGCTACTATTTCGCCAGCACCTTTGCAATCATAACAAGCAACTGGTAGTCCGCAACTCATAGCTTCAATATTAACCAGTCCAAATGTATCAAACTTACTTGGAAATACAAATATATCATGGGAAGCTAATTCTGTCGCTAATTCTTTTCCATGTAGAAATCCTGTAAATTTAATATCTGGGCTGACAAACATATAGGATTCCAAACTTACTCCATCTCCAATAATTGTCTTCTCATAACGGTTATCCAGTTCAACAAATTCATTGATGCCTTTTTCAGGGCTAACTCTGCCACAGTAAACAATTCTTATTCTATCTGATTTTTCTTTATTGATGGGAACAAACAGACCAGTATCAACACCTCTGCTCCATATTTTAATAGGTGCTGTAAAGCCATAGGACTTGAGAATTAATATATTTTGTTCAGTAGTAGCCATCACACAAGCTGATGGATTATGAAACCATCTAAGATATTTCTTTGATAATTTAAGTCCGAAACCAAATGTTGTGTAACAAAAGTTGGGAATATCTGTGTGATAAGCGGTGGTGAACTTGTATCCCTTTTTAATGCAATATTTTCTGACTGCAAGACCTATAGTTCCTTCTGTACTAATGTGTACATAATCAGCCCATTCAATTTTTTCTTTAATTGTTTCAGTTTTTACCCAGAATGGAGAATAAATGTCTTTAGTGAATGGGACTTTGAAGCACCAATAGTCAGAGGGACATATTACTTGAACAACATGACCCATTGCTTCAAGTTTTTGAATTGTATTTTTTAAAGTTTTCACAACGCCGTTTACTTGTGGTTCCCAAGCGTCTGTAGCTATAAGTATGTTCATATGTAATTCAGATGTACTGCTCCTTGATAAACGGTTAAGTAGGAGCATTGTTTATCAGTCCAACAACCTGAGTTGCCGTACCAAATACCATCTACTAAAGTTGTTTCTGGGAAATGTGTATGTCCACAGAGTATAATATCTGCCCCTTTATCTTTCGCATATTTCACCGCTTCGTTCTTTATTCTGTCGCTATTTCTAAGAAATGTTTTGCTATTCTTTTTCGCATAGACAGCTAGACTATGACTGCGATCTAATTTCTGCATGAGCCAATAAATGCCATCAGCCATAGCAGTTATTACTGGATACTTTTGAATAAAACTGTCGAACTTATCACCGTGCAGGCAAATTATTTTTTTGTCATCACTTTCAAAACTATATTCTTGAAAAAATTCCAGTCCCAAGAGATTACTGACATATTCATAATGTCCGTCATGATTGCCGTTTAGCCAGATCACTTCTGTGTGTTTTGCAAGTCTTCTCAGGTCTTTAAGAATATGCCAATGGTGTTTGGGTAATTTGTTGAAATTTAAGCAGTCAAACAAATCCCCGTTTACTATGACTCTTTGGGGTTGCAGCTTATCAATTTTTTTGAGAAATTTATCCAATGCTTCCGCTTGGCACACATCAGAGCCGAGATGAATGTCAGAAATGATAATTGCGTCAAGCATACTTTATTTAAACATGCTGGCGGTGCGAAGTGTGTTAAAGTTATATGAATATATATTTAAGATTTGGTGAAGGCAATTAAGTCATGCACATTTTTAATTTCCACAAATATGTCCTAAGTGACTTGAATCAATATCATTTCAGTATTGTTTTTTCTGATGCAAATTGCTATAGTAACAGCTTCGTAACAGTTTTGAGCCCATTTAGCAAACCAACGGCAAGCATAGTTTTCAAACATCAAG
>Ga0169931_10013305_pt1 | contig 11254 bp, 10 predicted proteins | sample Kivu_15m_20L_FD_129675 | JGI IMG/M metagenome (GOLD analysis project Ga0169931, IMG submission 129675) | Freshwater microbial communities from Lake Kivu, Western Province, Rwanda to study Microbial Dark Matter (Phase II) - Kivu_15m_20L... | ecosystem: Environmental > Aquatic > Freshwater > Lake... | reverse complement strand
TCTGGGTGGTCCTCCCCTACGTGGCCAAGGACGGCAAGGGCAACGAACGCACCTGGTGGGGCGACGTGGACGCGACGGTCCGTTACGCCAAGACCAACGTCCCGAGGATCTGCGCGGAGTTCGGCGGCGACCCTCGCAAGGTCGCGCTCTGCGGATTCTCCCGCGGCGCCATCGGCGTCTCCTTCCTCGGCCTCCATGACGACGAGATCGCCGGACTCTGGCGGGCCTTCTGGACCCACGACCACTTCGACGGCGCGAAGGAGTGGAAGGGTCAGGAGTGGGGCTCCCCGCTGGCGCGCTACCGCGGGGAGGCGGTCACCCGACTGCGCCGGCTCAAAGGCCGCCCCCTGCTCATCACCGGCGGCGGCGAGGAGACGAGGCGCCTCCTTGAACCCGTTGCGGAGAAAGGCGTCACCTTCCTAACCGTCGACATGAAGGCCCTCTACGGAAAGTTCCCCAATGAGGCCGTGCCCCATCCGCACACCGATCGCTGGCCCCTGCGCGAATCCGAGGCCCGACGGAAGGCCGAACAGTGGCTGGAATCGGCCCTCCGCTGAAGGAACCCTCCAAACAGGAAGCCCCGGCGGGGCCGGGGCTTCGGGCAGGACTCAGGCGGACGCTCAGGCGTCGCCGCCGCGTTCGCGGAAGGGACGGCGCTCGCCGCGGTCCGGACGGTCGCCGCGGGGGCGGTCCATCGGCTTCGGGGCGGGCGTGTACTCGCGGCCTTCCTTCTCGGCGATGGCGGCGCGGCGCGAGAGGCGCACGCGGCCCTTGTCGTCGATGCCGACGCACTTGACGATGATCTCATCGCCAAGCTTGACGACGTCCTCGACACGTTCGACACGCTGGTCGGCGAGCTCGGACACGTGGACGAGGCCTTCCTGGCCGGGGAGGCATTCGACGAAGCAGCCGAACTCCTTCACCGAGCGCACGATGCCCTTGTAGGTCTTGTTGATCTCGATCTGCGCGGAGATGAGGTTGACCTCGTTGACCGCGCGGGCGAGGGATTCGCCGTCGGTCGCGAAGATCGTGACCCAGCCGGAGTCGTCCTGGTCGATGTCGATCTGGCAGCCGGTGTACTCGGTGATGCGCTTGATGTTCTTGCCGCCCGGGCCGATGAGCGCGCCGATCTTGTCGGACGGGATCTTGATGCGGTGGGTGCGGGGGGCGCAGGGCTTCAGCTCGGCGCGGGTGGCCGGCATGGTCTTCGCCATCGTGTCGAGGATCGCGTCGCGGGTGACCTTGTTCTGGGCGATGGCCTCCTTGGCGATCTCGAACGGCAGGCCGTGGATCTTGAGGTCGAGCTGGAAGCCCGTGATGCCCTCGCGGGTGCCGCAGATCTTGAAGTCCATGTCGCCGTAGTGGTCCTCGGCGCCGATGATGTCGGTCAGCACCTTGTGGCGTACGACGCGACCGTCCTTCTCCTCGGTGACGAGGCCGCAGGAGATGCCGGCGACCGGGGCCTTGATGGGCACGCCGGCGTCAAGCAGGGCCAGGGTGCCGCCGCAGACGGAGGCCATCGAGGTGGAGCCGTTGGACTCCATGATCTCCGAGACGAGACGGATGGAGTACGGGAAGTCCTGCTCGGACGGCAGGATGGAGAGCAGCGAGCGCTCGGCGAGGTTGCCGTGACCCGTCTCGCGGCGGCTGGTCATGCCGAAGCGGCCGGTCTCACCCACCGAGAAGGGCGGGAAGTTGTAGTGCAGCAGGAACGACTTGGACTTCGGGCCTCCGGTGATGGAGTCGAGGTCCTGGGCGTCCTTCGAGGTGCCGAGCGTCGCGAGGACCAGGCCCTGGGTCTCGCCGCGCTGGAAGACGGCGGAGCCGTGCACGCGGGGGAGGACGTCGACCTCGCAGGAGATCGGACGGAGGTCCTTCGTTCCGCGGCCGTCGGCGCGCTTGCCGCTCTCGATGATCGCGTTGCGGTAGACCTTCTCCTGGAGCTTCTCGAAGGCCATCTTGATCTGGCGGGCGTCGAAGGCGTCGCCGAGCTCGGCCTTGCAGGCCTCCTTGGCCTTCTCCACGACGGCCTTGACGGCGTCACCGCGCTCCTTCTTGGAGGCGAGGAAGATGGCCTTCTGCAGACGGTCGCCTTCGGCGGCCACGCGTTCGCAGATGGCGAGGGCGCGGGCTTCGCAGACGACGAGGGGGAACTGGCGCTTGGTCTTGGCGCAGAGGGCGGCCAGCTTGCGCTGGGCGGCGATGATGGGCTGGATGGCGCGGTGCGCGAAGGCGAGGGCCTCCACGAAGTCGGCCTCGGGCAGCTGGTCGGCGGAACCTTCGATCATCATCATGTCGCGCTCATTGCCGACGTAGATGAGGTCGAGGTCCGACTGGTACTGCTGCTCGTGGGTCGGGTTGACCACGAACTGTCCGGCGATGCGGCCGACGCGGACGCCGCCGATGGGGCCGTTCCAGGGGATGTCGGAGCAGAGGAGCGCGGCGGAGGCGCCGTTCACCATGAGGATGTCCGAGTCATTGATCTGGTCGGCGGAGAGGAGCAGGCCGATGACCTGGACTTCGTTGAGGAAGCCCTCGGGGAAGAGAGGACGCAGGGGGCGGTCGCAGAGGCGGGAGGTCAGGATCTCCTTGTCGGAGGGCTTGCCCTCACGGCGGAAGTAGCTGCCCGGGAAACGGCCGGCCGCCGCGAACTTCTCGCGGTAGTCGACGGTCAGGGGGAAGAAGTCCTGGTCGGGGGAACGCAGGTCCTCGGCCGCGGTGGCGGAGACGAAGAGCGTGGTCTCGCCCTTGCTGATGGTGACGGCTCCGTTCGCCAGTCTGGCGTAGGTGCCCGTGCTGATGGTGATGCCGAGTTCGTCGACGGTCACCGAGTGCTTTTGCTTCATGTTTTGGTTTCTTTTTGTTGTGCCGGACGGGATGTCCGGCGGGTTTGTGGTGGTGGGTGGGAAAGAAGGCGTCCCAGCTTGGGCTGGGACGCGCTCAGGGTGCCTGCGCCCGGAGGGCGCGGGTCACTTGCGCAAGTTGAGCTTGGCCAGGAGCGCGTTGTAACGCTCGAGGTCGCTCGACTTGAGGTAGTTCAGCAGCTTGCGGCGGCGGTTCGTCAGCATGATGAGGCCGCGGCGCGAGTGGAAATCCTTGCGGTGGGAACGCAGGTGCTCGGTCAGGTGGTTGATCCGAGCGGTGACCAGGGCCACCTGGACTTCGGGAGAACCGGTGTCCTTGGCGCCCTGCTGGTGCTTCTTGATGATGTCCGACTTGTCGACCGACATGGTGGGTTGTGTGGTTAGTTTTTGTGGGTTGGCCGACCTGGGAGGGATTCCCGAAAGCCCCGCCTTCAGGCCGGACTCTCCGTCTGGAAGGGCCTTGCGACCCCCGGCCAGCGTGAGAAGGGCTCCGCCCCTCTCCCTAACGAAGTTGACCCCAAGGAATGACGGCCGCCCACGGTTCCTGCAAGCGGAAAAGACCCCCTTGGGACGGCTCAAAAGGCTCAAGAACCCGCCGGACATGCCCGTTGACTCCCGCCCCGGGCGGCGGAGAAAGAAGGCATGCCGAATGGCGATGCAGAAAGGCCCTCCCTGACGGGCGCCGAGCGAGGGAAGCTGCGCAGTCTCGCCCAGACGATCGACCCCAAGGTCTTCGTGGGCAAGGCGGGCGTGAACGCGGGAATCGCCAAGCTGCTCAAGGACGCCTTCCGCAACGCCGACCTGGTCAAGGTGCGCTTCAGCGCGGATCGTGACGAGATGGCGGCGCAGGCGACCGAGCTCGCCCGGCTGACGGAAAGCGAGATGATCGGTTCGGTCGGGCGCACGGCCTGCTTCTTCCGCACGGGAGGCGGCGGCTGAACGCATGGACTCCGCGTCCTTCGAGGCGAAGTTCAAGGCGCTGACGGCCAGGGCCGAGGAAGGGCTGCGGCGCCTGACCCCTCCGGCCGACGCGCGGCCGGCCCGGCTGCACGCGGCGATGCGACATTCGCTGGACGCGGGCGGCAAGCGGCTCCGTCCCGTGCTCTGCCTGGCCTCCGCCGAGGCGTTCTCTCCGGGCGCCGACGCCGACGCGGCGGCCGCCGCCCTGGAATGCGTGCACACCTACTCGCTCATCCACGACGACCTGCCGTGCATGGACGACGCCGACCAGCGGCGCGGGCGCCCCTCCTGCCACAAGGCCTTCGACGAGGCCACGGCCCTGCTGGCCGGAGACGCGCTCCTCGCGCTGGCCTTCGAGCTGCTCGCCACGGGCCATGCGGAACGGCCCGGGCTGGCCGCCGCGCTCGTGCGCGAGCTGGGCCGCACCGCGGGCTCGACGCTGCTGGTGGGCGGCCAGGCGGAGGACATGGGCGGCCTCGCCGCGAGCGCGACCGATGACCGGCTCGACTTCATCCTGGAAGGCAAGACTGCGGCGATGATCGGCTCCTCGTTCGCGATGGGCGCGATGATCGGAGGGGCCGAGGCCGTGGACGTGGACCGCTTCCGCCGGGCGGGCCGGGCGGTCGGCCGGGCGTTCCAGCTGGTGGACGACCTGCTGGACGTCACGGCCGACTCGGCCAGCCTCGGCAAGCCCACGGGTGCCGACGCCGAGAACGGCAAGCTGACGTTCGTGTCACTGCACGGAGCCGAAGCGACGCGAGCGCGCATCGCCGGACTGACCGCCTCGGCCGAAGCGGAACTCAGCGCATCCAAGGCGGACACGGGATTCCTGATTGAACTGGTGCGACGGATGTCCGCCCGCCGCAATTAGTCGTCGGCGTGCCGACCGCCCGAAGGCAGCTGCTCGGGAAGGAAGCCGTAGTAAGTGCCGAGCCACAGGCGCCAGGACAGCCCGTTGAACAGCACGGGCAGAAGCAGCACCGCGGCGACGGCGAGCTTCACGGCGGCGCCCGGGCCGATTAGCCCGGTCCAATGCGCGACGGCCACGGCCGGCAGCGCTCCGAAGGCGATCAGGCCGTAGTTCCACACGATGGCGCCCAGGAAGTAGCCCCCTCCCCTGCGCAACGCCATCCCGCAGGACGGGCATGCCGGAGGCACGTCGAACAGGGCGTTCCAACCCCTTGGCAGGCTCGCCCCGCAGTCGGGACAACGACCAAGGGCGCAGCGCCAGAAGATGCCGGGTCGGAAAGTCACGGACGCATGCTGGACGAGCGGAAGCAGGTGTAAAGCAAAGGGGCCGGTCCTCGCGGACCGGCCCCCTGTCGGACGGGCGATCAGTTCACTCCGCGGCCGTCTCGCCCACCTGGAAGCGGACGAAGCGGACGACGTTCACCTCTTCGCCCAGACGGGTCTTGGCGCCCGCGAGCAGGTCGGAGATCTTCTTGTCGGTCTCACGGAAGTAGACCTGCTCGAGCAGGCAGGCCTCGGCGAAGAACTTGTCGACGCGTCCCGAGACGATCTTCTCGAGATTGGAGAGTTGGCTCTTCTTGCGCCCCTCGGCGGCGGCGGCCTGCTTCTCGGAGACGGCGATGCGCTTCTCGAGTTCGGCCACGGCCTCGGCGTTGCCGGCGGCCTTCTGCTCGGCGAGCTGTCCGCGGTAGTCCTCGACCACGCGCTGGGCCTCGGCGATGGCCTTGTCGGCCTCGGACTTCGTGAATTCGGCGGCGATCTCCTTCTCCTTGGCCACGACGTCGGCCGGCACCTCGTCGCGACGCACGAAACGCGCGTTGTTGGCGACGACCTGCATGGCGAGGTTGCGGGCGAGGTCGGCCACCTCGGGGCTGGAGGAGGCCGCAGAGGACTTGAGGCCGAGCTCGATGAGGACGGCGATCTTGGCGCCGGTGTGGACGTAGGCGGAGACCCGGCCGGTGCCGGCGGACTCGAAACGCAGGACGCGGGAGACCTTGAGGTTCTCGCCGATCTTGGTGACCTGGTCGTTGAGGAAGTCGTTCACCTTGCGGGAAGAATCCGCATGGTAAGTCTGTTCAAGGAGGCCGTCGACGCCCTTGAGCGAGGCCTGCTTCACCAGGTCCTTGGAAAGCGCGAGGAAGTCCTCGTTCTTCGCCACGAAGTCGGTCTCGCAGTTGAGCTCGAGCAAGGTCGCGTTGCGTCCGTCGTCGGAGATGTGGACGGCGAGAACGCCCTCGCTGGCCTTGCGGTCGGCCTTCTTATTGCGCGTGGCTACGCCCTTGATGCGGAGGATCTCGACGGCGCGCTCCATGTCACCGTTGGCCTCGGTCAGGGCCTTCTTGCAGTCCATGAGGCCGGCGCCGGTACGCTGGCGCAGGTCGTTGACCGTCTGTGCGGTGATCGCGGACATGGCTCGGCTCACTTGGAGGACTTGCGGCCGCGCGGCGCCTTGGCGGCGGCCCCTTCGCCCTCGGCCTGCTCGCTGCGCTCGTTGGCCTTGAGGAGATCCTCGGAGATCTTGACCTCGGGCAGCACGGTCTCTCCGGCGTCCTCGCGGTTGACCGGGGTCACGGTCTTGCGGGGGTCGCGCTCGACCTTGCGGCGGGCGACGCCGCTCTGGACGGCCTGGGTGAGGGCTTCGACCACGAGACGGATCGACTTGGCGGCGTCATCGTTGCCAGGGACGGGGTACTGGAGGACCGTGGGGTCGGAGTTGCTGTCGCAAAGTCCGACCACGGGGATGCCGAGGCGGTTGGCCTCGTTGACGGCAATCTCCTCGAGCTTGGTGTCGACGACGATCACGGCGGCGGGCAGGTCGCGGTACTCGAGCAGACCTTCGAAGTTGCGCTGCATGCGGGCCATCTCGCGACGGACGGCGGCGCCTTCCTTCTTGTGCATCTTGGCCAGCGAGCCGTCCTGCTCCATGCGGAGGTACGTGCGGTACTTGTCGAGGGACTTCTTAATGGTGGCGAAGTTGGTGAGCGTGCCGCCGAGCCAACGGTTCACGGCGAAGGGCATGCCGGTGGACTGGGCGGCCTGACGGACGACGTCCTGGGCCTGGGGCTTGGTCGCGACGAAGAGCACTTCCTTGCCCTTCGCGGCGACTTCCTCGACGAAGGCGGCGGCGGCCGCCAGGCACGCGTGGGTCTTCTCAAGGTCGATGATCGACACGCCGTTTCGGTGGTCGAAGATGTACGGGCGGGACCGGGGGTTCCATCGGCGGGTCTGGTGTCCGAAGTGGACGCCGGCATCGAGGAGGTCTTTGACTGTGATGTTCATGGTTTTCGGGCTCCGTATCCCGCATCCTGCCGAGGAGGGGACATTGGATCAGTGTTGTTTGACTGCTGTTTTGGTTGATATGCCCGGGCAGGTCGGCGGCCTGCCCAAGCGGTGGAAGGTGGGTTCAAACAATCTCCAAGCCCGGGTGCAAGCGGTAAAATGCTGGCCAAAAGGGGCTCTTTGGGGCTGACAGCCAAGGTCAGGTGGGCAGGGTCAGAACGGCGATGACCTGGGTCTACCGGATACTTTTCCCGACGCTCCTGGTCCTTACCCTGCCCTACTACCTCTGGCGCATGCTGCGTCGGGGCGGCTACGGGACGGACTTCAGCCATCGTCTTGGCTTCTTTCCGGACCTGGGACCCGTGCCTGCCGGCCGGCGACGATTCTGGATCCAAGCTGTCTCCGTGGGTGAAATCCAGGCCATCGGCCCCTTGCTGCGTAGGCTCAAGGCGGCCGGAAACGTCGAAATCGTCCTCACGACCACGACCAGCACCGGATACCGCATCGCCAAGGAACTCCATGCGGCGAACGCCGACCGAATTGGAATCTTTCCCACCGACCTCTGGCCTTGCAGCGCCCTCGCCTGGCGGCGGATCCGCCCGGACGTCGTGGTGCTGGTCGAAGGAGAGCTCTGGCCAGAGCATCTCGCGCAGGCCCGCAGCCACGGCGTGCCCGCAGTGCTGATCAACGGGCGCCTCTCCGACCGGTCCTTCGCCCGACACCTCCGGCTGCGCCCGCTGTCGCGCCAGCTCTTCTCGAGATTCTCCGCCATACTTGCGGGAAGCGAAGAGGACGCCCGGAGGTTCCGCGAACTCGGACTCTCGCCGGTCACCACCGGCAACCTGAAGTTCGACGTGGCCCCGCCCTCCCCGTCCGACCCCGCCGCCGCAGCGCGGCTGCGGGAATCGCTCGGGTTCGCAGGCTGCGACTGCGTGCTGCTGGGCTCGTCGACTTGGCCCGGAGAGGAGGCGATGCTGCTGCGGGCGGTGAGCGCGCTCAGGCGGTCGGGCACAGACGTCCGGCTCCTGCTCGTGCCCCGGCATGCGGAGCGGAGAAATGAAGTCTCCAGGGATGTCGAAGCCTCCGGCCTGAAATGGCACCTGCGATCCTCCGGCGCCGCCGCCCCGACCGGCACGGTGGTGCACGTCGCCGACACGACGGGCGAACTGCGCACCCTGACCGCGGCGGCGGACCTGGCCTTCTGCGGCAAGAGCCTACCCCCGAACGAGGGCGGACAGACCCCGGTGGAGGCGGCCGCCGCCGGCCTGGCCATCGTGTACGGCCCGAAAATGACCAACTTCCACGAAATGTGCCGTCAGCTGGAAGCCGCAGGCGCCGCCTTGAGGGCCGAAGACGCGGCGCAAGCGGAGGCCCTCGTCAGCCGCCTCGTCCGCGACAGCCAGGAGAGGAGATCCGTCGCCGCACGCGCATTGCGCTGGTGCGCTGACAATCGCGGCGCCACGGAACAGACGGCCGAGGCGCTGCTCAAGGCCGCGTGTCAGGCCTCGTAAGCGGCGCGCAATCGACGGAGTTCGTCCCGCAGGCCGCCGCCCAGGATGATCGACCGCGCGGCCGCCGCACCGGCGCCGGGGTCCGAAGCCCGGCCGGCCACCCAGAGGGCGGCACCGGCGCTCAGGCACACGGTGTCGAGCAAGCCCTCGGGCACCGCCCCCACCAGGAGGTCGGACATCATGGCGAGGTTCTGCTCCGGAGTGCCGCCCCGCAGGTCCTCGGCCGGACAGGTCCGCAGGCCGAAATCTCCCGGCAGCCAAACCGCGTCGACTGAGGCGAGTTCGCCGCAGCCACGGACACGGGCTTCGCCCGCCGTGGTGAGCTCATCCATGCCGCCGCCGGCGCGGGAGTGCACCACGATGCCCCGCCTGACCCCGAGACCGCCGAGGGCGGCCGCGATCGGCTCGACCCAGCGCTCATCGTAGACGCCTACCATCATGTGGGCGGGAGAGGCGGGATTCACCAGCGGACCGAGGACGTTGAACACGGTCTTCACGCCCCGCTCGGCCAGTGAACGACGGACCGGCCCGACCGCCTTGAACGCGGGATGGAACGCGGGGGCGAAGAGATAGCAGAAGCCCGCCCGATCCAAGGCCTGCCGCAACCGGGCGTCATCGGCGTCGAGCCTCACGCCCAGACCGGCGAGAAAATCGGCGCTACCGGACTTGGAGGTGATCGACCGGTTGCCGTGCTTGAGCACGGGCACGCCGGCCGCCGCGACGACGAGGGCGCTGGCGGAGGAGATGTTGAAACTGCCAGAGCGGTCCCCGCCGGTGCCGACGATGTCGATGGCCCGCGAAGGCAGGTCGCCGAAGTCAGGACGGCGGCAGATGCCGCGGTAGGCGGCCGCGAAGCCGAGCACCTCGTCGGCGGTCTCGCCCTTCCGGGCGAGGGCCAGCAGGAAGGCCTCACGCTGGGAGTCCGAGACGGCTTCTGAAACCAACGCGAGCGCGGCCCGTGAGGCCTCGGCCTTGGAGAGGCCGCGACCTGCGGCCACGGCCTCCGTGAACTGGCTCAGAACGGGGTCCATGCGTGCCATTACCTGCCGCCCGGGCCGGGCGACAAGGCAATTTAGGGGAGCAGCAGGGTTGCAACGGCGGCAGAATCGGCATCATGAATGGCATGCGAGACGGCGACCAGCCACAGGGCGACCAGGACGGCTCGGGCAACGCGCCTTGGAATGAATCTGACTGGTCCGGCTACCTGCGCCGCAATGACCTGGAGGTGGGGCGCTTCCTTTCCTACTACCACGAAGTCCGCAAGCTGCCCGACCGGCTCGACCAGAGCGCGCGGCGGATGGGCTGGGAGAACGCCGACTGGGCTCCCCCTGAAGGCGTGGTGGAGGATGCGCCCGAGGATTCCGAACCCCCCGAACTGCCCTACTGCATCCATCAGCACCCGGTCTACGTGGTTTCCCGGGCCCTGGGCATGGAACTCACCTCCACCTTCCGCGCTTTCTGCGAAAAGGCGGGCCATGCCGTGACGCCAGCCCAGGCCGCCGACCTCGTGCACGCCTTCTGGGAGTCGCAGCATGAGATGATCATGGCGGTCAACGCCACGGACACCGGCGATCCCGCCCTGGCCCTGGTCCACATGAAGCGCGCCCTCGGGGCGCTCAACCACGCCATGGGCCTCGTGGCCGGGCTCGCTTCCGACGCGCGCATGTCGGCGGCCGAGGAGGCTGAATCGCTCGAATCGGGACTCTTCGACCTCCGCGAGGTCTGCCTCAGGGTGATGGCCGACTGCCGCTGGGAGAACCCGGGTCGCTGAGCTCAGTCCGGTTTCTGCCGGTCCATGTGCTGGATCAGGCGCTCGGTGAACTCCTGCGCGGAGTCGTGTCCCATGCTGCGCAGGGCCTGCACCATGGCGGCGACCTCAACGAGACGCGCCATGTCACGGCCGGGGCGGACGGGGATCGTCATGTGCGGCACCTTGCGGCCGAGGATCTCGAAGGTTTCGTGCTCTAGGCCGGAACGCTCCTCGTCCATGCCGGGCTGCCAAAGCACGAACGAAACGACGAGGTCGACGCGCTTATCACGGCGCACCGATCGCACGCCGAAGATGGAGGCGATGTTGATGATGCCGATGCCCCGGCATTCCATGTAGCCGCGGTTGAGGTCCTTGGAGGTGCCCTGCAGCTCGCGGTCGGCGATCAGGGTCACGATGACGTAGTCGTCGGCGACGAGGGAATGGCCGCGCTCGATCAGGGCCAGGGCGCACTCGCTCTTGCCGACGCCGGAGGGGCCGCGCATGAGCACGCCGACGCCGCGGATGTCGACCAGCGTCGCATGGATGTTGGTCCGGGGCGCGAACTTCTCCTCGAGCAGGACGGTGGCCTCGGCGGAGAAGTCCTTAGACTTGAGCTGAGTGCGGATGAGCGGAATCCGGTGACGGTCGGCCAGGCGGAGGAGCACCTCGTCCACGTCCAGCCCGCGGGAGACGACCACGGCGGGGATGCCCTTCGCGAAGACGCCCTCGAGCAGGCGCTCACGGTCGCCCGCGCTCTGGTCGCAGAGGTAGGCCATCTCACCCGCGCCGAAGAGCTGCAGGCGGCGGAAGGCGAACTCCTTGAAATAACCGGTGACGGCGAGCGCCGGGCGGTTGAGCGACTTCTCCGAGATGACGTTGTCGAGTCCTTCGCTCCCGGCGAGCAGCTCCATCTGGAGCAT
>Ga0169931_10013304_pt1 | contig 11255 bp, 7 predicted proteins | sample Kivu_15m_20L_FD_129675 | JGI IMG/M metagenome (GOLD analysis project Ga0169931, IMG submission 129675) | Freshwater microbial communities from Lake Kivu, Western Province, Rwanda to study Microbial Dark Matter (Phase II) - Kivu_15m_20L... | ecosystem: Environmental > Aquatic > Freshwater > Lake ... | reverse complement strand
CTATGTATATAAGATTACGACGACGACGATGAAGGAGGATGTACACCGTATTTTGGAGAAATAAAGTCATAGGTCCTATACGCACACTAATTGCTACATACAGTATTCATCTTGACCGAGACAGTCGTGAGTGACGACGACAGCAGAGGGGAGTGCGGGAGCACGCACGGAGCACGGGGGTCTGCATGCTCTGGCTCATCAGCAGTCTCCATCGTCTCATCACTCATCACTCATCAGTGCCTTCTCTGTTGTTCCGTGCAGTAGTGAACGTAGTCCTTGCTGTAATTACAGTCAACTTTATTTTCCTGATGTCAATTTTTTTATCACATGTACGTGTACCATTTTGTCTATTGAGGCTTATCGTTGAAGTTGCCTCTTATTGATCTTAATTGCTAGGACCTACCACTCCCCCTTTACTCTTATTCTTGGTTTGCAAAAAATTTTCTCATGATCATGATTAAAACTCGACGAACTTCCATGATGATCGATGGGTCTTTACAATAAAAAAAAAGAAAAACACATTTTTAGTACCATTTATTACACCTAGGCGAAGAATATCTTGTCTTTCATATATCTTCAATTCAGTCGCTGGAAACTTTCCAGTTCTACATCCCCGAAAACAAGAGTTTGAGAGATTGTGGTAAGAATGTTTGAAACACTGGCTGGAGATGCTTGGAAACAGTATAAATCATAGCGCCATGTCGAGAAAGGGCACAGAAAGTTTATGACTCAATGGTCCTGCATATGAATCAGTTATATCAACCCCCTCATTAGATGATCAAGGATAAGAATGATGCAAAGAAACGTTTTCATACTCATTATCATGCATGACTATCCAGTTTTCTCTTTCGTCTGAAAAAATATGGGGGATAAATGAGACACAGACCTATGTTTCATTGATTATAACAGATTCAGTCCTTTTTATAAACGACACCTGAAAAACTCAGGTTCATGATCAGCATAACATCCAAGGCATAATGATGAAAACCTGAGAACTTGATATGTGCTGAGAGGTGGTATTAACTAAACGAATAGCTTTTTATGTCAGAAAGTGGTGTATCATGATACATGCATAATACATTTTTCCGATTAATCTTTTTACCGTTTCTGGTATGATATTGGATAGGCATTCTTGAAATGAACCGTTTCCCTGTGAGTAAGACTGAGCACGGCTAGGTCTGCACTAAAACATGTACACGAATTTTTTAAATCACGATTCCGGGCATCATCAGAAGGTAAACGTTTTTGATTCTCAGAGAAAGAGGTTTCATTCTAACATTCGTATACATTTCCCGCAATAGTTATTATTTAAAACCCACCAACTGCAGAGTGGAAGAGAAGGATGAACTTGCCTATCATGAAATGGTCAATGACAGAAGAGGTAAATTTACCCGCGCATTCTAAGAAATAGTAATCAATCCATTATGGGTGGACAGTTACTGCCAAGGGAAAAGGTATTGATTTCATTGAATAGCACTGTTCTCCACTTCCCATGATTAGGAATCGTCATAGTTTCCTACAGCTTGAGAAGGCTAATGTACAGAATTATTCTTCAACTACTCCTATCGAGAGATCATCATAGTAACCTTTATCCTGAAAGGCTCTGTGAAAAGCATTTACCTTCAACTATTTAAGACAGATCGTTCACGAGATCATGACTTCCCAACAATAGACTATTTACTGGATATTATGTCTCTCCAAATTCAACAGATCTAAAATAACCATAGCGCCATTCTATGCACATAGAATCAAGATATGATTGGGACGTTTCATCGTGAAGAAAAGCTTAATTAAATCCCTCTATCGAGTGTTCTTAAAATGGTGCGATCCGTTCCTTAAACGTTCCTTAATCTGTCTCCGACGAATTGAGATATTTGAGGAGAATCCTCGTACAGTACGATGTTATTGAACACGAGATAAGAATATACATACTAACCTTCAATCACAGACGGTGACACTTACAAACAAGGCTATATATATATATGAGGCGCATTTATTTAAGCCTTCCAATAAAAAATTACACAGTAAATTGATGAACGCTGAATCGTATACCTCGTTCGACTGGCCTTGAAATGGTAGGATCAGTTCCTTGGCGTATTTCCGACGTATTAAGATGTACGAGGAAATCCTCATACCTTGTCTGGTCAGTGATATGGTCGTCCATTGCATACAGTGAGATGAGAATATACTAACCTTCAATCACAGCCAGTGACATCATCAAACAAGGCTGTATAAAAATCCGGAGCTCATTTATTTCAGCCATCAAATAACCGTTTACATAGCACCATGATGAAACATGCCCGTCATATCCTAATTCTATATTTATATAGATTCAAGATATGGTAGGAATGTTTGATCTATCAGGGACTATCGAAAAATATTGCAATTCAAGCAGTGTGGTGGTCAAAAGCTCATGATGAAATACAGTACAACCCTTTACGAATGCGTCAAAATTATTTTCTAGTGTCAAACGGCGAAATAATGTGTTACTGCAGCGTTGAGAAGATATTCAAAGAAACGAGAATCATCCAATTTTCGTGTAATTGTGATGGACTGGTCAGGCATATACTTAGATATAAAATCGCAATCAACTTTTACGTAGAAACGGATGGATGAGAGAATTACTGCTTGAGACATGCAGGCCGGCAGGCCCTGCCGGGTTGCGTCATCGGTTGTATAGCATGAGTACTGATTCACGACTAGCCGGGAGGAACGGTGGAAGCCCTGACGAATCATTATTCCTTTGACGGCGGTCGGCGGTCCCTTTGATGAAAAGATCATTGGGCATTAAGGGGATACGAAGATTTATATTATGTGTATTTCTTTCATCGCTTGCCGCAGTCGTAGACAGCATGTGTTCTCTAGCATCATGATTGTCATCGGTGTATTATTCCATGAGAACTGATTACGGTGGTGATAATCTGGTAATGTATCGACTATTTCTTAAAGCCTAATGTAGCCCCCCTTTAAAACAAGCGGAAAACAGTTAACGATCGCAATGGATCTGTACGAAAAATGATGTAGTGATAGGAAGCGTTAACGAAACGTGGTTCTGGCATAAGCATTTTCATTCTAGAGGGATCAATAATGAATCCGTATTCAGTCCTTGAATACGCCACATAAACAAGGATAAGGTCAGGTATATGTTTCAATCTTACAAAAGACTTGCGAATCGCGTTGGTATCGTGTTGCTGTTACGGTTCACAGTTCGACGAAAAGACCTACATGCGCCATAAGATCCAAACCAATGTTTTATGTCTATGTTCTCCAAGAAAAACCGAATTCAGCTATTGACTAAATAATGAGGTCAATGTCCACGTCCATCATTTAGCGCTTTCTGTCATCAAGTACACCCTCGCTTATTATACATGAAGCGCATGTCTTCATTATAATAGATCTAGTTCTTCGTAAATCTGATGTTACGCTTATAATGTAGATTTTGGACTCACAGTTGAGAGATCCGATTAATGAAAGAACGACTACTCTAACCTCTAAGGTTGCTTGCACATACATGGTTCAATGACCTTGATGAATTGTAATACGAAACTCGAGCTTGTTACAAAACAAGAGAGTAGGGATAATTGGATGTATAACGTGATCCTATACATGATATTGGATCCGATCTTTAGACTCATCAAGAGTGGGAATTAGTGGCTGCTTCAAATCCATGATGATATAGACGTTCTAGTCAAGAGACGTCGATCGTGGGAAGTTCTTTCCTTCACCCAAAGGTAAGACTTAAAGGCGAAATGTTCGGTTTCCATAGCCATGAAACTCGCCCGCCTCATGTAAGGTTCACGCATATTAATGAAATAAATAGAACATGTATATGACAATTACTGGTTACCGTTTCAGACAAGGTCTACATGTTTGTTAAATTATTGTAATTGTAAATAACAACTATATCATGGCGTTGTCTCTTAAGCATCTTCCGGATGCATAACCGAAGAATCGAAATGATTTATTCATGTCTTGGGGTATTTTTTCCACTCCCATAACTTCACAGGATGAAACAATCTCAAAACACGTTTTGATTCGATATATGCTATACATGTCTAGAACGTTCAATCCTGATGAAGCTTGTTCCTTCAAGAATAATGGATCACAAGCCCTTGAACTCACCACGAAAAGTGCCTCGCTAGTGATTGGTACGATCCTTGAAACAAGAAGATCATTCACCATTATTGTTGGAGGATGAATTCCTTAATAAAAGAGATCTTGTTACACTTCGTCCAAAATATCTCTTTATAGCGCGACACTCATCCTGAAACGATGACTCGTAAATAGCTATATTCCTCCATGGGGTTTCAGCACCGTAGAAATCCAGCTGGAGATATCATTCTTCACAACAGAAAAGAATACTGTAAAATAGAATGAGACGAATTCGTGTGATTGTACTTCTCCTACTCTTGCGTGAAGATGCACCTATAATAGGTAAAGTACAGTATAGTGCATCTTATATGCAAAGGTGGTATGACACCTTCGTTGCCAGGGGAATCTACTTGCTATTTAATGTGATCTAAATGGGATCACTTGTCTCGTGTGAGATGATGTCATGACACTGGGTATGTTTTTACATTTAAAAAATACAAGTAATTTTTGTCATCATTGAATCGTTTGAAAACCTCAAACCCTTTACTGTACTTGTAGGATACTGTAATTTGGTCATCACCGTGTCACCACTCCCCTACAGGCGTAGGCTACCTATAGGTAGCCTCTCCTATGTAGGCATATGTCATCCCGCGAGGGTCCAACGGGTCCTTGTAGCCTTCGATCATTCATTGATTGCATGGCATGAAATGAACATGAAATTCACCATCATCCATGACTCTGTCAGATTTAGTACTTATTGGGGGAGGACATGCCCATGTACATCTGTTAAAGATGTACGGCATGCCTCCCTATAAATCCATTCTTACAACACATGGGATACGATGTACACTCATCACATCCGACATACAAACACCTTATTCAGGTATGCTTCCTGGTATGGTAGCTGGACATTATAGTCAAGATGAAATACACATTGATTTACAACGATTATGTAGCTTTAGTCACTTTCGTTTGATACATGCAAGTGCGACGGGTATCGTCATGAATCACAATGGACAAGGCGGGGGTTACATTGAATGTTCCGATGGACGACCACCCGTTCGATTTGATGTATTAAGTATTGATGTAGGAAGTTCCCCCTCTTTACCATCAGGAGATACTACTCTTGATTCAACTACAGATACGGTAGATGAGAAGATAAGTATATTTAGAGTTATACCGGTAAAACCCATCGCAGGTTTTTCCAATCGATGGAAAGCTATATGTACCAAGTTAGAAAGGATGCTTCAAGAACAATTGTTATTCCAAACACAACAACATAGCAATCAACCACTATCCACGTTGATGACTATCCCCACTACAATAACTTCATCTGTATCGACTCACTTACGTTTCTCACGAGATACACCATATATTTTGGCTATCGTAGGAGGTGGAGCTGGTGGGGTAGAACTTGCACTAGCAACGCAATATGCACTCCAAAAGATTGTACATAACGTCTCAACCACCTTGGATGACAGTATAATTAAGGTTGTATTGGTAACTCGAGGTCATACGCTACTAGAAAATCAAAACAATTCCATTCAAAGCATTTTTCAGAGAATACTCCAAGAACGGAATATCGACGTACGATACAATTCAGAAGCTGTAGGTATAGAGGAATATAAACCTTCCTTGGGTTTAAAGAAATTTCAATGGGTATATCCAAATAATAATAGTAGTAGGGATCAAGATGATCCTATACTTTTCCATGATTGTCTTTGGTGTACCTCGGCTAGTGCTCCAACATGGATTGCTCGTAATACACCTTTGGAAACAGACTCTCATGGGTTTATCAAAGTCAATTCATGTTATGAATCTATGAATATTCGTGGTGTATTTGCAGCTGGAGATTGTTGTCACATGGTTGAAAATCCTAGACCCAAAGGTACTATATACTTCCTTTCATCGATGGTACTTTCGTTTTGATAGAATTATCTCTTTTATATATATATTTCGTTGCTTTTTGTCATTCGTGAAAACAAAATTCTTTCTGCCAAACATAATGACAGCGGGTGTATTTGCTGTTCGAGCTGGACCCATCTTGAAAGAAAATCTAGTTTCTTATCTTTTACAACAACCACTGACTAAACACACACCACAACAGGAATTTTTAGGTATCATCTCCACAGGGGATAAGTATGCAGTAGCTTCTCGTGGGCAACATGCACTCGAGGGAGCTTTCTTATGGGATTTAAAAGATCAAATTGATCGTTCTTTTATGAATGGGTTCGCACATTTACCCTCCATGGATAGCAGCGACAATCAGCCATCGAGTGCGAACTCGATCTCACCACCGCCCAATTTACGAATGCATGGTGCTGAAGCCTTAGCTGCTTTTGCATCGAGTCCTATGCGTTGTGGTGGATGTGGTTCTAAAGTGGGCTCAAGTACTTTATCGAGAGTATTGAATTCAGTCTACCAACGTCGTCGTCAAATGCGGAGTGAAAAGGGTTTATCTGTAGATCAAGATTGGATTCAACACGATGATGCAGCTGTAATAATGCTACCTGTGAATCGAGGCACTCCAGGACAGGAAGCCATGATACATACCATCGACTTCTTTCGATCATTTATCTCGGATCCATTTGTCTTTGGAAAAATAGCCGCTGTACATGCAATGTCTGATTGTCATGCGATGGGATGCCTTCCAGAGACGGCTTTAGCGTTGGCTGTTTGTACGTCTCATTGCCTTGTTTTTCAATCCTCTTCTTTTCATGCGAATATTATTTACATGTGTACTATCATACAGGTCCGTATTCTGCTGTGGAAGCGATCACGGAAAACACATTGATCGACATGTTAAGTGGTGCATCAGATGCATTGGAGGCGGATGGATGCTCTCTATCAGGAGGTCATACGTGTGAGGGTGTTGATTTAGCCTTAGGGTTTTCAGTAAGCAGTTATGTTAAAGATACATCTATTTTATTGCGTAAGAGCGGTGGGAAGGTGGGGGATAAAATAGTGTTGACAAAACCTCTTGGGATAGGATCAATCTTCGCAGCAAATATGAGGTATCAATGTCGAGGAACTTATGTTTCAGAGGCTATTGCGATGATGACTTGTAGTAACGGACCTGCGAGTCAAGTTGCCGTGAATATTGTACAAGGACGGAAAGGATTAAATGATACAGGTATCCACGCTTGCACCGATATTACTGGCTTTGGCCTTATCGGACATTTGTTAGAAATGCTCTTAGCAAATGATTCAAAAGAAGGTTTAGAATCAATTGGAGCAACACTTCATATGGATGCAATTCCTTTTTTATCTGGTGCAATTGATGCTACAGCCAATAATATATTTTCTTCCTTGTATAAGGACAATTTAAGAAGTAAACGAGCTATACGGAACCATGAGATGGCTATGGAAGCATCTCAATTAAAGTATCCTTTGCTATTCGACCCACAAACTTCAGGTGGGCTTTTATTTTTTGTGTCTCCAGAAATTTGCGGAGACTTCATACACCAACTTTTGAATATACCTGGTTATCAATACTCTTCAATTATCGGAGAAATTGATGCTTGCGAGTCAAAGGCGATTCAGCGTATTACCGTGGCTTAAGTTGTTTATCGATAAATGTTTCGTCCATTGCTTTTTTTATGCCTTGTCGATGACTTAGAGCTTGTTCTGTTTCATTTATTTGAAAAGAAATCTACTTTCGTTACACAATAGATCGAACTTTAAAATTATTTTACCGTGAGATGCCTTGGGCTATCTTAGTTCCTGTAAAGATAAATCATTGAATTATTATTATTATTTTACCGTGAGATGTATCGCCGTAGGACGAGGTAAAAAACATTCTCAATAGACTAAAAAAACGTTAACGTAGGAAAGCACTTCTTACATATTACTTTAATTTTGCATGTTGAGCAAATTTAATATCATTCTTGACCGAAGGTAAAGCGAGTGAAGTCTGATATGGTCGAGTCGAACGATTGCGGTAAGGGTTGTTTCCCTTCTTGACCTTTGTTGTGATTATCCCAATGAGGTCCATCATAAAGGTTTCCTTCATTTTCTTTATCCATATCCTCGTTGTCATCGTGATCCATGCTCCCTGACTCCTCTAAGGTATCAGCTTCTTCAAGTAATAAATCAATCGTCTCTAATTGTTGAGGATTACAGTACCCGTTTCGAGCCTCATTTAAAACAGAAACGGCGTTACGCGCATCATTCTTGATGATGAAAATTTTTGCCATGGTAATCAAGACTTCTGTGGTAGTTATGGACTCAGCTACCATCCTCTTGAGAACACCTTGGAGGATGGATAAGGCCATGTCACTATCACCATTCCCGAAAAAGGCTTGACCAATACAAAACAAGGCATCCAATAATTCCTCACTATCTTCACCAAGCTCATACATCAAAACCGATAGGGAAGGTTTTAATTTTTCAATCGCACTTGAATACAAAGATAATTTTAAATACAATTCTCCAATGTACACCTGTGCTCGTGCCACTTCCAAGGTTTTTTCTCCTACGGCTTCTTTGAGGTTTGATAATCCTTTCTCAAGAAGATTAATCGATTCTTGTCCTCGTTCCAGTCGAACGAATATTGAACCAATACGTATTTGGGCTCGTGCAATACCAATAATATCCAATTGATGGATATTCTGATAAATTCTCATGTTACTGGAATCCATTTCGAGGAATAATTCACAAGACTTTTTATCAAAAGGTTTCGTTTTATTCAGCATATAAAATCCTTCGCCAATTCGTCCAGCTAAAAATAAGGAATAACTAAAGAAATACATGGCTCGATACTTAGCTTGAAGTATGGATGTTGAAATTTCATCCTTCTTCTCAATTGAAATTTCAAGTAACTTTGAGAATGCCATGTATGACCCCAAGAGTGTTTGAGGTTGGTGATGAATCGATCCCTCATCATCAACCGATGTAGCTGCATGCAATAGTTTTTCTGCATCTTGAACATGTTTCTTGGCCCCCTTCTCAATCCCGAGATATTGTATCCTTTGAGTGATAAACCCAACATCTTGAAGAATTGATGGTATCAAATCATATGCTCTGGCCTCCAACAGATGAGAGGGTAAATTCCGTATCATATACATATCCACATCACGATCTACTATACGTTTTTTCTTTCCACCATTTTTCAACGTGTGGATATACCCTGCGACAAAAGTGAGCTGTAGTTGGCAACGTGTTTTGGCATACTTGACAAAATCTTCCCCGCATTGTTGATATAGGTTACTAAACATTTGATGATAAACACCACCAGTTGTTTTATCATCGGGATGTCCCTCTTGTCGTGTCAATATCCCTACTTGTGTCAAGGCATCCAAAATGTGTACGGCCATTCTTTGGATTTTATTCTTAGCTTTTGTCCTTCTTGGATGAGTTTTTTGTTTTAATAGTATAGTTTCCGTAAACAACCGTAAAACAACCTTACGATGGATCCATGGACGAAGGATACACTCATCCTTACAAGTAAAAATGACAGCGAAACTAGAAAAGCATGCCTTTGCAGTATCATCGGAGGTTATTTGTTCCAAGGTATACTTGAGTAAAGTAGAAATTTGACGATGAGTCGTATTTTCTCCTCTTGCCAATGCACGAATACAGTCCATAATGTTATCGGAGGAAGTGGAGGAGGATAATTTTGTTGTAGATGCACTACTTAATTTCTTTTTATTTCTTCTACCATGCTCATAATGATAAGCCAACATTTTCCCAAAAGCACGGATAGACATAGGCATACCATGACATTCACGATAGGACGACCCTAGATGGCTCATGAGATGAGTATCCTTCATACACGTTTTACCCACCTGTGATTGAAACATAACAAGAGCTTCATCATCATTTAAAGGATTTAAATTCCATACAACGATTGAGTCCGTTGCAGTCGTGGAATCCAAGATATTTGCTGATGATGAATCCGTCGTTGTAACAAATAAATGACAATGACTTGGATTTTGCATATTAGGATCCTCGTGTGGTGTTATTGACGAAGACGACGTATGTTGAAATTGAAAGTATTTTAAATCTTCCAATGAAAAAAGTCCATCTACAAACAGAAGACATTGTTTCGATGACAAGATACGACGCATAATTTGTTGAGCTTCAATCATAGCAGCTTCTACGTTTCTTCTTTCATCGGCTAGTTGTGTCGATGATGGAATATAAACGATTTTCTCTAATTCAGAGATTATTGTTGATTGATTGATGTCTTCTGTGGAAGTTAAAGTCTGTTCTATTTGCGATAAAATAGATTTATAGATTTCAATCAATTGATTGAAATTCATTGCACCCCGAGTGGAAACATCTATCCAAAGTATACCATCAAAAAAGGTCCGTCGAATCGCTGGCATAGAAAATATCGATTGTGCCAATGTTGTTTTCCCAATACCCTCCGCACCACATAGAACATGTGTAGTGGAAGTTATCGATGGTGTTGAATTAGGATAACCAAGAGGTGACAATGCTGTTGCCACATTTTGATGATTTCTAGGAGTCAGAGGTGAATAATGATGGGGCGAGATTCCTGAAGAGGGGAGGATATTCGTACTACTGTTATTTGTAGAAGAGGTTGTCAACTCGCGTACAATTCTCTTCAACACTTCTTGACGAGATAAGGAACGATCAATAGGAATTATTCTCATCTTTGGATCTGTCGACAGAAGAGGGGTTCTTTGAGATCGGGCACAACTTCTGTTGGAGTGAGTGAATCAAGTTCAAAATCGGTTCTCTTGAGCTCTGTTAAAACTATGTACGGAGCTACACAGTTCACGAAATGAACAGGCGTTCAATTCTCGCCGTCGATTCGCTGAATTTTGCGGGGTTTTTAGCTGATAAATCAAAATTCAGTACTGTGTAGGGTCCTACCGTAATGTAAACTTGTCGCTGAGAAACCTGAGTTTTTGGTCGTGCCAGATTTGATCCCAGTCGTGCAGGAGAAGAAGTTTTAATTAGGAGTAGCGTATGTAGACCGCGCAGATAAGCGGGACCAATGATTCGTTGGAGTCGATGATGGATTTAGCGATGGGAGATCTTTGCAATGATGATCTAGATAGACTTTAACATCATTTTAATATTAAGAGGACACGATAAAACTACTATCAGAAGGATAGCTAGAGAATAAAAATCCTATAGCCACAACATTCAGAAGGAACTACTGGCCGAAGAGCGTAAATATTCTACATTAT
>Ga0169931_10013303_pt1 | contig 11255 bp, 7 predicted proteins | sample Kivu_15m_20L_FD_129675 | JGI IMG/M metagenome (GOLD analysis project Ga0169931, IMG submission 129675) | Freshwater microbial communities from Lake Kivu, Western Province, Rwanda to study Microbial Dark Matter (Phase II) - Kivu_15m_20L... | ecosystem: Environmental > Aquatic > Freshwater > Lake ... | reverse complement strand
GGACCGGGCGACCACGCGCGCGCGGCGGCGGCGTTTCTGACGGGCGTGCAGCCGCTCAAGGCGGACGGGGCCGTGCGGCTCGGTGTCAGCGCGGATCTGTTGGCGGCGGAGGCCCTGGCCGGCGCCACGCGATTGGCGAACCTGGCCCTTGGTTGTGAGGGCGCGCGCCAGTCCGGCCAGTGCGATTCGGGGTACGCGTGCGCGTACCAGGGCCACCTGAGCTGGCGCAGCGCCACCGTGCCGGAGCACAAGGAAACGTCGCCGAGCCGCCTGTTCGACCGGCTCTTCCGCGGTGGGGACGGCGCCCTAAGCCCCCGCGAGCGCAGCCGTCGGCGCGCCGTGCTCGACGCGGTGCTCGGGGACTTGAAGCGCCTCGAGAGCCGGCTGGGCGCGGCGGACCGCCACAAACTCGACGAGTACACGACGGGGGTGGTCGAACTCGAGCGGCGCCTCGCGGTGTGGCAAGAGGTCGAGCAGCACGTGCCCGACAGCGAACGCCCCGACGAAACGCCTACGGACCTCGGCGAACACGCGCGACTCTTCTTCGAGCTGATCGCACGCGCGTTCGAAATCGACGCGGTGCGTGTGGTTTCGGTCCTCTTGACCAACGAGGGCAGCAACCGCGCCTACCGCGAGCTGGAACAGGAGGAGGGCCACCACGGCCTCTCCCACCACCAGGGGGATCCCGCGAAATGCGCCGCGCTCGCCCACATCGACCGCTTCCACGTGGAGCTGCTGGCCGGCTTCCTCGATCGGCTCGACGGTTCGATCGAAGCGGGTCACACACTGCTCGACCAGAGCATGGTCGTGTACGGATCCGGCATCGGCGACGGCGACAAACACGACCACGAAGATCTCCCGCTTTTGTTGGCGGGCAAAGGCGGTGGCACACTGCAACCGGGCCGACATGTGCGCTACCCCCGCGGCACTCCGATGAACGACCTGCACTTGGCGCTGCTCGAGCGTCTGGGCGTCCGACCGAAACAGTTCGGAGATGGCCGCGGACCCCTAGACCACCTGTGAGCGGACTGCGCATCATCGCCGGTGAGTTCGGCGGTCGCCGGATCCAACCGCCGCCCGGCGAAGGCACCCGGCCCATGCTGGACCGCGTGCGCGAAGCCGTCTTTGCCACCATCGGCGACCGCGTGGAGGGCGCCAGGGTGCTCGACCTCTTCGCGGGCACGGGCAGCCTCGGCCTCGAAGCCCTGAGCCGCGGCGCCGTCGGCGCGCGTTTTGTCGAGCGCGACCGCGCCATGGCGCGTGTGCTCGAGCAGAACCTGGCGGCGCTCGACGTGGGCGACCGGGCGCAGTTGGAGGTCGGCGACGCCCTCGCACCGAGGCGTTGGGGCGACCCCCCGCACGATCTGCTCTTCTTGGATCCGCCCTACCCGCTGGTGCGCGAGGGGCCGGGGCGCAAACGTGTGCTCGCGGCGCTCGGCCACTGGTTTGCTTCGTTCGCGGGCCCAGGCGCCCTCGCGCTTTTGCACGTGCCGCGCTACGCGCTCGCCGCGCGCGAGTTCCCGGCGGGCAGCACCGTCGAAGAGCGGGTCTACGGCAGCAACGCCATCTGGTACGTGGAGCTCGAACAAGGGGAGCAGGTTGGACCCGATGCGCCCTGATGCATCGGCGCGCCCGGCTCACCGTGCCGCTCTACCGCAACTCCGCCGACGAAGGGCTCCGGTCGCTGCGCTGCCATGTACCTGATCCCCATCGGCGTTCCCCTGTTCCTCGATGGGGATCAAGTCTGGGTGCAGACGGACTGGCTGCGCTCCCTGAAGTTGCTCCGCGATTCGCTCGGCGGGCGCTACGGCGACCTGCTGCTGCTTTCGCCGTGGTTGCCCGCGGATGGGCACGAGGCGGGTGTGCAGCCCCTGGAGCGCCTCGACGAGGGCATCCGCGCGCGCAGTCTCTTCGACGCGCGTGTGCAGACGCGGGAGTTCTGGTTGCGCGAGTTCTCGCCGCTGCGCCGCGCGCTGGCTGAGGAACTCGCGCATGCCCAAGTCGTGCACGCAGGCCTGGACGACCTCTACCGCCCCCTGATGGGCGTCGCCTTCGCGATGGCCCAGGCGCGGTCGGTGCCCACGGTCTTCGTGCAGGATACGGACGTGGTCGTGCAGGCGCTCGAGCTGGCGCGCCCAGGTGTGTTCGCCCAAGGCCGTGTGCGGCTCTACGTCGGCCTCTACGAACAGCTCGTGCGCCACGCCGTCGGCCGCGCCGATCTCGTGCTGCTGAAGGGCGGCTCGTTGGCGAGGCGCTACGGGCCGTTCGCCTCGAACCTGCACGAGTTCGAAGACACTTCGTACCTCGCTTCGGAGATCGCCGACGAGCGGACCATCGCCGAGCGGCTCGCGCAACAGGCGCGCGGGCGGACCCTCAAGTTGGTGTATTGCGGCCGCCTCGTGGAGCGCAAGGGTGTGCACCAGTCGCTGCAGATCTTGGCCGCGGCCCGCCGGCTGGGGACGAGGATCGAGTTCGAGATCATCGGCTCGGGACCCGAGTCGGCGAACTTGGAGCGTCTGGTGCGCGAGTTGGACCTCGCGGAGCAGGTGCACTTTGCGGGCTCCGCGAGTTACGGCGCTGCGTTGATTGAGCGTTTGGCGCGCTTCGACGGCCTGCTGTTCACTCCCACCGCCGAAGACACGCCGCGCATGATCTTCGACGGGTACGCGGCCGGCTTGCCGCTCGTGGCGTCGGCGATCCCCTACGCCGAGGAACGCGCGCGCCGCGAGGGTGCGACGGTGCTGTTGCCGCGTTTCGATGTGGAGGGGGCCGCCCGGCGCCTCGCTGAGTTGGACCGAAACCGCAGTGCCCTGGCCGAATGGACGGGCCGGGCGCGGGCCGCCGCCCGCTACCACGCCGCCGACGCCTGGTACACGCGCCGGGCCGAGTGGACCCACGAGGCCGTGGCGCGCCGCCGGGCGCACGTCACCTAGCCCGGGCCGGCGCCGCGCGCGCCTCCGCGCCCCTGGATTTTTGGGCCGCCCCGCAACCGCGCAGGCGCGCGGGCGGTCTGGGGTGGGTGGTCGGGGGATGGCCCACCCGCGCGCGGACTCCCCCCGCCCTCAGCGGTTTCCGACCCGCGGAAATCGCGCGCACCCAGTCCGTTCGCCCGGCGCCGCGCTATCGTCCGCGGGCGCCGTGAAGGGACAGGTCCACAAGGTGCCGCCGGAACTGGGCGGCAAGCGACTCGACGACCTCCTGGTGCGTCTTTTCGACGCGGGCACCCGCGAGCGCGCGGCGGTGCTCGTGCGCCAGGGGCGGGTGCAGGTCGATGGGCGTCGGTTGTGGCGGGAGACCGAGTCCATTCCGGCGGGCGCCCGCCTGGCCCTTTCTGGCTCGGCCCGGCCCAAGGACACACCCGGCTCTCGGCCCACACTCGGTTGGCTGCACGTCGACGAGGCCCTGGTCGTGCTCGACAAACCGGCGGGCATGCTCGTGCAGCCCACGCCCAAGGAAACCCGCGGCACCGTCGCCAATGCGCTGCTCGAGCGGTTCGGCCCCCTCGCCGAAGCGCCGAAGGGCGAGCGCGCCGGTCTGGTGCACCGGCTGGATCGGGAGACGAGCGGCCTCCTGCTCGCCGCCCGCACGCGCGCGGCCCAGCTCGCGCTGATGGCGGCGTTCCGCGAGCGCTCGGTCCAAAAGCGTTACCTCGCGCTGGTCCACGGCGTGCCGAGGGACACACACTTCGCGGTGGAGCTCAACCTGGCGCCCAGCGCGGACCAGCCCGACGTGCAGCGCACCGACGCGCGCGGGGCCGAGGCAGAGACGGATTTTGTCGTGTTGGAGCGCTTCCCGAACGCCGCGGACGGCGGCCGCAGCCTGGTCGAATGCCGCCCGCGCACCGGGCGGCGCCACCAGATCCGCGTGCACCTCCAGGCGGCGGGCCACCCGATCGTGGGCGACAAGATCTACCGTCCCGCGGGCGCCAGCGCGCCCTCCCGCGAGCTCGCGCGCCACGGGTTGCACGCGGCCGGCCTCGAGTTCCGCCACCCGAGCTCGGGCCGCCCCATGGCGTTCGAGGCGCCCCTCCCCCCGGACATGCAAGACCTACTTTCCCGCTGGAAATCGGGGTCGAAGGGGCCCGCGGGCCCGGGCGGCCGCTACCCTCCCTCGCCGTGATTTCCCTCACCGACGTCACCAAGAATTACGGGCGCCAAGCGCTGCTCGTCGACGCCTCCTTCCAGTTGGACCCGGGCGAGAAGGTCGGTCTCGTGGGGCCCAACGGCTCGGGCAAATCGACGCTGTTTCGACTGCTGGTGGGGGAGGAGCACCCGGACGGGGGCGAGATCTCCGTGCCCAAACGCCTGTCGATCGGGTACTTCCGCCAGGACGCGGCCGACGTATCGGGCCGGTCGGTACTCGACGAGGCGATCCTCGGCAGCGGGCGCCTCGGAACCCTGCACTTCGAGTTGGCGCGCCTCGAGGCGGCGATGGCGGACCCCGAACAGATCGACCAACTGGACGAGGTGCTCGCGCGTTTCGGCGAAGTGCAGGCCGAATACGCACAGTTTGGCGGCTACGAGATCGAAGCCCGCGCCCAGGAGGTCCTCGCGGGCCTCGGCTTTTTGCCCGAACAGGTGAGCGGCGATGTGGGCGCGCTTTCGGGCGGTTGGCGCATGCGCGTGGCGATGGCGAAGGTGCTGATCGGCAAGCCGGACGTGCTGCTGCTCGACGAACCCACGAACCACTTGGACCTCGATTCGATCGTCTGGCTCGAGGGTTTTCTGCGCGCCACCGACTCGGCCGTCTTGATGACGTGCCACGACCGCGACTTCATGAACCGCGTCGTCACGCGCATTCTGGAGATCGATTGCGGCGAGCTGATTTCGTACACGGGCAACTACGACTTCTACGAACGCCAGCAGGCCGTGCGCGCCGAACGCGACGAGGCCGCGTTTGCGCGCCAGCAGAAGATGCTCGAGAAGGAAGAGCGTTTCATCGCGCGGTTCGAGCGCCACGCGGCCAAGGCGGCGCAGGTGCAATCGCGCATCAAGAAACTCGACAAGATCGAGAAGCTGGAACCGCCCAAACGCCGCATCCTGGTGCCGTTTGAGTTCCGCGAGCCGCCGCGCTCGGGCAACGATGTGGCGACGCTGCGCAACGTGAGCAAACGCTACGGCGAGCGCACCATCTACGACGGTTTCGACTTCGAGTTGAAACGCGGCGAGCGCTGGTGCGTGATGGGTGTCAACGGCGCGGGCAAAACGACGCTGCTCAAACTCGTCGCCGGAGTGATCCAGCCCGAGGGCGGCGAAGTGAAACTCGGCGCCAGCCTCAAGATGGGCTACTTCGCCCAGAGCGCGCTCGAGGTGCTCGATCCGGCCCTGACGGTGTGGCAGCAGATCGACCAGGCCTTCCCCGCGGCGACGATTCCGTCCAAACGTTCGCTCCTGGGCGCCTTCGACTTCCCGGGCGACGAAATCGACAAACCGATCCGCGTGTTGTCCGGTGGCGAGCGCTCGCGTCTGGTCCTGGCCCAGATGCTGTTCGACCCGCCGAACTTCCTGGTGCTCGACGAGCCGACCAACCACCTGGACCTCGTCACGAAGGAAATGCTCGTGCGCACCCTCGTCAATTTCGGGGGCACCATGCTTTTCGTGTCCCACGACCGCGGTTTCCTGCGCGGTCTTTCGACGCGGGTGCTGGATCTCTCCGCGGACCAGGGTGGGCGGCCGGTCCCGCGTGTGTTCCACGGCTCCTACAGCGCCTGGGTCGAGGCCACCGGGCGAGAAGCCCCCGGTGTGCACGCGTAGCGGTAGACTCGGGGAGCTTCCAGGATTGCTCGGACCGCCCCCGCCCGGGCCGCGAGGGCGAAAACCATGCGCACGCTCACTTGGCTCCTGCCGCTGTTCCTCGCCGCCGCGCCCTCAAGTCTGGCCGGCGAGATCGTCTTCGACCTTGCGCCGTTCGCGCCCGGTGGCGTGTCGGGTGAGGTGATCGGCATCTCGAACGAAAAGGGCCTGGTCATCGGCGGCCGCATCGATGCGACCCTGGTGGTGAACGAAACCAGCCCGTGGTTCCTCGCCGTCGACTTCGCGCTGTCGACGGGTGTCGACGGTCTGTCCAGCGAGACGTACGGCTGGAGCGGTTCGGGCACCTTCCAGGTGTCGTTTGCGACCGACAAGTTCAACGGCCTGCTCAACGCCAGCACCAAGGAGGCTCCGTTTTTCTGGTTCCTCGGCTGGAACGGCGGCAAGATCGAGGATCTGCCCGGCGGCGGACAGGCGTTGGTGCCCATCGACGCGGTGTTCACCGAACTGCGTTTGACGCTGACCACCGCGCCGTGCCCGTTTGGCGATCCGGCCGCGCCGTGGACGGTTTTGGGCGGTGGGATCGCCGGCACTGCGGGGATTCCGAGCCTCGCCGGCACGGGCAGCCTGTGCCCGAACGAATCGGGCGCGATCCAATGGAGCGGCGCCGCGCCCGCGGCCCCGGCCGTGCTCGTCATCGGGGCCAGCGAGCTGAACTTGCCGATCCTGGGTGGTCTCTTGGTGCCCAGCCCCGACGTGCTGGTGCCGCCGCTCCTGACGAACGGGGCCGGCGCACTCGCGATTCCGTTCTCGTGGCCGCCGGGCCTCGCTCCGGGGCAAGCACTTTGGATGCAGGGCTGGGTGCTCGATGCGGGAGCGCCCGCGGGCCTCTCCGCCACGAATGGGCTGCGCCTAGCGGTGCCCTGAACCGGGGCCTGGCCCCAGTCGCGGGAGGCCGGCGGGGCCGTCGAGGCACGGCGCTCCAGGCTCCCGCGGCCGTGGCCGATGGCAGGGGAGATGCTTCCCCTGCTGCCCAGCCTGCTGTTTGCGGCCCTTCTCGCGGCCCCGGGCCTGCCCGGACCTGCCCAGGGCGGCGCCGCTCCCCGGGCCGCGAACGCCTCCGCCGGGTCCGCCACGGCGCTCCCCGCGGCAGCCCCGGCCCTGGCGACGGTGCCGCTCGAGACCCTGCGCAGCCGTCCCCTGCACCACCTGGGACAGCGGCTCGAGTTCGCGCTGCAGCTCGCACCCCACGGCGCCCATCCCGACCCCCTGTGGACGCGCTACGGCCCGCGCGCCTGGCGGAACGTGCGCGCCTGGGGCGACCAGCAGTTCCCCTGGGTCGCCGAGCACTACGGCAACCCGGCGCCTTACCTGTTCGTGCGCCGCGGAACGGCCGCCGAGGTCGTGTTGGCCTCCGCGCGCCCCCACGAGCGTTTTTTGGTCCGCGCCACCGTGCGCGAGGTGCTGCTCGGCGAACCGTGGATCGAGATCCACTCGGCCCTGCGGGTCGAGCCGTCCCTCGGCGAGGGCACCGTCCTGCATGCGGCCAAGGCCCTGGAGCTCCGCGCCGCGGGCCAGTGGGAGCTCGCCGCGTCCCAGTTGGAGCGCGCCCGCTCGGCGCCCATGCCCGACGCCGCCGCCGCGGAGCTGACACGCGTCGCCGAGCGCTGGCTCGCCGAACAGGCGGCCAAGGCCAAACGGCGTTGAGCGACGCTTGGAACTCGCTGGCGGCTGCCCCGGCCGCGGGCGGGACGCGGAACCGCCAGCCGGATTGCAACCGGAGGCCCTGGGAGCGAATCTGTGGGCGAGGAACATGCTCGTCGAACTCGCTATCCGGGATCTGGCTCTGATCGAAGGCCTCGAGCTCTCCTTCGGCGGCGGGCTCAACGCGATCACCGGGGAAACCGGCGCGGGCAAGAGCCTGCTGGTGGGCGCGCTCGAGCTGCTGATCGGCGAACGGCCCCGCGGCAGCGCGTGGATCCGCGAGGGTGCAACCCGCGCCCGCATCGAGGGGCGCTTCCTGCTGCAGGCCGGGGCCGGTGCGGACCGCGTGCAGGCCTTTTTGGACCGCGAGCTGCCCGAGTTGGGCGAGGACTGGAAGGCCGAAAGCGGCGGACAGTCCGAGCGCGAACTGATCCTCGGGCGTGTGCTCGAAAAGAGCGGCCGCACACGCGCGCACGTCAACCAGGGGGCGGTTACGCAGAAGGCCCTGCGCGCCCTGGCCGAGCTTCTGTTCGAGATCCACGGGCAGAACGACCACCAACTCCTGCTCGAGCCCGCGCACCAACTGGAGCTGCTGGACGCGTTTGGCAAGCTCGGGCCCAAGGTGCAGCGCTACCGGCTGCGGCACGGCGAGTTCGCGGAGCTGGCCGAAAAGCTGTCGCGCCTCGAGCGCGAGCGGCAGGCCCGGCGCGATCGGTTGGACCTGGTGCGTTACCAAGCCAACGAGTTGGCCGAGGCCGACCTGCAGCCGGGCGAGCGCGCGCGGCTCGTGGCAGACCGCGACCTTCTGCGCCACGGGGAATCGCTGCGCAAGGACCTGAGTGTGTGGCTCGACGCGCTCTGCGACGGGGACGACACGGCCCTCGACCGCTTGCGCACCTTGGAACGGGGCATGGAGGCGTGGAAACGGCGCCTGCCAGCCCTCGGCGGGCCCCTGGAGGAGTTGGTCACCGCCAAGTTGCACCTCGAGGAGGCCAGCGCGCGGCTTGCGTCCCTCGCGGATGGCGTCGACGCGGATCCGGCGCGACTCGAGCGCATCGAGGACCGCCTCGCGACGCTGGAGCGCCTCGAGCGCAAGTACAACGCCGACGAAGCGGGTTTGGTGCGCCTGCGCAGCGAACTGGAGCGGGAGGCCGCCGAGATCGAAGAGGCCGAGCAGGGCCTCGGGGACCTCGTGGCGCGGCGCGATGCTGCGCTCTCGGCGCTCGAAACCGCCGCCAAGGACCTCGGCGCCGCGCGCCGCGCCCAAGTCGCGCCCCTCGCCAAGGCGCTGCACGGCATCCTCGGCGAGTTGGGCCTCGAAAAGGCGCGCTTCGACGTGGCGCTCGAATCCCGCCCCGCGGGCCCCGACGGCGCCGGTTTTGGCGAGCGCGGCAGCGACCGCGTGGAGTTCCTCCTGGCCGCGAACCCCGGCGAACCCATGCAGCCCCTGCGCCAGGTGGCCTCGGGCGGCGAGGCGGCGCGTGTGATGCTGGCCCTGCGCACGGCCCTCGCGGGCTGCGGCAGCGGCCGCACCCTCGTGTTCGACGAGGTCGACGCCGGCATCGGCGGCCGCCTAGGCCCCGCGATCGGCAAGCACCTGCGCTCCCTCGGCGAGCACCACCAGGTGCTCTGCGTCACGCACCTGCCCGCCATCGCCGCCCTCGCGCACCGCCACCTCAAAGTCTCCAAACAAGTGTCGAAGGGCCGCACCCGCACCCAAATCCACGAACTCGAAGGCGACGCCCGCGAACGCGAAATCGCCGACATGATCGCCGGCGGCGCCGACCAAGCCACCGCCCGCGCCGAAGCCCGCCGCCTCCTCGAAAACGCCAGCTAGCCCCGTGCACGGGATTCGCGGGGCATTGACTTCCGCTTCGCACGGGGTTGGTGGAACTGCCGTAGCGTCCGGCCCATGGAACCGATCCACCGCCGTCCCCTCGCCGTCGTCGTCCTCCTGGGCCTTGGCCTTGTGTCCCGCGCCGATGCGCAGACGTTCACCGTGATTGGGTTGCCCGACACGCAGAACTACTCGGAGCTCTACCCACAGATCTTCTTGCAGCAGACCACGTGGGTAGCGGACAACCTGAACACGCTTGGGATTCGCTACGTGGCCCACTACGGCGATGTGGTGCAGAACGGCGATGCGACGCCTGAATGGGAGAACGCGGACCAGGCGATGGCGGTGCTCGACTCCGTCGGTGTGCCTTACGGGGTGACGGCGGGCAACCACGACATCACTCCCTCGGGCATGGCCGGCTCGCCCTACATCCCCGAGTTCTTCCGCAGCTACTTCGGCGCCCAGCGTTTTGCCGGCAAACCCTGGTACCGGGGCGATTCGCCCAGCGGGATGAGCAGCTACCAGGTCTTCCAAGCCGGCGGCATCGAGTTCCTGGGTCTGCACATCGAGTGCGACGGCGCGCTGCGCGAGTTGGAGTGGGCCCAGGGTGTGCTCAACCAGCACCGCGACAAGCCGGTCGTGATGACGACACACCGCTACCTGCAGGACGCCGAGGACTACACCTTCGGAGTGCCCCTCCTTGCGTCCGGTTACTACCCACCGATTTGGTACACGATCGAGGGTGTGTACGCTCCCGACGGCATCGAGACGCCGCAGATTTTCGACTGGTTCGTGCGCCGCAATCCCAACATCGTGTTGGTGAACTGCGGCCACTTCCACGAGGAGTTCCGCCAGATCTCGAGCAACGTGCGCGGCCAACCCGTGTACGAGGTGCTGGCGGACTACCAGGACGATCCCAACGGCGGCGACGGTTGGTTGCGGATCATGCGCTTCGATTTGGGCGCCAAGCGCATCGACTTCGACAGCTTCTCGCCCTTCTTGAACGCGTTCCGCACGGCGGACGAAAGCAAGTTCTCGCTGCCCTTCGATCCGGCCAACTACCGCTCGACCAAGCCGAACGTGCTGCTGCAGGAGGGCATCGGATCGTTCTTCGGCACGAAAGACACCTGGATCAACGAAGACGCGCCCAACACGTCCTACGGCGAGTCGGGGGTTCGTGTTTCGGACGACGACACGACCAACTCGTTCTTCTCCGACCAGCGCGGCCAGGCCCTGGTGCGGTTCGACGGGTTGATTGGCGCTGCTGGGGCTGGACGTCTGCCTGCCGGGGCCCAAGTGGTGAGCGCACACCTGACGCTGCAACTGGCCAACGACATCGACAACCCGCTCTTCAATCCGAAGTTCTTCGTGCACCGCGTGCTGGTGCCGTGGCAGGAGACGTCGACCTGGAACTCGCTCGGCAACGGCTTGCAAGTGGGTTCGGAGCTCACGGCCGCGCTCGGTTCCTTCGCTGGCGACAACTCGCCCAATGAAGATGGACTGCGCCGCATCGATGTCACCCAGGCCGTGCAAGCCTGGGCGAACGGCGCGCCGAATTGGGGCTTCGCGATCCTCCCCGAGATCATCTCGGGCAACGACGACGGCATCGAAATCCTGACGTCGGAATCGCCGAACGTGCTGCTGCGGCCCGCGCTCGAGGTGATCTACGAGTTCGACTGCGGGTACAGCAGCTATGGAACCGCGTCGTCGACGGCTCAGACGCTGACGCTCAACGGAATCGGCGTGCCGCGCATCGGACAACCGCTGCAGTCCGAGACCACCGGTGTGGCGGGCACCACCCTCTTCTCGGCTTGGTCCCTAGGGCAAAGCAGCGTGCCGCTGCTCGGCGGTGTGCTGCTCCTCGACCCGGCCCAGTTGGGCCCGATCACCGCGCATCCCGCGTTCGCCGGTGCGGCCAACGTGTCGCTCGACGTGCCGCAATTGCCCTCCCTGGCGGGGGTTGC
>Ga0169931_10013302_pt1 | contig 11257 bp, 17 predicted proteins | sample Kivu_15m_20L_FD_129675 | JGI IMG/M metagenome (GOLD analysis project Ga0169931, IMG submission 129675) | Freshwater microbial communities from Lake Kivu, Western Province, Rwanda to study Microbial Dark Matter (Phase II) - Kivu_15m_20L... | ecosystem: Environmental > Aquatic > Freshwater > Lake... | reverse complement strand
CATATGACGGACTCGGGTTTCCTCTGTTCCTTGATTGTTTTTAAGAACGATAAGATCATCAAACTGATGATGCCAAATAGGATAGAATACAGTAGCACTGGCATTGCGGATACCTCCCTGTGAACACGACCGGAGATCGCCAAACCATTTTTTAAGGAATGGGATCATACCAGTGTGCATGATCTCCCCACCTCTGATGGGCGATCCCAGCGGGCGTAGTCGACCAATCTCTAAACCAATGCCAGCACGTTTGCTGGCATATTTGGCCATCATCTCGCCACTAGCGAATATACTATCCAGATCATCATCACTCCTAATAAGAACGCAACTAGAAAATTGTTTCGTCGGAGTGCCAAGACCAGCAAGGACAGGAGTAGCAAGAGTAAAAAGGCCATCACTAGCAGCATTATAATATTCCTTAATATAGCGCATACGAGCACTGTTAGGTTCTTCTCGATGAAATACTGTAGCCGCTGCCACTATATAACGCACTTGGGGAGTTTCGTAGATTTCTTTAGTGGCACGATTTCTTACAAGATATTTTTCGATGAGCTGTTCGATAGCAGCATACGAGTACAATTCGTCTTTTTCGTGATCTATGATCTCGTCCATCTTGTTCCAGTCATCTTCAGAATACCATGTAAGAAGTTCGGGTGTATACAAACCAACTTCGATATTGCGCTTTACGATATCATATAGACGAGGAGGGTCATATGAACCATAGACATCTTTTCGAAGCATGCTTAGTCGTTGTTTACCGGCCACGTATTGATAATTGACATGGCCAACATCTGCATTAGATTCGATATCGATGAGGTCGACTATGGCTCTAAGAGTTATGTCATCGATATTCTTGGTTGTGATCCCGTCGAAGAAATGTAGTTGTGCTTTGATTTCTATCATCGATTGACTGACGTCTGCTATCCCCTTGCAGACTTTTGCGATCTGTGCCTGCCATTTTTCGATCATCAATGGTTCTTTTTCATTATTTCTTTTGATAACGGTGATAGACATTTTTTTCTCTTTTTTTAAGACAGATATTTATTTTACAGAAAAACTAAGATAACTTAACTGATAACTTCGTACCAATAATCTATGAAACTATTGGAATTACTGTCTGTAGTTGTTTTATTAATGTATTGTATTCTTAGAGTTTCTCTATCATTATCGCCGTTTAAATCTACTAATTGGGCAGAAAATTCTAGATTAGCAGCCAATAACGGATTTCCGGAAAAATCATAATCATCGGTTATACTGATTTGATTTTGAGTTTTGTTAACGATCAGCGTTAATTTACCAGATCTCATAGTATTATTGCCAGTACTTCTGTGCAGATAGTGTACATGATAAGTGAGATTAGAAAATATAGGCAATCGAAATAAGGTAATTGGATTGGTGGTATTGCTAGGTGCTGGTATAGAACTAGTAAAAGGATTTTTCCTAATAATCTTTCCACTTACTTCGGGTATGTATGAAACTGAACTATTTGCTGTAAGGTCCAGTTGGCGTTGGAAGAAATCATCGATCGATGAATTTTTTGACCTGCCTGGTGGATTATCGAAATAGATGATAGGATATACAGCATCAGTAAAATCACCCCCATCATTTCCTACCATTACAAACGAATTGTTATTACTAGAATTTCCCGAACCTCGTATGACGTTTATTCCATGACGATTTATGTCGCTAAAGAAACATCTAGTGATATTGTTCCTCGAGGGGCCCTGATCTTTGGATGGCTCTGCTGAGGTGCTACCAAATGTTATACCCGTTCCTAGATTTTTAAAAGTACAGCTTTCAAAGTTGTTGTCAAATATATTAAATTCGCTGTAGACACCATAAGAAAACCCAGTCACTACGCAGTTTTCAAATGTATTATTCTTGGTAGCAGTGAGATTGGAAAGGCTCCTTATTTCTATTCCCATGCTTGAAGATAAGATTGGATTAGAGATACTCCAAGGTCCTTTGATTTTGATATTTTTGAAATAACTGCTATTAGTATTATTAATAAGCATGCCAGAAAAGTTGGTCGTGGTTTCGATGGTTAGATCTTCGATTCTCACGTTAGTAGATACGACCTCATTGTCTATTGTATCGCCGACCTTATCGATCTTGATCGCAGGAAAATTGGTAGACTGAGAAATTAGCGTTCGATCCTGCCCTGCTCCTTTGATAAAACAATTAGGTGGTAATGTTATAGAATCAGATATTCTGTAAATCCCACTGTCAAAAAATAAAATTTTTCTGCTAGATAGATTGTTTATAGTGGCTGGATTTCGATATAACTGTTGAATGGCTCGTTGTATGGAAACAGTATCATCAGTGACTCCGTCACCCTTGGCACCAAAATCTTTAATGGATACATAATCGTCTAATTTTTCTTGTATGGTTCTTATTACTGGTGTTCCAGCCAGGGCCCCAGTTTGAATAGCAGTATTGTTTTTTTGATATTGATATTTCAGTGCAAAATCTATGAGACTATCTTTCTCGGTCAGCACTTTGGTGTTACCAACCGCAGGTGATCCTTCAGATACTGATCCGTTACCTATATACAGTTCTTGGGTATCTACGGCCCAACCCAATTCTCCGCTGGCTAACTGAGGAATCCCTGAAACATTCTTTCTTCCTCTTCGGACTTGTATTTTAGATATTTGAACGACTGCCATAGCGATAACTCCGTTTTACATATTTATCTTGTAGAACTGAGATACCCTATCGCACCATTTGTTCGTCCAATGGTCAAAATCTTCTGGTTCTAAAATGAATTCTTGGTATTGAGGTTCTCCCCACACTCCTGGAGTTATTTCCGCCGGTTTAACACACATCATGATCACACCTTTTTTGATTCTAGTACCATGGACTTCGTTATGGGCTAGAGCATAGGCAGTGATCTGTAGAAAATAATCCTCGATCCACTCTAGTTTTTTAGGTTTATTAGTTTGTTTAAAATCTAAGATACTTTCATCGCCTTCATGTACTCCCACACAATCTGTGGTTCCTGCATACAGTTCGGGAAAATATAAAGGAACTTCTGATCCCCAAACTTCGGTTATTTTATCAAATCCCTTGGAGATAACCTGTTTAGCCATATTTAAACTCTGCTGAGCATAAGGATTTGATATTGTTTCTTTTAGAATTTCACCTTTGATGTAATCTTCGAGGTATCTGTGCATCCTCGTGCCTCGACTAGCTGCTTCTGTAGTGATCTGTTGGGCTTTTTCTTCTCCAATTGCTTTCTTCCAGTTAGCCAATGCTTCTCTCGCCTCGGCGGGTTTGGTTTTATCTAATATCGTAGTAACGCTGGGAACGTTATGACCTTGGGGTGTAGAGTATAATCGCTTACCTGAAGTTTCTACTCGTTGGAGTGGTATATAGTTATATCTTTGATTTAATAGTGTCATCTAAGATATTATAAGACAAAAAAAGGTTTTTGTCAACCGCGTGCTTTTGTAGTAGCCCGTTTAGCCATTTTCTTTACGGTTTGGTCTTCTCGGTCTTGGCTTCCGATTGTTGCATTTTTTGATCTGAGTTCGATACCGTCGTCATCAAAGTGTACTACAAGGTTTTTTACCAAAGGATCTTGTTCGTGTTGAGCTAGGAAATTATAGTAATCCAATGGATACTCTAATCCTCTTACTGCTTGATTTATTTCTTTCCAGGTAAATCGTGCCGGTTTTCCGGCTTTGTCAGCGGAGGCTATCAGGTTCTTAAGAACCAATGATAGCTCCACAGTTTCATTTATTTTTTTTTTGGTGCTAGCAGTGTGCCTAATCTACGGCTATATTCTATGCTTTCTCTGGTAGCTCGTCCTGTTTCTTCTTCTCCGCCTGCAGCAGCCTGATCTGCAGCAAACTGGTCGTCCGCATCGAGCTCAGGCTCGATGCCGGCATCTAAATCACCACCCAAGTCATCGGTAGGAGGTACGGCTCCCATCATTTCTCCACTGCCTTCACCAGTTAATAATCCTACCCCAGAAGTTAATTGTTGCCTAGAGCTTTCTAACGCTGTATAGATAGTGGCCAAGGCTGGTTTGACCACACTTTCAAACTCCATAGCCAAATCACCGCCTAATTCGTCTCGTATCGAGTCTATTAATTCTAACATTGCTTCGGCCTGCATATTTGCAGTATCTTCCATCCAGCCTGTGATTCGATCGACCATGTCTCTTGCAGCCATGATCAGTTCTGCTTTTTCTTCTTCGCCTTCTCTAATCACGCCTTCATTTTTTGATTTATTGTGATGTTTCCATGCTGTAGCATATGCTATTGATTTTTCTTTGTCGGATAACTTTCCGTCTTTTGAATAACCAGATTTAATGTGCTTGACCATTCGTTCGGCCTTTGCTCCCGGGGGTGCCTTTTCTGATATCTTAGATCTAAGTTCCTCGGGAAGATCTTCAAATGCTATGATTCCTTCTTCAACTTTATCTAACACCATTTGTTCTAACGGAGAAATTTGTATGACATCTTGCCTTTCTTCGATAGCTCTATTAAGCACATCTAAAAACATTTTATTCTTAGTATATGTTTCATCCTCATAGACTGCGTTGAATCCTTCAGATACTTCAAATTGGCTAAGTCTAGTCCTTATCTTGTTTCTAGCATTTTCTAATTGCTCTAGAGTAAAAGATTCGAGGTTCAACTTCTGACCGAACATAGCGGCCAAGTTCTCGTTCAACGATGTTGATGATGGTTGTTTATGGAATTCATTGAGTCTCATAAGAATGTTTCCTAGATATTGTTTTTATTTATCTCAGCAAGGAATAGAATTCCTTATCGATAAATTGTTTAGCTGATTTAGCAGTATTATGGGAAATTTCGTAGCGCCACAAAACTGTGTCTTTCAACAAAGAATCTTTGGTCCTATTATATGTTCTTTTATAATGTTGGCTATCTATATAGTGTTTTTTAAACACAGAATCCTTTCCCTTGATTTCTTCTATCTTTGTAAATCTATTTCTTTCATGTAACTTACAAACAGCGAAAGCTGAAGACTTTAAAAATGTTTTTGCTATCAATTTCGTGAGATTGCGGTGTTTTTGTTCTATTAACCATCCATCTTTGGATCTAGAAACTAGATATTTTTTATAGACTAATCTATCTTTATCAATAGGGAAGAACATATGATTCGAGACTATGTCGAACAACATTTTTTCAAAATCGTCCGAGAGTTCTGAAATTTCAAACATTTCTATAGAGATAAGTTAAATCTCCCTTGACAAGTTTTGCCACGAGATTTTTTCTTACAAGATTCTCGGCGATAAATTGTTCTCTTTCTTCTAGGCTAGAATATATCAATGGTTGATCTAATTTGTCTAAGATCGATTGTTCTTCGTGACTTCTCCAGATGGGTATACCTATAACCAGATCTTTGATTTTCATCGAATCTGGCTCAGTTGTTTTTTCAAATCCATGATCTGTTTGTTTAAAAACGTGATTTGATCTTGTATTTGTTTTTTCTTTGTAGTGATATCTTTTTGATGTTGAGACATCTGCGCCTGCGGACTGGGTTTAGGTTGTGTAGGATCGGGCGCGACTGGTTGATCCATGCCTATCGGCCGAACTAATTCAACGAGGACGTAATTTAAATCTTTTAGTTTCATCTTAGGATATTTAGCGATCTTTAAAATGTAACTAATATAGTTGCGATTGTAGATAATAGTGCTGCTACTATAGTACCAGCCGAACCGATGATCACTTTGCTCATGCTTTTTTGTCCGGTAAGTATGTCTTTGCTGATCTGTTCGACCTTGATCTCGATGATCCCTAGTCTATAGTCTAGTTGTTTGTATCTTTCTGCACATAAATCTACGTGTGCTTCTAGATTTTCTCTTTCTAATTGTGTAGTTGAAGACATCTCAGTTTTCCTTTGTCGCTCCGACAAAAAATTAGCCTACCAAATAATGCCTTAGATGCCTTTATTGAATTTATTTATCCGGCTCAGCATAAATTACCGTATTTCGATAGTTACTGGTTTTAGTATCGAACATAGGTATTTCTAATGATACTGATTCTGTCAAACCGTCGATCACGGGGACTAGATGCAGATCTTCTACCAGCAACCCACAGCGGTTGCCTAAATTATCTGTAAATCCCCCCTCATAATCAAAATAAAATTCAAAAATCCATATCTTTTGTAAACCTACAATCTCAGTGCCAAATTTATAGATAGTTCCATCAGAAATTTCGCTGTGTGGAGATTTATCATAGGTTGGGTTAACCCGCATGCCTATAGTCTGTAGTAATGTTAGAAAATTTTGCTGTTGTTTAACTTCTAGTTCTCTGTTCGATTCTCGTCGATATTGCTTGGTTTCCGTGATATCGATCAGCGTCACTATCGTGATTTTTTCCATACCAGTATTTACTGGCCATAAAAAAAGCGCCACTGCAAAGTGGCGCCTTCCTTCCCATCCCTAGGAAAAACTTCTTAGAAGCGTGGTGTAAATTCGCAGACTTTAGCTAGTGTAGCGCCTTCTACAGTGGTTAGGTTAGGTGTACCTGTGCCTTGTACTTTTAAGAATACAACTGTAGTAGTACCGCTGACAAAATCAGCACCGGTGGCTGTACCTAGTCCTGCGATAGTAAAAGCGTCTGGACCGTCTTTATCTGTTCCTGTACCTGCACCACCTGTTAATGTTAGCTGTGCTGTAACTGCATTAAGAACTGCGTCGGTGATATTGCCGCTGCCGCTTTTAGTAACACTGACAATCAGTGTACGACCTGCATCAGAAGTAGCAATAAAATGTTTTCTGTAATTTACAGAAATTGTTGCGTCGTTAATCATACCGTATGCCATAATTTTTCTCCTCGTTGGCGTTGTCCACACTCTGTGGAACTAGTAATTTTATTTAGCGTTTTGGATTAAAATTACCCGGTAACGGTAGTTTTTTGATCTTTTTGGGCTTGTTTACGTGTTTCCTGGATACGCTGTATTCCTCTTTTAAATTTTCTGGAATCTCCTGTACGGATGGCATTTAAGAATCTGCGTTCGAGCTCGCCGGACTCTTCTAGATCATACTGCTGTCGTATCAATGAAAATAGATTAATAGTGCTTTCGATTATGTTAGAACCTCTAGTTTCTATCAGAGACTCGGTGTTTTTTCTATGGCCTAGGCTGTTTAGTTCTTCTAAAATCGATCTGGTTTTCTTTTTCATATCTATTTCCTATATGATATTTACCGTTTCATAACTAGAGTATTAGAAAAATGAAGATTACGATGACTAATGGTAAATACTGAGTAAGTTTACACAGAGGACACAGAAAAAATGTTTGACACTATAAAGAGCTATATTAATTCTATAATTACTGCCATACAAGAAATTCAGACGGAACGTGCTGAGCAGCTTATCCAACATTACAAAAAGCATACAGGATTTTATCGATGAAAAGAATGTTATCCTTTATTGTCGATTTTCTAATAGAATTCGATCGAATCAGGGCAGCTACATCTGCTGCTAGATTCAATGATTACACTAAAGTCAAAAAAATCATGCTAGGCGATAGGAAAAATGCTGGCTGCTTATAGGATTTGGTATGATGCATGGCTAGAAATATATTTTAAATTAAAATATGGCCCTAGTTGGCGTTGGTACTGGCTTAATTACGAGCAAAACGGTGAGATACTCTGGTGATCAACCAAAATATCTTGCTTTTTTAAAAAAAAAGATATATAGTAATACAATAGCGAAATAGAAGTAGCTATTCCACACACACAGGAGAAAAAATGATGTTAAACAATGATTTCACAAAACAGATCACAGAAGCCAGTGATAAAGTAAAACAATTCGTACCTACTGTTAGTTTTAACAAAAACGGCTACGAGATCCGCGCCCAAATGCTAGAAATGGCGCAAAACCAACTCTGGCAGGACTATCATGCTAAATGGGGAGCTTTTGAGCTTTCTGTTAACAAGGAACACAATGAGATTGTAACCAAAGTAGAAATGCCTCGTGCTCCAGGTGTTGATCAAGTTTTAGACGCTGCACAGAAGTTCTATGATTTTGTTAATCAACAAATATCGAAGAAATAATTAATATATCAAAATAGGGGCATAGCCCATTGTCGCATAATTGAAAGGGGGAGAAATCCCCCTTTCAATTTTCTAAAACATACTGACTAAACGCTTTGCCTGATGCTAACCATTTTTTAATCTCGTCTCTTCGACTAAAATTTTTATACTTTAGACTGTCTGCAAATAATATTTTTTTACCGTCATATGGATGATCTTTAATAATCAATGTTTTCCTTACATCATCCTGCCAATATTTTTTGATTTCTTCAAAAAATCGGTTATCAAAGATCGATCGATCTTCGATAATCATAAAATTATAAGATTTGATATTATCATATTTTAATATCGAAAATCTATCGGCGCCGAGATGTACCAGATAATTGTGTTTGATTTTTTCTAAAACTATGGGGGATTTCCAGCATCGATCTTTATACCATTCTTTATATAGATGAAGCAATTTTTCAACTTTATAATAATATTCTTGTGGACCGTTTGATTCTATGTATTTTTCTGTATTGTTGATATCGAATATATCTGGATCGAATTTTTGATAATACTGATATAGATAATTTCCAAATACTTTTCCGTTTTTAAACGAAAGGTTCCAAAGATTATAGAGATCACTGGGTATGTTTACTAATGAAATTGGTATTTCTTGAAAAGAATACATGAGATACCGATCTAAATCTAATCTATTATCTACATCAGAATTTTTCGTTGATAACTAATTACACCAACTTTGTTTAGCTTCCCCGTAATATTCACGAGCTAGACCGTTAGCGATCAATCCCATACGCACGCTTTGTCCATCAACGATGATGTCACCTAGTACACGACCACCAAACTTATCCCAACCATACAGGACCACTTGGAATCTCTTTCCATTTTGCACGAGCTGTTTCGTAAATTGACTTGCCATCTCTCCTCGTTGGGCTTCTTGTGGACATTGAGCACGGTGTCCTGTTTCTGGGGTATCGACTCCGAAGATTCTAACCGCAAGCTGAGGTTTAAGCGGCTGTGGTAGAAAGGGAGCTGCGATAACCACCGTATCGCCGTCACTCACTCTTAGGATCTGCGCATCGTACGTGGCAGAATTTTTAGGCATCTTTTGTGCGAATGCCAGCATGGGCACGGCTAGTAATAATAGTAGTAGTTTTTTCATGATGTTTTCCTTTAAATTATTTATGTTTGACCCAAAAGCCCAGCCTTTCTCCGGCAGCACTGGCATACCACGACCATCCCATAGGTTGTTCTACGGTTTCTCCCCGCCATACAGGTATGATCTCATCTGAGCTGTGATTAGCGAAATCGTCATTGTAACGCAGATGCACTTCTATGACTTTGGTGCCTATGTATTCTACATTGACCCAGGCTGCCTGAGTTTCTAGCCCCTTTAAAAATTCTGGGAATGGCCGTCGGTCTGATACCTTAGACCAACGGCTGAATCTATCTAATCGATCCGGATCGTTCCTGAATCCTTCTACAGTAAGCTCTTGTTGTCCCCAATGATAGTCCACGGAAATATGGCGGCCTTCTAGGAACTCGCTCCAGAAGTATCCGTCTGGTACTACTTCATCATCACCTTTCTGTATGAACAGTTTTCTCGCACCTCTGCTCATCATCCTTATATTAGTGATAGGGCGCACGATATAATGCCCATCTCTAGGTACAGGTATACCTGCTGGGGCCGCTGATATGTCTTGCTTTCGAGCTACGATCAGTTTATCGTAGATCCAAAGCCAATCTCTAGGACAACGATACCACACGTCTCGATCACTGATCTGGTCCAGCATCACTGTCTTTGCAGTTAGGGCAGGAACATTCTGTGCAGTCACAGTCGTCGGTCATGCAGCTATGGCTGCAGTGTGCGGTACATCCACAACGACATTTGGGTTTTAATCTAAAGTATGCGTCATTGTCGTCTACGAAGTTTTCCATGGTTCGCTCCTAAAAATTTATTCTGTTTATTAGGCCCAAGGTCTTCCTGGTAATAGTCCGCCTACATTGGGATTGTCTTCTACAGTGTTATCAGCCATATACTTAGTAGGCAGTTGACTAATATCAGCATTGGTATTGCTGTATCTACCAGGTTCCACAGCATTCCTATCAATTCTGTCCTGTCCAGCCAATGCTAACTTTGCTTCTTGTCTAAGTTTTTTGTTGGCCAAAGTTGATATTCCGTTTGCAGCCATTTAGAACTCCTGTTAATTTAGGTGTTGACTAGGATCTTTTACACGCAGATCATGTGGATGTTTAGGACCATTGATACCACCCCCTGCATCTTTGGTCACTGCATCCATGTCTGCATATCGTTCGTCAGGGCTGTTGGCCAGCTCCGGACGCTCGTTGCCAGTGAGTAGATCAACGACCTGCTGTATCCTGCGCAGTTCATCGTCACCCTCTTGTGCAGTGGCCACTAGATCTACGGTCATCGTAGGTGTTTCTTTGGCTTCTGCTTGGTCTATGATATCTAGCACAGACCTGATTATATCTTGGACTTTCATAGCCGATCCTCTTATCAGCTATTTATCTGGCTTTCCTTCGGAAGTAATAATCCCCGTCGGGGCCTTGATCGCTGAATATGCCCTGGCAGTCGAAGCCCTGTGCGTCCATCCATGCGATCACAGAGTCGAATAATGGAGCGCCGCGATTGTATTCCACTTTCTGCAGCTCTAAGATCACGTGATCGACATTAGCTAGACATTCTCGGCTGCCTTTTAAAACATCTAGCTCGGCACCTTGCACGTCTAGTTTTAAGAAATCTGGCTGGGGGAACTGTTTGAGACGCTGCACAGCATCTACGGTCACTGTCTTTAGTTTCCTGCGATGCGATTCGTTGAAATAGGCTGGCGCTTGGGGATTGACATCGGGATTCTCTAGATAATAGCTGTTGCCTCCGGGATGCTGATCGTTCTGATAAAAGTCTACTTCCTTGCCCGATTCGTCGCTGAGCACACCTATGTGATATCGCATGCCCGCTTCTTTGTACAAGAATTCCGTGGAATCCATGGCTTCGAAGGCTATGATCTCTGCGTCAGGCCATATTTCTCGAGCTTCAGTGGTCCAGTGTAACACGCAGGCTCCTATGTCATAGATCACGCGAGGACTTACTCCTTGTTCTTTTAACGCTCGGAGATAGTTGACATGCGCTCTGGGTATCAGCCGTTGCTGGCCTAGCTCTCTCAGCCTAGTCTGTTTATCATCCTGCACCGCCGGTATGCGATCATCGACTTCGAACACGCTCTG
>Ga0169931_10013300_pt1 | contig 11257 bp, 8 predicted proteins | sample Kivu_15m_20L_FD_129675 | JGI IMG/M metagenome (GOLD analysis project Ga0169931, IMG submission 129675) | Freshwater microbial communities from Lake Kivu, Western Province, Rwanda to study Microbial Dark Matter (Phase II) - Kivu_15m_20L... | ecosystem: Environmental > Aquatic > Freshwater > Lake ... | reverse complement strand
TCGGCGCTCCCCGCAAGGCGCGAGGATTCCAGGCGACCTGAATAGGTCGCCGAACCGGAGCAACCCCGCGGGGGGCGGCGAGGCGCCTGAGATATGCGGCGAAATTTTGAATCAACCCACTAGTCCTCCGCGAGCAGCTTGCGAAGCTCGGCGAGCTCCGCGCGCAGGGCGGCGAGCTCGCGGCGCAGCGCCGCCACCTCGTCGGCAACCTCGCGCGTGCTCTGGGCTCGAGCGGGCGGGGGCGTCCGCGCGCCGCGGCTCCGAGCGTTGGGCGCACCGGCAGGCGGCGGCGCCTCGACGCCGTCCGCGGGGCCCAACCGCACGCGCAGGTCGCGCTCGAAGCTCACGCGAAGCGTGCGCGCGGCGCCGATCGTGCGCATGCGCTCGACCAGTTGACCCTGGTTCGCCAACTCGACGCCGTCGAGTTCCACGATTCGATCCCCGGCCGCAACCCCAGCGGCAGCTGCCGCGTAGCCCGCCGGCGCCGAGCTCACCAGCAGTCCCCCGTCTTCCCTGGCGAGCACCAGCCCCAGCGCAAGTCGGCCGTCCTCGGTGCGCTGCGCGTCGTCGAGACGCAACGCGACCGTGCGGCGCAGCCGAAGCTTGATCTCGCGCCCGGCCGGACGCGCGCGCACCAGCTCGACGAGCTGATCGACGCCGTTCACCGCGCGCCCCTCGACAGCGACGATGCGATCGCCCGCCCGCATCCCCGCGCCTTCGGCCGGCGAGCCTGAGAGGAACCCTTCGACCCGCACGAGTCCGCTCGTTTCGGTCGCGACTTGGACGCCGAGTTGGCCCGGCGTGTTGAGCGCCTCGCGCGCGGCCTGCGGCGCCGCCGGCCGCGCTTGGGACTGCGCTGCCCGTCCGAGCGGCTGTTGCGCCAACGCCGGCGCGAGCCCAACGCCAGCCACGAACAGCGCCACGGTCAAGTGTCGAACCCAGTTCATGTTCGGATCCTCCTGCGCCGCGCGGTTGCGTTGCGCGACGCGTCGATCCTACGCCGGGGCGAGCGCGTCGATGGCCGCCGCGTGCAAAGCGCCTGTCACAAGCAACACGCCGGGCGCGCGCCTCGAGGGAGGCGCGCGCCCGGCGCTGGTCGAACCTGGGGGGCCGAGCCCCCTAGTGAACACTGACGGAGGCGGATTACTTCCGCTTCTTCTTCTCCGCGCTCATCTTGATCTCGACCGCGGCGGACGAGCCGTCCTCAGCGACCGTGATCTTGCCGTCGGCCTTGCCGAACACTTCGTGCCAGACCTTCACCTTGTGCTCACCGGCGGGCAGGCCTTCGAGCTTGAAGCTGCCGTCGGCGCCGGTGACGGCGTAGAAGTTCGAGTCCGCGACGATCAGGTAGGAAGCCATCCAGGGATGGATGTCGCACTTGATCTCGATGGTGTCTTCCTTGTCGAGCTTCTGCGACTCCTTGCCGCCGGCGGGGACGGTCTTGTTGATGGCGTCGTTCTTCTTCGGGAAGGTGTGGACGTTGTGCGAGGTCTTGTCGCTGTTGAGGTACTCGACCGTGGTGCCCTTCGTGACCACAGCGATGTGCGGCGCGAAGCGGCAGTTCTTCTGATCGAGTTGGACCGGCTTCTCGGGAACCTTCACTTCGACGCCCGCGACCTCGACGATCACGACCGCGTTGGCGATACCGCCCTTGTCGTCGACCAGCACGGTCTCGTTGGTGGTGTCGATCGTGCCGCAGTCGGGGAACTTGGCCGCGTCGACGGACAGCGGCTTGACCTCCGGCTTGGCGCCGTCGAGGACGATCTTGCCCGTGGCTGCGCCGGTGATGGGCCTGAAGGGGGTGGTGAAGGCGACGGCGAGGCCGGTCGTCGCGACGACAGCGAACAAAGTGACGTTCTTCATGGTGGTGGATCGGCGGATGGCCGAGTTGGAGTGGCGTCGGGGCGGCCAGAGCGCGAAGTCGTAAGTCTCGACAGCGCTACTGGCGGATGTACATACGGTCGAAGTTGTAGAGCCACTCCAATACGACCTGGATCTGGTCCGAGTTGGTCGAATTGGGGTAGTGCTCTTGGTACTGCGGCGGCGAGCCCGAGAAGTTGGCGGGCATGGCCGTGCCAGGGTAGATCAACGCCGGATCCGTAAGCCAGTCCCGCACCCAGTCCTCGCGGAGGCGGTCGCGGGTGTGGTTGAGGTCCGGCGCCCAACCGATCGGATCCGCCGCGGGCTGCTGTCCGAGCCGGAAGTGGCACTGGAAGCAGTTCACGCCGCGAACCGCGAGGGCTTCGCCCTTGCTGAGGTGCGCCTCGTCCTGGGCGCGGCGCTCCGCAAGGTGCGCCGCAGAGCGCACGGTGCTCAGTTCATAGTCCGGATCGACAGCCGGGCGCGCCTGGAACTTGGTGGCTGCCAAGTGCTTGGCGATCTTGTCGAAGTTGGCCTTCGTCGCCGCGCGTCCGCCGTGCTCGATCTCGAGCAGCGTGTCGGTGCTGACCCCGCATTCGCGGGCGGCGTCCGCGGCGCTCAGGCCCTTGGCCAAGCGCCACGTGCGCGTCACGTTGGCCGGCCATTCCTTGGCCGACTTGTGCGCGAAGTAGTCGGCGATCGCTTCGGCCTCGCCGTTGTCGAAGTCGAACGACGGCATGCGGACACGGACCTGGTGGCGCAGCGGACCGACGTCCTTCAGGAACGAGAAGAACCAGTTGCGCTGCACCTTGGCGCCTTCGTCCCACAGGACCGGCGGGGCGAAGGTCCAACGGACCTTGTCGTAGGGCTCGCCCGAGTGGTCGCGCACGCGGCCGTCCACGTCCGTGACGCCGAAGCCGTCGTCGGTCGCCGCGCTCTCGTAGCGGAACGCGTCGTCGCCCTCGCCGAGCGACGGGTCGTGGACCTCGATGCCCTTGTAGTAGTAGTCCGCGACCAGGCGCACCATGTCGCCGCCGTTCGGCGGCGTCAGCGCGACGAGTTTTTCGACCGGCACGAACAGCTTGTCCCCGGGTTTGGCGCCGATTTCGGGCTCGGCGCGCAAGACGCGGAACGCAACCTCTTCAGCCTCGAACTCCTCGGCGTCCTTCTCGAGCGCCTCGAGCGAGTGCGCCGAGGGCACGCTTTGTTCGTCGAAGTTGAGCACCTCGGCCGCGACGGTGCGCTTGGTCCCGCCCTCGTCCACGTAGGTCACCGTGCCCGGATCGACCATGTGGCAGGCGACGCAGTTGTTCTGCCGCACCGCGCGCATCCCCGCGTCGACCGCCAACTGCGCGGGCGTCGGAACCATCTTGGCCAGTTGCACTTCGTCGTCGACCAAGCCGACGACGAACGTCGTGATGGCGTGCGCCTGCTCGTCGGTGAACGCGAAGTACGGCATGCGCAGCCGCTCCGTCGGGTTCTTGATCTTCTTGCGATCGTACGAGCGCGGCGCGTGCAGCTTCTGCATCAGCCAGCCCTCGCGATAGTTGGGGTCGAGCCCGAATTCGAAGGCGCCCGGACCGAAGTCCAGCTTGTCGATCGTCTTCGAACCCCAGTTCGTCAACTCGGTGCCGATCGGCATCCAGTCCTGCATGCCTTCGATCTCGTGGCAGGAGAAGCAGCCGTACTGACCGACCAGCTTCTCACCCACGGCGACCTTGAGTTCGCCGAGGTCGTTCCAGCGCACCTTCTCGTCGCGACCCTCCAGGCGCGCTTCGATCAAGCCGCGTCCGTCGCGCGAGAACAGCCAGCGGGCCTGTTCGCCGAGCACCTCGTGCATCTGCGCGTCGGGCATCGACACGCTCTTGGCTTCCCAGCCCGGCTTGACATCGCGGAAGATCTTGTCGGGATCCTCCATGATGTACGCGGTGATGTCCGCAGCCTCCTGGTCGCTCAGGCGCAGGTTCGGCATGCGCGTCTCGGACCAGTAGGCCTGGGGATCCTTGATCCAAGCGAAGAGCCACTCGGGCGTGACCTTGGTCGCCACACCGCGCAGGTTGGGTCCGTGTTCGTTGGTGTCGCGGCGTTGCAGCGCTAGGTCCGCCGACGGCGAGGGTTCCTCCCCGTAGGGCGCCATGTTGTGGCACGCCAAGCAACCGACGAGCCGCATCGTCTCGCGGCCGCGATGGGCGTCGCCTGCGACCGGAAGCGCCGGCATCGGCTTCACCGGGGCGCGCGCCTCGAGGAACGCCGTAATGGCGGCGACCGCCGCATCGTCCCACTCCCCGCCTTCGATCGGGCGGCCCTGGCCGTACTTGGAGATCGCGACCGTCTCACCCTTGGCGTAGTTCTCCAGGTGGAAGAACTGCGGCATCCAGGTCGTCGGGCGGAAATCCTTGGGCTTGGCGATCCACGACGAGATGAACTCGCTCGACAACTTGGCGCGCAGGTTGGTGAGCGTCGGCCCCGGACGACGCTTCGTCGGGAACCAGTCGATCTTGTGGCACGAGTAGCAGCCGTAGCGCTCGGCGAGTTCATACCCGCGGCTGACCACCGGCGCGTCGGCCGAGATCAGGTCCATCGAGGTCTTGTGGCACTGCACGCAGGACGCCTCGGTGAGGTTCGAGGCCAGCATCGGGTAGTCCCAGTGATGCTGCTTGTGCCAGTGGAACTCGTCGGCCCACGCGGCGGCCTGGTCCTTGTCGGCAGGCCGGTGGTCGGCGCGCACGAATTCGAGCGCCTCACCCGAACCGCGGTGGCAGATGGTGCAACCGAACTGGTTGACAGGGTGCGGCGACTTGTTCGTGACGAACAGGTCCAGGCGCGGGTGCGAAGTGTACGGCTGCGGCTCGGATTCGAAGCCCGCGCGCTCCGCGCCGAGGTGGCACGTCTGGCACATGTCGATGCGCTTCTTCTTGGTGAAGTTGAGCTCGAACGTCAGGCGGTCGAGCACGACCTTCTTCACCATCAGCGAGGGCTTGACGAAGTCCAGACCGGGCGCGTCGCGAATCACATCGGCGAGTTTCTCCGGCCCGCTCATCGCAGCCGGGTCCAGTTGCGTCAATCGACCGCGCACGCGCGCGAGGTCTCGCGTGCCGGCGGCCAGCGCCGCCTGGGCGTCGGACACGACGCGCGTGAGGATGTTGACCTTCGACTCGATCTCGTTCTTCTTGAGCTGCAGGACTTCCTGAACGCCCTTGGCGTCGTTGAGCGCCTTCTCGGAGGCGTCCATCAGTTCCTTCTTGTGCGTCGGGTCGCCGAGCTTGCGGCGCTCTTCTTCGACGATGTAGCGGTCCCAGTTGAAGGCCGAGATCTTCTTCTTGGCGGCTTCGACGGCGTTCCACAGGTCGCCGTTCGCCAGGCGCAGTTCTTCCTTCGCGGCCGCCAGATCGCTCTCGCGCGAGGCGAGCGCCGTCTCCGCCGCGGCCACCTGATCGTTCAAGCGCGCCTCGGCCTCCAGAGCGCCGGCCTGGGTCAGCAACTCTTCCTCCTGGCGCACCTTCTTCAACTCGATCTGCTCGAACTCGCGCTGGTAGTGCTTCCAGGGACGGTTCCAGTCGTCGATGACCATCCAGACCAGCGAGGCGAACAACGCCACGCTGGAGACCAGGAACCACTTGTTCAGCCCCGGGACGCTGTAGTGCGTGTCGCCGCGATCAGCCATGCTTCACTCCGTACCTGCTCGTCGCTCGCCTGTGTTCCTGCTGTCCAACCACCGCTTGACCTATCACCGTCGCTGAGCCGCTCGTCGGCATCACACGTTGAAGAAGTACTCGGGCATGCCGATGAAATACTTCAGGTTTACCGTCCAACGCAGGCCCATCTTGATCGGGATCAGGACGAACCACAGGAACAGGTGCATGAACACGTTGAAGCGGATCATGCCCATGTCCGCGACCATCTTGCGCATCACGGTTTTGCCGAGCAGCGGCGGCAACACCAGGAAGTAGCCCACCATCAGCACGATGCCAGGCGCCTCACGCACGAAGGGGTCGAGCGGGCGCGGCTTGTCGAGCATGTCGACCCACACCCAGGTAGCGAGGTCGACGTTGACCATGGGTTCGAGCTTGTGCAGGTCCCAGTACTCGAAGGGCCCGAAGAAGGACCAGTTCGGGCCGCGGAGGAACGTGCCGAGGATCACGAACGACACCCAGAACAAGAGGAAGCCGACCCAGAAGAACGAGATCGCGAAGGGCCGCTCGTCGAACGTGTAGTAGCCGTTGCCCTTGGGGTTGGTGTCGATGTACGGGATCGCGCACAGGCCGACGATGATGAAGCTCGGCAGGATCACGCCCGCGATCCAGGGATCGAAGTACACCAGCAGTTCCTGCAGACCGAGGAAGTACCAAGGCGCCTTCGACGGGTTGGGGGTGCGCGCCGTGGCCGCCGGCTCTTCGATCGGCGCGGTGATCAGGATCGACCACACGAGCATCGCCGCCGTGAAGAGCACCAGGCAGATCAACTCGCTGTACACCAGGTCCGGCCAGGTGAAGACCTTCTGCTTGGCCAGTTCGCCTTCGAGCGTCGGCTCCCCGCGCTTGGTGCGCTCGTCGTTGATCACGGCGCGGCGCAGGGACAGCCACGAGAAGAACACGACCGTCGCGAACAGGATGATGATCGGGACGTTGTCGGGCTTGGTGATGATCGCGTTGAAGTTCGGGTCCTGGAACGCGAACACGAAGAACGCGGTCGAGACCACGAAGAAGGCCGTGACCACCCAGACCTTCGCGAAGAAGCGTCGGAAGTACAGCACGGCGACCAGCGCCAGGATCGAAGCCACGCTGTAGCGCGTGGGCTCCGTCAGCCAGTTGGCGGCGTGCTTGATCGCCGCAGCGACGGGACCGTCGTCGACCGGACCGCCGCCGCCGCCGGCGAGGGGCGCCGCCAGCGTCGCGGGCAACATCGAGGCCAGTGTGGAGAGCATCGCTAGGAGCGGTCGGTGCGAGGAGGACTGGGGCGGACCGGGTTGGGGTGGGCGCCGAGTTCCCTGCGCTGCGCGCGAGCGCGGCGCACGAAGCGTCGGAACCGGATCTTGTGGAGCAGGTCGGGTGCGCGCTTAGAGCGGCCCGGAGATGCCGCCGTCCTTGCGGACGCGCCAGAAGTGGACGGCCATCAAGGTCGCCGCGATCAGCGGGAAACCGACGCAGTGCAGCACGTAGAAGCGCAGCAGCGCGCCCTCGCCCACGAAGCGTCCGGCGAGCAGGCCGAAGCGCACGTCGTCACCGGCGTGGATGAAGTCGATGCCGCCGAAGCTCAGCGCCGAGGCGAGCGGACCTTCGTGGCCGAGCAGCGGGGTCGCGCGCGCCATGTTGGTGCCGACGGTGATGGCCCACACCGCCAACTGGTCCCACGGCAACAGGTAGCCGGTGAAGGACAGCAGAAGGGTCAGCACGAGCAGGATCACGCCGACGTTCCAGTTGAATTCGCGCGGCGGTTTGTAGGAGCCGGTGAGGAACACACGGTACATGTGCAACCACACCGAGATGACCATCAAGTGCGCACCCCAGCGGTGCATTTCGCGCATCACGCCGATCGGCACGTGCTCGCGCAGCGCGAAGATGTCCTCGTACGCCCGGTCCGCCGTCGGCCGGTAGTAGAACATCAGCAGCAGACCGGTCAGCGTCAGGATCAGGAACAGGAAGAACGTCAGTCCCCCCATGCACCAGGTGTACGACAGACGGATGCCGCTGCGGCGCACCTTGACCGGATGCAGGTGCAAGAAGACGTTCGAGAGGACCGCCAGCGTGCGGTTGCGCGGCGTGTCCGGGTAGCCGTGTCGGAAGACGGACTTCCAGATCTGCGACTCGCGGACGTACTTGAAGAGCTTCTGCATGGACGAGTGGGACGCGCGGCGCTGCTAGACGGCGGGGCGAGTGGGGAACGAGGAGTGCGCGGGGAGCGACGCTAGGCGCGCAGGAAAACGGCGCGAATCATCTACGCGTAGAAGAGGTAAGCGCCGTCGAGCGACCACTGCCCCTTCTCCTCTTGGAACTTGGTGTTCTTGTCGACCAGGATCTGACCGTCCTCGGCCATCGCGATCTTGTAGCGCTCGAGCGGCCGCGGGGCCGGACCCTCGACGTTGATGCCGGTCTTGACGAAGCCGCTGCCGTGGCAGGGGCACTTGAACTTCTCGTCGGCTGCGAGCCAGTTGGGCGTGCAGCCCAAGTGAGTGCAGACCGTCGAGAGCGCGTAGAAGCCGGTCGGCTCGCGCACGATCCACACTCCGTACGCCGCCTTGAAGCGCTCGTCGACGGCGCCGACGGCGAACTCGGACGGGACGCCGATCTTGAATTCCTGGGGCGGCTCGTAGAGCACGTTGGGCATCAGGAAGCGCACCACGGCGCCGAGTCCGGCGGCGGTGGCGGCCGAGAAGATCGCCCAGCCCAGGCCCAGCACGGAGAAGAATCCGCGCCGGGACAGGTCGCCGCGGAGCGGCGCCGTCTTGAGCGGCGGCACGGAGTTCGAGAGTTCCGACGGACGGTCCGACTTGTCGTCAGCCACGGTGTTGCAGAGGGGGTCGCGCTCGCGGACGGGAGGGGCTTGGCGCCACGCGCGTGACGCTTGTGGCCCGGATCCGCCGGGGTGGAGATAGGGAAAGCGAGAGAATGGTGAAAGCGCCGCGAGAAGGCAAGCCCCAGGACGGCGCGTCGCCTGCGCGCGCGTGTGCTCCCGGTTCGCTCCAGGCTCGCCCGCGCCGTGGTCCCGCTGGAGCGTTCAACGCGTCCCCACCGCCCGAAGCGCCGCTTCGCGCACGAGCGAGTCGGCGTCTTCGGCCGCAACGCGCGCCAAGAGCTCCCGATCCTCGGCCCGCGCCAGCCGCGCGAGCCCCTCCACGGCCTTCACCCGCGCGTCCCGCACGTATTGGGGCGCAGCGAATTTCTTGGCGTCGGACGCGCGAGCGCGCTCGTAACTGGCCAGTTCGACAAGTTCGATCAGCACGCGGGCGGCGCGCGCGTCGCCCAAGTGCGAGAGCGAGATCGCCGCTTGCCCCCGGGTCTCGAGCGCCGGGTCGTCGAGCAGTCCTGCGAGCGCGTCGTTGGTTCGCTGCCCGGGCAAGTGCTGCAGCACGCCGATGACGGCCTGGCGGATCAGCGGATCGGCGTCGTTCAGGTATGGAATAACGATCTCCGCCGCGCGTGGGTCGTCGAGCCAGGTCAACCCGATCATCGCGTACAGCCGCAGTTGGCCACCGCGGTCCGCGGTGTCGACTCCCGAGACGGCCGCGCGGAGCTTGTGCAGCGTGCCGGCGTACTCGGGGTTGGCGGCGGCGGCCGAGGGCAGCGCGAGGATCGACTGCAGCTTCTCGAGCGCGCCGGGCAGCTTGTAGCTCGCCGCCAATTGCGCGACGGCGAGCCGCTGGTGGGCCTCGAGCGGATCGGACCCGATCGACTCCCAGGCGGACTCCAGCTTGGCTTCGAAGTCCGCGGGTACGGGCCAGGGCGCGGGCTCGCCGGTTTGCATCGCGCGGCGATTGGCCTCGGCCTGGATCACCAGGCTCATGGCGGCCTGCTTGCTCTCGTTGGACCCGCCGCTCGACAGGCGCTCGAGATTCTCCGCGACGCTCGCCTCGCGGCCGCTCACGGCGCCGAAGAACACGAACACGCCGACCAGGACGCCGACGACCATGAACGGCACGACGACCAGCGGAACGAACAGGTTGCGGTAGGGCGACTCGCCGCCGGGGGCCGGTTGCGGCTGGGCCGGGTCGGGATCGGACACTTCAATCGAACGGTCGCTCACGTGGGCGGGATCTCGCGCTCTAGGAAACAGGGAAGTCGCTCAGGCGCGCGAGCTGCGGGAACTCGCCGACCAGCGGACGAACATAGTCGAGGAAGGCCGGGGACACATCGTTGTCGCCGCGGATCAAGTCGGCCTCCATGGGCCGCGTTTCGCGCGCCACGGAGCGCAGTTCGACCCGTTCATAGCGCACCGAGTACGGCGCATTGGAGGTGCGCAGCAGCGCGATCGAACCGTTCAGGTGCTCGTCGCCGGTCGCGGCTCGCGCGGCCGCGCGGCCCACTTCGCGCGCCTCGCGCGCATCCACCTCCGACGCGACGCCGGGGAAGGAGCGCTGGGCGTAACCGAAGGTGTCCGCGCGCACCCGCAGCTTGTCGCCCAGGTGCGCCTTGAGCGTCGCCGAGAGCCGATCTCCGAGCGCGCCACTTCCGGAGAGCTGCACGTTGCCGTGGGAATCGACCTCGTTCGACGCCGCGATCAGCTCGCCGCGTTCGTTGTGGATGCCCTCGGAAATCGCGCAGATGCAGCGCCCCAGGCGCGCCTGCACGGCGGCGACGTCGGCGACGAAACGCTCGACCGAAAAGCTGCGCTCGGGCACGTAGATCAGGTGCGGACCGTCGTCGGCGTGCTGGCGAGCGAGCGCGCTGGCGGCGGTGAGCCAGCCCGCGTTGCGCCCCATGACGACGTTGAGCTTGACGCCGGGCAAACTGCGGACGTCCGCGTTGTCGCCGAGGAAACTCAGCGCTACGTAGCGCGCCGCCGACCCGTAGCCGGGGCAGTGGTCGGTGACGCGCAGGTCGTTGTCGATCGTCTTGGGCACGTGGAACAGCGCGAGTTCGTAGCCCTTGGCCACGGCCAGTTCGTTCAGGATGTGCGCCGTCTCGGCGGAGTCGTTGCCGCCGATGTAGAAGAAGTAGCGCACGTTGCGCCGGGCGAAGACCTCCAGCGCCCGCTCGCATTCCTCGCGCGTCGGCTTCTTGCGGACCGAGCGCAGAGCGGCGCCCGGCGTCTGCGCCACGGCCTCGAGCGTGGCCTTGGACTCGCGGCCCAGATCGATGAAGCGCTCCTCGAGCACGCCCTTCACGCCGTGCAGCGCGCCCCACACAGAGCCGACGCCGGGCGCGCCGATGGCCGCCTCGACGACGCCGACGAGCGATTGGTTGATGACGTGCGTCGGCCCGCCCGACTGCCCGATGACGACGTTTCCGCGAACTGCACCCAAGACTGCCTCCTCCCCACGCGATCACGTGGGCGAAAGACCCTAGCGCTCGCCCCTCGGGCCTCCAAGCCAGCGAATCGGCGCACTTGCGCAGCCCGGCGCGACTGCTAGACTCCTCGCCCCTTTGAGCGACCGGGCGGTTCATCCGACCGGAAGCTCCAAGCCGCGCGCTGGCCTCGCCAACGTCTGACCAGGGCCGCGCGTCAGCCTCCGTTCAGGGTGCCCTCGTGGCGGAATTGGCAGACGCACCAGCTTGAGGTGCTGGCGGGTAACACCGTGGTGGTTCGAATCCACTCGAGGGCACCACCTTCCGCGTAGCGCGACGGAGCGGCAGAGCCGACGTTCTCGCCCTACACGTCGAACCACCACGCGCGCGCGCGTGCGGCGGCAAGCGCCGCCCGCTGGATCCCCTGCCGACGACGCCAAGGCGTCGTCAGCCCC
>Ga0169931_10013299_pt1 | contig 11259 bp, 11 predicted proteins | sample Kivu_15m_20L_FD_129675 | JGI IMG/M metagenome (GOLD analysis project Ga0169931, IMG submission 129675) | Freshwater microbial communities from Lake Kivu, Western Province, Rwanda to study Microbial Dark Matter (Phase II) - Kivu_15m_20L... | ecosystem: Environmental > Aquatic > Freshwater > Lake... | reverse complement strand
GCTAATTGAAAATTTTAAAGAAAGATATATATGCAAAAGATTAAAAACAAAGAGCAAGCTGATGCGGCATGGCTTGATCAATCAAAAAAATTAGACCCTTTAAAAGATGGAATCAGCTCTGTTGAACTATTAAGAGTTTCTGGAACCGATTTAGACATTGCAAATGCAGCGCGCGTTTCTTATGGAAGAGTTTCGCAAGCGGTCAGTGAACGGGATGTTAAGTTAATTAACTTTTTGATGGAACATAACCACTCAAGTCCGTTTGAGCATAATCAACTTTCTTTTAGAATTAAGGCGCCTATTTTTGTAGCGCGTCAATGGATGCGCCATCGTATGAATTCTTATAACGAAATTAGTTACCGTTATGTAAAAGTTGGCACTGAGTTTTACATTCCGCAAACATGGCGGTTTCAAGATCAAGACAATAAACAATCTTCGTTTGGTGCTTTTACTGATGAAACAATTACCGCTGAATATAAGCGTTCATTAGAGCAAAGTTATGCACATTACAACAAAATGCTAGAAGCTGGAGTCTGCAGAGAACAAGCACGTGCTATTTTGCCCGTTGCAACCTATACTGAATTTATCTATACCTGTAACTTGCGGTCTTTAATGAACTTTTTGCAATTACGTTTGGGGCACGGAGCTCAGTCAGAAATTCGTGATTATGCAAAATGTTTGTTGCAGCTAGCGCTACCTCATTTTCCAATCGCCCTTGAAGCATGGCGTAAAAAGAATCTTATTGGTCAAGAATGGGAAGATCAATTAAAAGAATGGACTGATCAATTAGGTTAATGAAATTTGTTAATCTTCTTGTAAATAGAAGACTTGTTCTTGTAAGGTGCTTGCTAAAATTACCTTAAAAAGAAAGAAGTCTTATGATTTTTAAAGCCATGCTTGTTCTTTGTCTTTTTTCAATGATAAGCGCTGCCGAGAAAGAAAAATCTGTAGTTTTATATAATAATTTATTGGGGCCTGAAGACCTTGAAGCTCTAGGAAAATCTTCTCAAACAACTCCGGATCAGCAAGCTGTGTTAATTATTTTAACAACACGAGATCCATTACCAGGAGCTTTGGCAGCAACAGCAAGAACAGACACGGTAACTGCACAACCACACAAAAAAAATCCATCAGTCGATCAGACTAAAAAATCATGCTGTACAGGTTGTTGTAAAAAGACAGGACAAGTTTGTAATTGTTGTTTAAAGTGTTGCTCAACAGGAACTGATTGCCTTAATGTCATTGTTTCTTGTCTTTCGCTTATAAGTAGGTTTTGTTGCAAATAAGAAAGAAATAATAATGAAAGTATGGTTGTTGTTAGGTTTGTTATTAGCAGTGACGAGTAAACCTACTCAAAATGATTCAGGAGCGCAGATTATTACAATCGAGCCTAAAAAATCTATAGAAGAGCCATTTGAACTTGTAGTTAAAAAACCAAAAGCGAGCAACTGTCCGGATTGCCAAGTCTGTATTGCAGCAACACTATTAGCCTTAAATCCTGATACTTTAGCTTGCGTTTTAGCTTGTTTAACGCTTTAAAGATCATAGATTTAAGCTTGAAAAATTGCTTTTAGGCCTCTCTATTGACTTTTATTGTTTAGGTTGTCATACTTATTAATGAAATCAAAAATCTCTAAAATTTTGATTATCTAGGTAACTATTCAAGGAAATTAATTTTTACATATCTAAGAATAATAATAAGGATCTTCGATGGCAACGAGTAAAGCTGGTGGTTCCACGTCCAATGGTCGAGATAGTATTGGTAGACGTTTAGGCGTCAAAATTTTTGCTGGACAACATGTGACTGGTGGGGAAATCATCGTTAGACAACGCGGGACAAAATATCACCCTGGTAAATTAGTAAAAAGAGGAAAAGATGACACTCTTTTTGCAGTAGGTGTTGGAATTATTAAATTCCATTATGGTCCAGGTGGTAAAAAATTAGTATCAGTAGTTCCTGTAAATTCTTAAAATATTGCTCGTATTGTAATGCAAGTTTTGCGTAATTTTATAAATAATGTTAGAACTTGCAAAGAGTAGTACCCATGAACATTTTTAGAATAAGCAAGATCTTTAAAAAGAATTGTTCTGATCACGGAGAGTAAGATGATTGATTTTTTAAAATACCGTTTTTTTTGTTGTTTTGTTATTTCCTTCTCAATGATAGCAGCAGGCATTGGTGGATATTTGTATAATGGTGGTTTTAAATATTCAGTCGATTTTACTGGTGGAACGCAGGTTCTTTTAAAATTTGATCAAAAATATGGTTCAGAAAAAATCAAAGAATCGCTCTCTGCTGGTGGATGGGAAGCAACGGTATTTGAGTTTGGTAATGATGATGTTGCTATTCGAGTGCAAGAATTTTCGCATGACTCTCAAGGCCTAGCTTTAAAACTTAAAGAACAATTAAGCGCAACGTTAAATACTCAAAATATTGAAATTTTAGAAGCTAATGCTGTCGGGCCAGGAGTTGGTGCATCATTAAGATGGAATTCAATTTTGGCGGTTTTGATAGCGTTGGTTTCAATGCTCTTATATATTGCATTTAGGTTCTGGTCATTCTCTTACGGAATGGGTGCGGTTGTTGCAATTTTGCATGATGCTGTAGCTATCTTGGCATTGTTTGCTTTAACTCAACGCGAAATATCTCCAAACGTTATTGGGGCAATGCTTGCAACTTTGGGGTATTCGATTAATGATACAATTGTTATTTTTGCAAGAATTAGAGAAAATTTTGTAAAAATGAAAGGGCAGCATCCTGATGTTATTGTTAATACAAGTATCAATCAGACCCTTTCAAGAACAATATTGACAAGTCTTTCAACGACGTTAGTGGTTGTTGCATTATTGATATTTGGCGGTGAAGTGCTGCGGAATTTGTCATTAGCTTTATTGGTTGGGATTGTAGTTGGTACTTATTCATCAATTTATGTAGCAAGTCCGATTATGCTTATGCTTCGTAAAGATTCATAAATACAACGCATTATAAAAAAATAAAAAAAGAGCTCATACTGTCATTGTGTATATTTATATAAACTCTTATGTAGTTACAGGGTTTTGATTAGGAATTTGTTTTGGAAAATACAGAGTATGTTTATGCCAAAATGGGAGGTAACCTTTAATGGATGATAAAAAAATAATAGTTGAGCCAGTTGTGCCAGCAAAAGAAAAAAGTGGAACTGAAAAGAAAAAAGTAACACGGCCAAAAAAACAACCAAAAGTTTCTGTGGAGCAACCACAAACTGTCCTTGCTGAAGAAAAAAAGAATGAAAATAATTTGGCAACTCCTTCTATTGAAAAAATAATAGAACAAAGGCCACAGGAAAATCCAGAGATTAAAATTCAACCTCAGGTACAATCTCAAGTTCAATCAGAAATTGTTGAAAAGCGTCCCGAAGATGTGCGTCAACAAGATCAGTTGATGCAAATTTCACAACAAACCCCAAAGCATGCTCGTCAGAGGTTGCCGTACAAAAAAGTTTATAAGCAAAAACATCCGAGTCAGCAGAGTTATCATAATCAACAAAATAACAGCCATCAAGGGCATTATAATCAAGCTGGGCAACAACAAAGTAATCAAAGCGGTCATAATAGTCAGTCTCAAGGTCAAAATCAGAACAGTAATTATCAGCAGCACCAGCAACGTCATCAACAACAAGATGCTCCTGTTAAAATTTTAACACGCGAGCAATTAGAAGACTTGTCATTGCAAGAATTGAATGTGCATGCACGTCGCTTTGGTGTTATTGGTGCAAGTTTGATGAGTCATAAAGATTTGGTGAACGTTATTCTTGAAATACAAAAAGATCCAGATAGAGAAATTGAAGTTGAAGGCGTTTTAGAAAAATTACCTGATGGTTTTGGATTCTTAAGGTCGCCTCGTTTTGATTATGTTTCAAGTCCTGATGACGTATATGTTTCTCCTTCTCAAATTAGAAGATTTGGATTACGTACTGGAGACACTGTTTCTGGATTGATTCGCAAACCGAAAGAAAATGAAAAATATTTTGCACTCTCGGTGGTTAACAAAGTCAATTTTGGAGATCCTGCAAAGTTAAAAGAGCGTCCATTATTTGAACGTCTTTCTCCAATGCATCCAAAAGATAAATTTAAACTTGAATACCGTCAAGATTACGTTGCAACACGTATTATGGATCTGTTTACCCCAATAGGTAAAGGTCAGCGTGGTTTAATTGTTGCTCCTCCAAAAGCGGGTAAAACAGTTTTACTGAAAGAAATTGCACAAAGTTTAATTGCAAATCACCCTGATGTTTTCATCATTGTTTTATTAATCGATGAGCGTCCAGAAGAAGTTGCAGACATGAAACGCTGTGTTAAAGGTGCGCATGCCGAAGTTATCAGCTCAACCTTTGACGAAGCAGCAGAACGGCATGTTCAAGTTGCAGAGGCAGTGCTTGAAAAAGCAAAACGTTTGGTTGAAGCAGGCAAAGATGTAGTTATCTTACTTGATGCTATTACTCGTTTGGCTCGTGCTTACAACACAACTGCTCCAGCATCAGGAAAAATATTAACTGGCGGTATTGATGCTCATGCATTGCAACGCCCAAAACGATTCTTTGGTGCAGCTCGCTGCGTTGAAGAAGGTGGTTCATTAACTATTATTGCAACTGCATTAGTTGAAACCGGTTCCCGCATGGATGAAGTAATCTATGAGGAGTTTAAAGGTACCGGTAACATGGAAATGCATTTAAATAGAAAACTTGCAAACCGCCGTGTTTATCCTGCATTTGACCTTGGACTTTCAGGAACTCGTCGTGAAGAATTATTGCAACCAGAAGAAGATTTAAAACGTGTTTGGGTGCTCCAGAAATTCTTGTCAAATATGAATCCTGTTGAAGCAACGGAGTTCTTGATTGAAAAAATGAAGAAATCTAAAACCAATGACGAATTTTTTGATTCAATGAACGCTAAACGTCCTGGCCCTGCAACCAATGGTAATGGGAACGGCAACGGGAGCTCAAACGGAAGTGGTAGCACTGGATTGTAAATTTAGTTAATTATTTATTGAGATTTAAAAATGGTAATAAGATTTTTTCTTGTTACCATTTTTTGTTATTTAATTTTTATAAAATATCAAATGTTACATCAGAAAATTGATTGCGTTGTGCTTTGTAATTGGTAACAAAGGCAATCATTCCAGCGTTGTCAGTACAATATTGTGGATGGGGTACAAAAAATTGGCGTCCAGTTTTTTCAACTAATGTTTTAAGTTGTGCACGAATATATTTGTTACAAGCAACGCCGCCGACAAAAGAAACTGCCTTAAGTTCTGGATAAAGTTGTAAAGCATTGCTTACTTTTTGTGCAAAAATATCGGCAATGCAGACTTGTAAAGAGCTTGCTACCTGATTTTTAAGTTCTTCAGAGCTATTAAGTAATCTTTTAGATGGCAAGTCATAAGCGCTTCGTTTTACCAAATCATACAGCACTGCAGTTTTAAGTCCTGAAAAACTAAAGTTAAGACTTTTTTTGTCCCCACGAGGATACTTAAAAAAATCTTGAAAATTTTGACTGGCTGCCCGTTTTTCAATAATGGGGCCGCCTGGATAACCAAGTTCAAGCAGTTTTGAGATTTTATCAAACGCTTCGCCAGCAGCGTCATCAGCCGTTGTTCCAATAGTGGCAAAATCACCAAAATCTTTGATTAAGTACATACTGGTGTGTCCACCTGATGCAGTGATACATAAAAATGGAAAAGGAATGTCATGTTCAATATTTGCAGAAAAGGCATGGCCTTCAAGATGGTCAATAGCGATAATTTTTTTATTCAGCGTTCCTGCTATTGCTTTTGCAAACGAGCATCCAACCAATAATGAACCTGGAAGTCCCGGTTTGCTGGTTACGCCGATAGTGGTAATCTGATCCAGGGTAACGTTAGCGGTTGTTAACGCAGAACTTACAATCTCATTTATTTTTTCAATATGAGCTCGAGATGCAATTTCAGGAACTACCCCACCAAAACTTTTATGTAACTCGATTTGAGAATATAAAACATTTGAAAGCATGCCTTTTTGTGTATCAAAAACTGCCGCGGCTGTTTCGTCACAAGAAGTTTCTAGTGCTAAAATGAGTTCATGCATTGAGTAGGCCTTTATTTTTCTGAATCGACGTTATCTTGTATCAGATGGTAATCCTTGATAAACTATACCTTAAAGAGCGCTTCTTTTCAAAGTATTACCAAAGATCAAGGGTTTATATGTTTACTCGTTTAAAGCAGTTATTAATACGATGCTTTGCTTACGAATCATCACCCACGCGCCTTGCTTTTACGTGTGCTTTAGCAATTTATATAGCTTTTAGTCCTTTTTTTGGGTTTCATACTTTGATGGTTATTGCCGCTGGATTTTTATTGAATTTAAATGTTCCCTTAATGATTCTAGTCAGCTATGGTATTAATAATCCTTTCACCATGATTCCTATCTATTTAAGTGGTTATTACGTGGGACATATAGTGCTGCATAGTTGGTTAGGCTTTGGTATCGCTCAAGCTAACCCTGCGTGGATAGACCCAATTAATCTCTTTTTGCAAACGCATTTAGGATTAGTAGAAATATCATTATGGGCTTTTTTGATAGGGGGCAATATTTTAGGGCTTGTTTTGGCCGGAATTGCTTATAGCATACTTTTGCCTCTACTGATAAAACTTGCAAACCCCCCTTATTCACATAAAGGTTAATTATGAAACTTATAACGCAAAATAAAAAAGCACGGTTTGATTATGAGGTGCTTGATACCATTCAAGCTGGGATTGTTTTGACTGGAGACGAAGTAAAATCTATTCGAGCTGGTCATATTAACCTAACTGGCTCTTTTGCTACCATCGCCAAAAATGAGCTTTTTCTTTTAAATTGCCACATTACTCCGTATGACAAGGCGTATATCAAGGATGAAGAAGGGGCAAGTAGAACGAGAAAACTCTTAGTGCATCGCAGGGAGCTGAACAAATTAATTGGCCAGGTTTCTCAAAAAGGAATCACCTTGGTCCCATTAAAGCTTTACTTTAACCCGAATAGCAAAGTCAAAGTAGAAATCGGGCTTTGCAAGCATAAAAAAGCTGCGGGCAAAAAGCAGGAAATTAAAGAGCGGGATATCAAGCGCGAAACGTCGCGGGAGCTTAAAGGGCTTAAAAAGTATTAATTGACTGGCACAGGGACTTCAAACGGTTGCAGTGCTTCTAGAATCATGTTACAATTAGAAATACATAAGCTTAGATCATTGAAATATAATAAAAATTCTGGGGGCGCACCGGTTTTGACGTGTTGTTGACGCTCAGAAGTGCATGTCGAGCTTTGATTAGATGCTCGTAAAAAAAATAATCAAAACAATAAATGCAACACCTAATCGTGTTAGCACTACTTTAGCTTTCGCTTAAGTAATGCTCTAGTTGGTTAAACGTGCCTATCAGTTTGACTAACTCGTATAATAAAGATGGGACTTTCAAGTGAGGTTTTTTAGATACGTAGCTTGTTCGTATACCTATCTGACTTATAGCAATTCTTTTTGTTCTTGAGGAGGCTATAAGAACTTTCAAGAAATAAGCATGTAGTACTTTTGTTCTGCTGCAGTGCGGACATGGGTTCGATTCCCATCGCCTCCACCAGTTTTGTCTCTTCCAGCTACGCCTGGCACAGCCAGTCTTTTATAGGCAGGCAGTTTATATTTTTATTATATTTATCTTTCCATTTTCTTCTTTGCTCACTTGTCTTTATGGTATGCTTGAATAAAAAGTAACGCCATAACAATGGAGCTTACGTATGGAACAAACTCAAACAAATATTCAATCGCTTGAAAAACAACTGCAAACAGATTTTCACAAAGGCTTAACAACTGTTCAAGTCAAAAAAAGAATTGCAAAAGATGGGCTGAACAAGGTCAAGAAAAAACTAGGACATTCTTTTTTCTCTATTTTTTTAGAACAATTTAATAATCCACTTACTTATTTATTACTTGGTTCAGGTGGGTTGCTTTTTTTTGTAGGCAATACTTTTGATGCTTATATTATTTTTGGAATTTTATTATTAAATGCTGTCATCGGTTCTTTGCAAGAAATTCGCATAGGTTTAATTTTTGATAAATTGCAAAAATTTAAAAAACTAGAAACGGTAGTTATGCGTGACGGAGCGCGCAAAGTTGTTGATAGTTCTATGTTAGTTGTTGGCGATATTATTATTTTACAGCAAGGTGAAAAAATTCCAGCTGACGCAGTTGTTATTCAAGCATTTAATGGGACAGTTGATCAAGCAATTTTAACTGGAGAATCGCAAGCAATTGGTAAAAAAGAAGGCGAGACATTGCTTTCAGGTTCGTATGTATTTTCTGGCTACATTACCGCTGTTGTGACCGCTACAGGAAAGCGCACTCGATTAGGCCATATTGAACAAATGATTGAAACTGTTTCAACGGATATGCCGTTGCAAAATGATTTATCTGAACTATTAGATTTTATTCTTAAAGTTATTATTGGCATTTGTGTCTCATTATTGCTTATAGGGATAGTTATGGGTAAGCCATTTTCAGAATTACTTGCAGCATTACTTGCCTTATTTATCTGTGTTGTCCCGCAAGGGTTACCAGTTATTATGACCGTCGTGTTGGTTTCTGGCGCCTATCATATGGCGCGACGTAAAATTTTTGCAAAACGATTGCAAGCTGTTGAAGCGTTAGGTAGAGCAGACATTCTCTTACTTGATAAAACAGGTACGTTAACCCGCAATCAATTGATGGTCACCGAAATTGTAACAGGAAGTCAGCATTTTACCGTTACGGGCTCAGGGTATAATCTTGAAGGAAAAGTATTGAGTGGTCAAACAGAAGTGACCTACCAAACAGCATCGAAAGAGCTGCAGTATATGGTTCAGGCTGCTGTATTATTAAATCGTTCAGAAGTTTCTTATGATAATGTGACACAAACTCATACTATTAAAGGCAGTCCAATTGAAGCAGCACTGAATGTTTTAAGTAAAAAAATGGGCGTAGTCCAAGAAATATTATTGGCTGATTTTATCTGTACCAATGAAATTCCATTTAGCGCAGTATCTCAACTCCATACTGCTTTTTTTAAACATCAACAAACAGAAACTGTTTTTATGCTTGGGTCTCCAGAAGCTGTTACCAAGCATTGTAAACATGTCACCCAAGCACAGCAAGAACAATTACAAATAATGCTTGCAAAAGGATTACGTGTGATTGCTGTTGCGGTATCAGGCCAATTAATAGGTTTTTTTGGATTGCAAGATACATTAAGAACACAAGCGCCTGCTATTATTAAAGAAATGCAAGCGGCGGGTGTTAAAATTATGATGGCAACAGGGGACAATAAAGATACTGCGCTCCATTTAGCTCAGCAAGCAGGCATTATTGGTCATGAAAATCAGGTGATTGACGGTCAAGACTTTAGACAAAAAAGTAAAGAGCAATTATTAGAATTATTACCAACAACTGCAGTATTTGCCAGAATGTTGCCAGAAGATAAGTTGCAGTTAGTACAGTTATTGCAACGGCAGGGGTATATTGTAGCAATGGTTGGAGATGGCGTTAATGATGCCCCAGCTTTGGCTGCAGCAAATCTTGGAATTGTTATGGGTTCTTCTGGTGCAGATATTGCAAAAGAAGCTTCAGATATTATTTTGCTTGATGATTCGTTTGAAAGTATTTTAGTTGGCCTTGAACAAGGCAGACATATTTTTAGTTCTTTTAAGCGAGTAATTTTCTATTTCTTCACAACCAATTTTTCTGAGGTAATGATTATGTTGTGCGCTTTTGCAGGGAATTTACCATTACCCTTAGTTGCTTCGCAAATTTTATGGCTTAACTTAGTCACAGATGGATTTTTTGATTTCTCATTAGCAATGGAACCGCATCAAAAAGGGTTCTTGCATCCGAACTGGTCCGGTAATGGAAAGAGTTTAATTACCAAAGATTTGCTGATTAAGATTATTATACAATCAACATTGATTACTGCTGTTACATTTGTATTGTTTTTGTACCAGTATCAAACTGATCTTGTTTTAGCGCGAACAGTTGTTATGGTTACGTTAACCACCTGTTATTGGTTTTTAGCTTTAAGTAGTCGTTCATCAGAGCTTTGTTTATTTGAAATTGGATTGTTTTCAAACAGATGGCTCTTAGTTTCTTTAACTATGATTCCTTTATTTTTAATGACAATTTTGTATACTTCGTGGGGTAATCTTGTTTTTCAAACGGTACCGCTTTCATGGTATCAGTGGGGACTAGTCTTGATAATAGGCATTTCTCTTTTTTGTATGCAAGAGATAAAAAAGTACATCTTGAGAGCTTATTGACGATAGATCTTAAACAGGGTAGTCTAAACTTTATCTTTTGAAAAAAATAAATTGTTGTTACAAAAACTATGAAAGGTTTATGTATGATGTTTTCAAATCGTTTTTTTGCAATCGCACTGTTAGTTTCTTTTGGCGGATTGTTTGCTGCAAAAGTAGAAAATGCTAATAACACAGGAGTTGTTACTTCAACAGGGGCTAAATCAGATACCTGTGTTGTTGATATGGAAAAATTATTGGCAGATCTTCAAAAAGAAATGCAAGCATTGCAAGAAAAAGAAAGCACAAATTTCCAAAAAGAAATGGAAAGCTCAAACAAAAAACGTGAAGCTTTAACTGCTAAAAAAGCAGACATGAACGAAGCAGAGTTTAATAAACAAACGGCAGCAATCGACACAGAAATTCAAGGTAAAGCGCAAGCAGCACAAGCTCGTATGCAAAAAGCACAACAAGATGCACAAGCACGCGCAGAAGCAATTGTTGCAGACCTTAAAACTTTTGCTCAAAAAGAAGGCATAAAAGTATTACTGCCAGCTCAAGGTGTATTGTACTTTGATGCTGCATGTGATGTGACTGCAAAAGCTGTTGCACATGTTAAAGCAAAAAAACCAGCAACTACAACTAACAAAAAATAAATGTAGCGACTCGTTTTAGTAAAGAGATTTAATGGCTGGTGGATTATTCCATCGGCCATTTTTTTTGAAAGTGACATCATGGAAAAACCAAAAAACTTAAAAGTAGTGATTGGTCTTGGTAATCCAGGATCACAGTATCAGTACACCCGGCATAATATTGGATTTCGTGTGCTTGATTACTTGGCAGAGCAGCACAATGCGCAATGGCACAGTAAAGATAAACTTGAATATACAGAAATTATGATTGGTTCTCATAAAATTATGCTGATTAAGCCGCAAACCTTTATGAATAACTCAGGCGAAAT